>OGKD01000301.1_pt1 | contig 40352 bp, 38 predicted proteins | sample 1572371 | NCBI WGS metagenome assembly OGKD01 (sample SAMEA2582096, study PRJEB24529) | metagenome | biome: Human gut stool | place: China | collected 2011 | reverse complement strand
TTGAACCACAAGTCGATTCTCACGTCTTTACTCATTAACTCACCGAATTTATCAAGGGTTTTCTCGTCAAAAAATTGAGCTAACTTACTGAAGGCAATTGGTCCAGATAGGCGTTCGTTATGTTTTTTTAGTCGCACTTGCCAACAAAATTCTAAAAAATTAGCCATAACTACGTCCGCAAAGGAGCCGCAACCCAACAAACCCCAATCTGAGTCCTGTTTGTTGAGTACGGCTCTAATTTTTGTTTGCAACGCATCACTCTCAGTTTCTGGTTTTTCAGAAACTAGACTGAGATCTGAATCTAAACACGATTCAAATACCTCATGACACAAGTCAATCCAAGCCTTGAGTCTCACATTTTTATCATGCAAGGATTTAACTTTCTCAAAAAAATCTGTACTGAAAGAGATAGATTGATAATCCTGTTCACTAGTACATTTATTGGCATCTTCACAAGTACGTTCACTGGTGACACGCTCTTCTGGAGAAATGGCCCCTGTTAGAGGAAGCGTGAATCTCTCTGTTACAGTTGTCGCTACTTCCTCTGTCATGCCACGCATCACGCTTGAGTCCAACAGCGCCCGTTGTACTATTTGGTTGTTCTTGGCTATTCCCAGACGGTTTTTGTCTCGTTTGCGCCGCGTCACCTTGTCATCGTTAGTCATGACTCTGTTCCTGTGAAATCAAGCCGCACACCCATCCAGTTGGGGCTGGGAAATGAACACTTTCCAAGTAGATATAGATCTTGCAGTGGGGGGGGGGCGTAAAATATTATTACACTGAAAAACAATAATCGGCCCAAGCCTGCATCATCTCAATGCGACTCTTCATGGCTTGATTGCGTTCGTAGGCGCCGTTGTAGGCATCACCAGTTTTATGATGCAAGCAGAGTTCGGCCACTCTCTCATTGAAGCGTCTATCGTTACCTAACTCGTCGTCTTGTGCCCAGGTGCGGAAAGACGCGCGCGCAATGCCGTGCGGGGTCGCAATAGCAGGCAAACCGTCTTTCGTTTTTTGCTTTGGATCTACAAAGCCACCTTCGCCCCGCTGTAACGATTCCATGTGCATGGATTCAATGACCGATCTAAATGCGCCATCTGATAAAGCGGCTTGTCTCGGTGACGGGAAAATGTATTCCGAGTAACGTTGAGCCTTCATCTCTTCAAGCAGTTTTACCACCTGATCGCTCAACGGGACTACATGGTCATCATTGGCTGATACCTTCATCTTTTCCGCAGGTATCACCCACTGCTTTTTGTCCCAATCAATTTCTTCCCACTTGGCCAGCCGCGCGTTACTCGATCGCGTTGCCGTCAATATCGCAAATTCCAGGCAACGAGCAGCAGTTCCTTCCCTGGTTCGCAACATCGCCATAAATCGAGGAACATCTCTGACAGCCAACATTGCCATGTGACGATCTTTCGGTTGTGCGCGCGGCAATAGATGAAACAGAACTTTGGGATCAACGGGATCTGCACCCTCAAAAACACCCCTGGCTCTTGCCCATGCAAACATCCGACGCAACATCCCGCGAACCTTTTTGGCAACCGCTGGATGCTCCTTGCAAAATGGTTGCAAAACCGTAGCAACTTGATCAGCTGTGACGTCACAAACTGCTTGCTTTTCGAGAACCGGCCGAATGTAGCGACCATACCGACTAAGAAAAAGATCTCGTTCTTTTTCGGACCAGTCGGAAAATTTGTCTTTGTACTGGATGTAATCGTCAAGCAGATTTGAAACTGTGTAGGCTGCCTGCGCTTTGCGCGCTGCTTCTTCACGCTGCTTTTTTAAGTTTTCTTCCCTCAGATACAGCGGATCAGTACCGTCTCCAATCTGCATTCTCAGTTCGGCAGCTCGGTCACGAGCTTGCTTAAGCGTATAAACACCGTATGCACCAATAGCCATTTCTCGGCGCTTCTTGGTCACAGGTGACATATAACGGATAAAGAAGGCTTTGTGGTTCCCCTTGACTCTCAGCATCAAACCAGGGACGCCTCCGACGGCATAAACACCGTCCTCTTTGAGCCTTCGAATTTGGAGATCAGATAATGCAGCAGCAACTTTCGGCATGTGTCTTACTTACCCACCAAAAAGACCATTTAAGGTCATTCTAGTGAGAACCCATCAATAGAACCATCCAAAAAACTGCGATTTGGCGGGAGTCGATGAAACTCGATGGAACAGCCGTTGCCTGATAAAGCGGGAAGATACAAAAAATCCGACACTGCATGCGACAGTATCGGACTTGTTTGTGGCGTCCCCAAGGGGATTCGAACCCCTGTACCAACCGTGAAAGGGTTGTGTCCTAGGCCTCTAGACGATGGGGACCTAATCTTGGTGGAGGTAAGCGGGATCGAACCGCTGACCTCTTGCATGCCATGCAAGCGCTCTCCCAGCTGAGCTAATCCCCCATAGCCTGTGTCGTCCCTGACGACGTGTGTTATTATACCAGCTGAAAGGAGAGTTGTCAACAACTTTTTTTATTTTTTGTGAACGACGCTGCGGCTGGTGCTGCGTTTGTAGTAGAACAAGTACTGCTGTACGATGCCAGCCTGCTGATCATAGGAAGGAAAAGGGTCGTGGCCGCCGAATTCCTCATCAATGAGTCGCTGTATCCAGACATCAATAGGAGCCATCGCGGTACGGCCATAGCCAAAGAGGCAGACGCAGTTTGCTACCTTTTTGCCGACGCCGTCCAGCTCGAGGAGGCGGGAAAAGAGAGCGTCGTCGGGCAGCGCCGCCAGAGCACTGAGGTCGAGTGTGCCGCTGGAAGCCTGTGCGGCAGCGTTCTGGATGTAACGGGTGCGGTAGCCTAGACCACAGCCCATCAGCTGCGCCCCAGAGAGGCCGCAGAGCTGCTGCGGGGTGGGGAAGAGGAAAACTTCATCGTCTTCGGCATTGAGCGGTTCGCCGCAGCACCGGGCAAGGCGTTCTACGGCGGTGCGGATGGCCGGAATGCTCTTGCGCTGGGAGATAAGAAAGGTGATGAGCATTTCCCATGGGTCCTGATGCAGGATTCGGATGCCCTGCCCGAAATCGAGCGATTTGTCCAGATAGCTGCTCTGTCCCGCCAAGCTGCACCGCAGCGCGGCATAGTTCCGGCCCAAATCAAAGTAGTCGGCCCAGTACTCCCGATCTGAGCCATACCATGCGGCGTCGTATTGACCATCGCCCAGCGGAGTCAGATAAAGAAGTGCGCCGCCGGAAAGAAAACGGTAGCGCCCGTCGGACAGCTTTTGTGGCCGGAAGCACTGGCCGCTTTCGATGATCTTGTCGAGGTCAAAGTCGTCCTGGATGGCGACGAGCTGATGGGTGAGGGAAACTGTATGCATGGAAAACTCCTTTTTGGAAAAATTGTGGCGATGCCCGATTCGCGGTGGAAACTGATTTCTATCCGTACCCTCCGCGGGGAGGGTGACAAATTACGCTCGGCGACCTTGTCGTCGCGCTCGTTATTTCTATCCACGCCCTCCGCGAGGAGGGCGACCGATGAACAGGAAGCGACATATTTTTCCGGCGTTTTATTTCTATCCACGCCCTCCGCGAGGAGGGCGACGAAGTCGCTGGTCACGAGGGCGGGGTTGTAGAAATTTCTATCCACGCCCTCCGCGAGGAGGGCGACGTCCGGAACTGCAGTGCTGCTGCACGAAGCGCCGGATATTTCTATCCACGCCCTCCGCGAGGAGGGCGACGCTTTGTCTTGTCGTCACGTTCCATTTCCGTGATATTTCTATCCACGCCCTCCGCGAGGAGGGCGACACTTTACAATCGAAGTCAACAGAACGGCTATTCGATTTCTATCCACGCCCTCCGCGAGGAGGGCGACTTGATGCGGTAGGCTGCGGACGCTGCTGCAAGTAATTTCTATCCACGCCCTCCGCGAGGAGGGCGACCACGCCGCTTGCGGGTGCTGCGCCGGAACATCTCGATTTCTATCCACGCCCTCCGCGAGGAGGGCGACGCATCCTTGTAGGCTGCAATGATGTCCTGAATCCATTTCTATCCACGCCCTCCGCGAGGAGGGCGACCTGGAAAAGCTGCTGTTCTGTTTGGCGGACAGGTTATTTCTATCCACGCCCTCCGCGAGGAGGGCGACGGGACATCGTGGTCATGGAGAACGCTGCCGTGTATTTCTATCCACGCCCTCCGCGAGGAGGGCGACATTCAAGCGAGACTATTCGCTGCTCACGACGATATTTCTATCCACGCCCTCCGCGAGGAGGGCGACGACAACGATGTGGACAAATTCATCGCAAGCTTCGATTTCTATCCACGCCCTCCGCGAGGAGGGCGACTATAACCCATTTGTTCATACATGCTTCTTCGGTTATTTCTATCCACGCCCTCCGCGAGGAGGGCGACTCGTCGAATTTTGCCAGCTTCACCAGCCGGTAGTATTTCTATCCACGCCCTCCGCGAGGAGGGCGACGCGGAATAGTTACATGTTCACCCGCTTTCTGAGGGATTTCTATCCACGCCCTCCGCGAGGAGGGCGACCTCATGATGTTGTGTTCGTCGGTGAGTGCAATTTTATTTCTATCCACGCCCTCCGCGAGGAGGGCGACAGCAGCTAAAGGACAAGGAAACATCCATGTCCAAATTTCTATCCACGCCCTCCGCGAGGAGGGCGACCAAGACACCGAAACAGGAGAAATCTACAAAGGTGATTTCTATCCACGCCCTCCGCGAGGAGGGCGACGGGACTCGGAGACCAATGGTTCCAAAACCATCAAATTTCTATCCACGCCCTCCGCGAGGAGGGCGACCGAAAGCAACAGAAGCAGCAGAGGCTAAAGAATATTTCTATCCACGCCCTCCGCGAGGAGGGCGACGCACAACACCCAGATACAGCAATATCACCAAAAATTTCTATCCACGCCCTCCGCGAGGAGGGCGACCAAAATATGGGGCATGGGCAACATCATCATAGCAATTTCTATCCACGCCCTCCGCGAGGAGGGCGACTCTGCATGCCCTGCGCTTGTTGGCTCTGCCCAAGAATTTCTATCCACGCCCTCCGCGAGGAGGGCGACCAAGCCCCGCAGACGCGAAAGGAGCAGGCAAAATATTTCTATCCACGCCCTCCGCGAGGAGGGCGACCGACACACTCCCAACTCTGAGCACGGCTTGGATGATTTCTATCCACGCCCTCCGCGAGGAGGGCGACGAGCTTCTCCTGTGGCTTTCCTGAGCCTTTTAACATTTCTATCCACGCCCTCCGCGAGGAGGGCGACCAGCGGACGGATACCTCTTTAGTGACCAGTACGGATTTCTATCCACGCCCTCCGCGAGGAGGGCGACTGGCAGCGGCGCAATGAGGGGAGGCATCAGACTGTATTTCTATCCACGCCCTCCGCGAGGAGGGCGACTTGTCGTACTCAGTCAGCACCAGATAGCAGCCAAATTTCTATCCACGCCCTCCGCGAGGAGGGCGACATAAGTTGGTTGCTTATTGGTTTCTTATTATGTCAATTTCTATCCACGCCCTCCGCGAGGAGGGCGACGTGGGAATGGCAATATTGCCGCCAAAGCTTACCTTATTTCTATCCACGCCCTCCGCGAGGAGGGCGACGGTGTCTTCTGAGCATTGTAAGTATCCAGGGCCTATTTCTATCCACGCCCTCCGCGAGGAGGGCGACCAGCGGTTACAGCAAAATCGTCCGCAACCATGCATTTCTATCCACGCCCTCCGCGAGGAGGGCGACGCCAAGAATCTGTGAGGTTGGAAATATCAAAAAGATTTCTATCCACGCCCTCCGCGAGGAGGGCGACCTCGTTGATAACGGTGGTTTTGCTCTTGTAGTTGATTTCTATCCACGCCCTCCGCGAGGAGGGCGACTGAATAACCTTCGGCGCGCTTCTGTCCCCGTGCAATTTCTATCCACGCCCTCCGCGAGGAGGGCGACAGCGCCTTTTACATCAAGAGCACGGACGCAAGCGATTTCTATCCACGCCCTCCGCGAGGAGGGCGACAGCAAAAACAGAGACAAAATCTCTATTTTCAAACAAATTATACAACATTCTGCACGAATTTAGAAGAGCCTTGATTTACAACGGGTCAAAGAACTATCCAAATCATGCAAAATAACACAAAAATCCGGTGCGAAGGTGCCGGAAAAATGCTGAGAACTCGCCCTTCGCACCGGGGCGGGAAACTCAGAACAACAGCAGGCCGTCCTGCTCGAAGGGCGGATGAACGCCGACATGCTCCACCTTGCTCTTATAGTTGTTGCCCAGCTGGTAGAAGCGCAGACTGTCCAGCGCAGGGTCGATTAGAGACGTCAGCTCCGCCTTGAGAACGGCATACTGCGCGGCATCCAGCAGACACTCGAACACGGAGTTCTGCACCCGCTGGCCGTGGTCTACACAGCGCTTGGCGACTTTGCGCAGACGTTTGCGCCCGGCAGGAGCTTCGGTATTGACGTCGTAGGTGATAAGGACCAGCATACACATCCCTCACTTCCAGAAAAATGGCGGGTAAAGCTCCATATCGCCCCGCAGGGTGCGGGCCAGAAGCAGAGCCTGCACATAAGGCACGAGGCCCCACGGAAGCTTTTCGTTCAGGAACGGGTGGGTGATAGTCTCCTGCTTGCGGGTCTGCCACCCGCCCAGAAAGGCGCGGCGGCCCTCATCGGTGAGAAGGACGGCCCCGTTCTCCTGCTTCTGGAAATGCTTCGGCGTCATGATTTTCTGGTTGATGCAGGAGAGCACGAAGCGGTCGGCATAAACTGCACGCAGCTCTTCCATGAGGTCGAGGGCGAGGCTTCTGCGCCCGGGCCGGGCGCGGTGGAGAAAGCCGACGTAGGGGTCGAGGCCCACACTCTGAAGAGCCGCCGTGCAGTCGGAGGCCAGAAGCGAATAAGCGAAAGAGAGCAGGGCATTGGTGCTGTCCAGCGGCGGGCGGCGGCTCCGGCCTGCGAAAGAAAAATCATCGTGCTGCTGCAGGATGAGTGAATCAAAGCAGTCGAAATACCGCTGCGCCGCCTCGCCCTCCAGACCGCGAAGCTGGTCGAGGTCGTCACACTGCTCGATGAGGGGCAGCGCCGCCGCCAGCTGGGCGCTGGTGCGCTTGAGCTGTTCCACCGGCACCCGCTGGGGGTGGTCGCGGGTGGCCCGTTCCAGCACCCAGCGGGCGTTATAGACTTTGCCCAGGATGAAATTGCGCGCATAGAGACAGCTCTCTGCCTCGCTGTCTGCGATGCGGTACTGGGTCTGCCGCAGCAGGACGTTGCCCCGCTCTTCGCCTACGGCCCGGGCCAGAAAGCGGCCCTGTGGGCTGAAAAAGCTCAAATCGACCCCGAGGCTGGTGCATTTACCCATCAGGGCAGGGCTTGCGCCGGGATAGCTGAAGCAGACGATGCCTTCCAGCGTGTGGAGCGGGACCCGGCCAATTTCAGCCTTGTTGCAGAGCAGGACGATGTTCTCCCCCTCGAGGGAAAGGTAGGCGTCCTTGTTGAGGACGTAGAGCGTGTTCAAAAACTTTCTCATGGCGCGGCCTCCTGCATCTCGTCCAGATGGGCGCGGAGATAGGCTTTCGGGTCGGCACGCTGATACAGCACGGGGAGGCAGAGCTCTTTGAGGGAGCAGGCGCTGCAGTGGATGCCGGGCTTCGACTTGGGGGTATAGCCCCGGGCAAAATAGGCGTGCATCTCATCGGCCATCTTCTGGGTGGCCTGGCGCAGTTCTTCGGTCAGCGGCACGACCTCCCGCCGCCGCGTTTCCTCGTAGAAGAGCGCACCCTCCGGGATGCTGCACACCAGCATCTCTTCCAGCGCCATGGCCTGTGCGCAGAGCTGCAGCCGGTCGGCGTCGCTGGCCTTGGCGCGGCCATGCTTGTACTCGACAGGCATGGGCTTCCAGAGCCCTTCCGTGCTTTGCAGGGAGATGCCCTCCGGGTCGGCCCGGAACTCGACGACATCGCAGTTTCCGCTCAGGCCCAGCCGACGGCTGACCACCTGCATCCCTCGGGTGATGAGCAGGCCGCCGCGCCGTTCGGTCTGGTTTGCGTCATGGCAGCGGGCGTGGTCGAGCTGGCCTTCGACGGTGCGGCGGTTCTCCGCCCACTGCTGTTCCAGATGGATGAGCGCCCACTGGCGGCGGCAGAAGCAGAAGTGCTGGATGCCCGACAGGGGCAGCCAGTCGTCTGCGCCGCCCATCAGGACAGCCTCTCGCAGGTGACTCCTTCCGGCAGAGTGTCTGCCACCGTGACGGTGTAGTCGCGGTAGCTGCGGGCGGCGTCCACATCGGGCTTGCGCTGGACGGCGACGGAGTCGAAGAGCTTATAGGCCGGGGCATTGCCCAGCTCAGAATCGTGCTTGAACACGATGAGCTCCCGCACGGCCATCTTGCCCCGGGCAGCGCTGTGGTCGTTCTCGAACATATTCAGAATGGCAGTCCACAGAAGTTTCAGATCATCCTCGGAGAAGCCGGTGGTCTTCCGGGCGAGGTTGGCTGAGACATAGCCCTCGGCGCGGTAGAGGGCGTAAGGCACGATGTGCTTGCGGCCCATCTCAGTACCCTTCTTCTCGGCGTCGGCCTCAGTGGTGATGGCCACGCGGGTGATGGTGACTTCCTGCGGGACGATGGGATCCACCGAGCGGGCAAAGCTCAGCTGGACGGGGCCGCGTACCTGACCGCAGTTCAGCGCACCCTTGACGAAGGTGGTCATGACGGCACCGAAGGTGCGGATGTCGAAGTAGTTCTCGCACATATAGTCCCGCAGCTTGGCATCGATGTCGGGGTCGGCCTTTTTGGCGGCTTTCAGGTCGGGGTCGATGCCCAGAGTTTTGATGGCCTCGGCGTCGCTGCGGTTGAGGGGAACGCCGTCCTTGATGTAGATGCGGTAGCCTTTTTCGTCCTCTTTCAGGGTCTCGACATAGTTGCGGATCTTCCGCTTGAGGCAGACGTCGGTCACCAGACCGTAGCCCGTCTCGGGGTCGATGCGGGGCATATTGCCTGCGTCGGGGTCGCCGTTGGGGTTGCCGTTCTCGACGTCGAACAGGATGACGAAATCATAGCGGTTCTTGATGGGCTCAGACATGGTTTATTCCTCCTCATTCTTTTTGGCGTAGCGTTTCTGGGTCTGGTGGTAGTAGCCTATCTCAAAGGCACCCTGCTCCGGCAGGCTGAGCCGCGCCGGGAAGCCTGTCTCGGGCAGCTGGGCCATCAGCTCGGTGAGCTGTTTGCTGAAATGCACCTCGTTGGGGGTGCTCATCTTCTGCAGATGCTTCTGAGCCAGCTTGACCAGCGTAGGAAAGGCCGTTGCCGGGGTGGCACAGGCCGAGTTGAAGTACCGGTCTTTGATGGTGGCGTTGATGCCGGGATTGGCGACGCTCTGGATCGTCTCCAGCACAGAGAAGAGACGCCCCAGAACATAGGGGACATTGCTGCTTTCGTTCAGGCTCACGGTAAATACCTCCTTGTTGAGCTCGGTGGGGTAGTTGCGGAGATAGTAGGCTTTCAGGATAGCGGCGCGGCCTCGGGTGACTTCCCGTTCGGCCCGGATGCGGAGGGTCACGCCGTTGAGCAGAGTGGCGGGGTACGGCCCGCCGGTGAGGATGGCCCGGAGCAGATCGCCCACCAGCTGGGGCGATGGATTTTTGTCCCGGGATCTCTGGTTGACCGTCTCCTGTGCCAGCGCCCAGACCGACAGGCTTTCCCGCTTGTCGAAGGCGGGGCGGGTGATGCTGAGCCGATCGGCGTGGTCCTGCAGATTTTTGGCAAACTGTCCGAAACTGCTGTGCAGGAAGAACCGGACGGAGAGCCGGGCCGCGTTGGGCGAGATGCCCAGCACATAGAAGTTCTGGTTCGGGTCCAGCTTGTCATCGAGGAAGGAGACAGGGCGTCCCTGAGAAAGGGCTTTCAGTGCGGCGGCAAGGTCGCTTTCCGAGACGCCGTGTGCCTCGGCACCGCCGCAGAAAAACATCAGCATGGCGTTTGAGTAGGCGGGAGCGGCGTTTTCGGCCCAGCAGACGATGGTGGTGTCGCCGATGCGCTGACAGCAGTTCCGGTCAGCCAGCAGCAGATTGAGGGCCGTGGTGTAGGCGAAAGCCGCGTACTCGCTGACGGGGGCGTTGGCACCCTGCTCATGGCCATAGGAGCAGAAAGCGGGTGCGTTGAAGGAGACCAGTGCCGCACCGGCGGCCTGTGCGCCCATCACACCTTTGATGGCGGGGTGGATGCGGGCGATGCCGGTCTCTTTGCCGGTGATGAGACAGCGGGCCGTCTCGGCGTCTGCATCGGAGGTGTCAAAGGTGGACTGCCATGCGGCCCGGATGTCCTTATCGGTGGTGACTAGCCAGTGGTCGCCGTCGGGGGATTCGTAGCCGAACACGAGATTCGCGTTGTTGTTCAGGTCGGCCCACTGCTTTGCCAGCAGCGGGTGGGCGGGGGCTGCGGCGGGGTCCCAGTGGTCAAAAAAGGCGAGGATGGCTTTGGCGGCAGGGGAGTCTACTCCGTCGAGAACCTTGTGGTGGAGGGCGGCACAGGCTTCGAAGCACTGGCGGGAGCGCTCGGGCTTGCCCTTCTCGTCTGCGCCCAGCAGATAGGACGTATTGTCGCACAAAAAGTTCGCGGCGACGCCGGAGGCGCGCTTGACCCGGTGGGGGACAGGGAGCTCACGGGGGGCGATGACGGTCTTTTTGCCCTTGGGGACTTCCTGCCGCAGGTCGTTGAGGGCGAGGAGCTGGCCGTCGGGGCCGAGGCGCAGTTCATAGCTGACCTTGAAGCGGCTGTCCCAGCCGGGGGCCTCCACCTTGCCCTGCTTCAAGAGCTGTTCATAATAGGCGGTGAGTGCTTGGAGTATCATGTAAACACCTCCACGTCCCGGCATTCCATCACGCCGTCCACCAGTTTTGCGCGGAAGAACTGGCTGCGGATGTTGGCCGGATCAGAGTAATCGAGGCTGTGGAGCATGAAGCCGAGGTCCTGCGTGACCTTCAGCGCCGGAATATCGCCGCCCGGCCACTCCCGGAAGCTGGCCGGGAACTCCCGGCACCCGAAACAGGGCTGGTGATAGCACTGTCCCTTGCGCAGCCGCCGGCGCAGGATGTCCTGAAACTTGCCGGGGTTGTCGCTGGGGGCGGCCTTGTCCGTCAAATCGAAATGACACTCGATGACGTAGTGGACGTCCTGCAGGACCATCGCGGCCCGCTGCTGGATGTCCTCCGAGGTGTAGAGCACCGGCGGTGTGCCGCCTTTGGCCGCGCTGAGGGCGGCGGAGGACAGCAGGGTGGACTTGACCTCGTTGCGCCGGATGTTGGTGAACCGGATGGGCCGCTGGGTGTACTCCTCGGTGGACGCTTCGTCCTCGGGGTCAAGGCCGAAGGGCTTGAGCAGATAGATGCGGTCAACCGTATAACGCAGCCCGGGGTGCCAGTAGATGGCCTCCACAAGGCCCCGCGCGGCAGACGGAGTGATCATGTCGTAGCTCACACGCTCAGTCTTCATTTCCGGACGAGTGAAACAGGCATAGTCGCCCCATACTTCAATGAGCATGGACATCAGCATCGCCTCCTTTCCGGGTGAAGTTGAATTTTCAGACTAAGATGAATATCGGTCATTGAAACCACCTCTTTCTTTTAGAAGTAAAGGCCGATGCCCGTCTCCACATCCATGGCAAGGCCGGTCTTTTCACTGTAGCAGCCGGTGTCGGTGAGGATGGCCGAGCCATCGGGTCGCAGTTCCAGCGCGCCGGCGGCGTCGAGCTTGTCGAACTGGTCTTTGTAGCAGGAGACACTGTAAACGCCCAGCTTCCGCAGCAGCGTCCGGGTAACATGACCGCTGCGCAGCTGTTCACAGAGGGCTGCGCCCTCGCCGACGGGCAGATAGACCGTGCGGGCAGCGTTCTCGATGAGGCGGAATTCCTCCGCCACCTGCGCGAAGGGGAGCTGGCAGCCCCGGATGCCCCGGAGAAAGGCATCCAGAATGCCGTGCTTGTCCACGGCGTCGGGGCCGCGCAGGTCGGAAAGCTCGTTGAAGTAGAGCTGAATGGCCCGGGGCGTGTCCAGTGTGTCCTGATGCCGGGCGGTGTAGTCCAGCGCACTGACATTCTGCCTGAGCATCTGGGGCGTGGAACACTCGTCCAGCCGGAACCGGTAGACGATGCTTTCCTCTGTACTCCGCCGCCCCTCGCGGTTGCAGCGCCCGGCAGTCTGTAAGAGCGAGTCAAGACCGCACTGCTCCCGGTAAGCGACGGGAAAATCCACGTCCACGCCCGCCTCGATGAGAGAGGTGGACACCACCCGGCAGGGCAGACCCTCTTTCAGTCGCTGGCGGATGTCGTCCAGCTGACGGCGGCGGTCGGCGGCGCAGAGCAGGGTGGTCAGGCAGTAGCTGCCCTCGGCGGGCAGAGCAGCGTAGAGCTGCTGGGCCGTCTTGCGGCGGTTGACCACGCAGAGCACCTGCGGGTGATTTGCCAGCCGGGAGGCGAACTCCTCCTGCGGCAGGGTGCCGAGGTCTTGCAGTGTGGTGCGCCGGAGCACTTCGTAGAGGTGGGCCGCGTCGGGCGTGATCTCCTGCGGGTGGAGCTCAGGCGCAAAGCGCCGGAACAGCGGCTCAAGGGCAGGCTGGGTGGCCGTGCAGAGGACAGCCGTGGAGTGGTAATGCTGGATGAGCTGGGCGATGGCGCTGACGCAGGGGGCAAGGTAGTCGCCCGGGAGGGTCTGCGCCTCGTCGAAGATGATGACGCTGTCGGCGATGTTGTGGAGCTTGCGGCAGCGGCTGCTGCGGTTGGCGTAGAGCGACTCGAAGAACTGCACCGCAGTCGTCACCACGACGGGGGCGTCCCAGTTTTCGCTGGCCAGCATCTGGCGGTACTGGGCGGGGGTCAGGTCGTCCTGCTCAACAGTCTTGTACTCGGCGTTGGAGAAGTCGGCCAGAACATTTTCTGCGCCCAGCAGACCCGAGAAGACGGCGGCGGTCTGGTCGATGATGGACATATAAGGGATGACGTAGATGACCCGCTTCATCTTCTGGGCGGCGGCGTGCTCCAGCGCAAAGGCGAGGGAGGCGAAGGTCTTGCCGCCGCCGGTGGGTACGGTGAGGGTGTAGAGCCCCTGCGGGCCGTGAGCGCCTTTCTCGAGACAGGCGCGGAGGACGGTGTTGCGCTGGACGCTGACGGGCGAGGGCGATTCGGCCCTGAGATAGCGCTGCGCCTGTGCCGAGACGATGTCCCGCAGCGCGGCGATGTCCGTGCCGCTGCCCCGGGGTGCGGCCTTGCCGTCCATGAAGGTCTCGGTGTCGATGAAGTCGGCGTCCACGAGGCAGGAGTAGAGCATCCGGGTAAAGAACGCGAGGCTCAGCGGGTCGGCGCAGGCCCACGCGGGCGGCGTCGAGGTGGGGAGCGTTACTTCCTGCCAGCCGTCGTAGGGGGCTGCCGGCTTCTTGCTCCGGCCAAACAGGGTGGCGTCGCCCGGGTCATCGGCGGGGCTCCCGCCGTCGGGCAGGCCGCTGTGGTGTCCGGCCACGGCAAAGGCGGCGTGGAGATGCTGGCGAACCCAGGCCTCCTGCGCTCCGGCGGTGGAGTGGTCCACCTTGGGGCCGCCTTTGAGCCGCAGCTGGAAGGCGTCGCTGTATTTGCCGACGTCGTGGAGCCACGCGGCAAATTCGGCCTCACTCTGCGCCCCGAAGGGGACTGCGAAAGAACCGGCCAGCCTGGCAGTGCCGGCGAGATGGTCGTAGACGGTCTGGGTGCGGGTGCCGTCCTCGCTGATGTGGGCAAGACGTGTGGAGTGCTCCATAAAATGACCTCCTGACTCTGATTTACAATAAGGATACGCTTTTCAAAAAGTGGCTGTCAACAAAACGCGCTTTTCGACGAAAAATTCTGGGACTTTGCACAAAAAGCAGACGGAAAAATCTGCAAAGTGACAAAGATGAAAGAAACGAGTTTTTTCTTGTTTTTATGATAATGCAAATACTGTCCAATAAACAGTACTCTTGCTGATTTTTTGAGCAAAAATGAAAAGAGATCTGCGTTTTCTGTACTGCGGGAGGAAGAACGTCTGTCGGCGAAGAAAAAATGAAGACGTTGTGTACAACAACACTGCATTAAGATGGAATTAAGGCAGAGTTAAGAGAACTGCAAGAAAAGTGCTTAATTATTCCATCTTGGAATGGACTTTCGGGAAAATCAAGGCGAATATCCCCCTTTTCATTTGCTGTAATCTGTTGTATTATGAATAACAGATATGGAATCTGAGCAAAATGCGCCTGGATGAAGCGCAAACAGGAATGATAAGAAAAATAAAGGGCAATAGGGGGAGAGCTACGATGGACGAAAAAGATTACGAGCTGCTGCACGCGCTGGACGAGACGCGCAACATCACCCACGCAGCGGACAAACTGTACATGACCCAGTCGGCACTTTCCAAGCGCATCAAGGCGCTGGAACAGGAGCTGGGGGTGGAGATCGTCCTGCGCTCGCGGCAGGGCATCCGCTTCACGCCGGCCGGTGAACAGGTGCTGCTCCACAGCGCTGCCGCCGCCCGCGAGATGGAAAAGATGCGCCGCCAGCTGGCCTCCATCCAGGGCGAAGCCTGCGGCACCCTGCGGGCCGGCATCTCGGTGAACTTCTCCTACTACCGCCTGCCCGAGGTGCTGACCGAGTACCACAAAGCCTACCCGAAGGTACGCCTCGACATCGCTACCGGCCACAGCCGGAACATCTACCAGCAGATGCTGGATTCTTCGCTGGACGTGGCAGTGCTGCGCGGCGAGTATCCGTGGGACGGCACCCAGTTCCTGCTCTCGCAAGAGAATATCTGCCTGATCTGCAGCGAGGAGAACAAGGACAGGCCCATCTCCGATTACCTTTATATCGACCACAGCAGCGACGCCACCATCAGCGCCCAGATGGCCCGCTGGCGCTACGAGAACGGCGTGACCAACGATGTGGGCAATTTTGTGGTGGATAACATCATGGTCTGCCGTGAGATGGTGGAGCGGGGCCTCGGCTGGGCGCTGATGCCGGAAGTGGCGCTGGATAACTTCAAGGGATATGTCAAGCCCTGCACCTTCGAGAACGGCGAGCCCTTCGTCCGGCGCACCTATATTTTCTGCCAGAGAGACGCCGCTGCGCTGCCGCAGGTGCAGCTCTTTATGGACATGCTCAAAAAACACCGCTGAGAGGAGAAAAACATGGAAACGACTGTTTCGCTGGTCCAGATGCTGGATGCACGGGAGCGCCGGGTGCAGTATCAGCAGGAGCTGCTGGCTCAGTACCACAAGCCGCTCATCTGCTTTACCATGAATATCTGCGGCCCGATAAAGGATTCGCCCCTCATCCGGCGGGGCTTTGCGCGGGGGCGTCAGCTGCTGCGCCAGCAGTTTTTGCGGGCAAAGCTGGCGCCGCTGTATCAGGACACCGTCCGGGAAGTGACCGGCTGCGAGGCGTTCTATGTGCTGGACGCCGACCCGCTGACCATCAAGAAATTCACCACCGACATCGAGGACGCCACCCCGCTGGGGCGGCTGTTCGACATGGACGTCATCCGCCCGGACGGCCTCAAAGTGGACAGAGAAGAGCTAAACCTCGAAGGCCGCTGCTGTCTTATCTGCGGCGGGCCTGCTAAGGTGTGCAGCAGCCGCCGCATCCATACCGTGGCCGAACTGCAGGAAAAGACGACGGAGATCTTGACCGGGGCCCGGGACGCGCAGGACATCGCCGACGCGGCCCGTCTGGCCGTCCGCGCTCTGCTCTACGAAGTGACCACCACCCCAAAGCCCGGCCTTGTGGATCGGCGTAACAGCGGAAGCCACAGGGACATGGATGTGTTCACTTTCATGGACAGCGCCGCGGCGCTCTACCCCTATTTTGAAGCCTGCGCCCGGACGGGCCGCGAGACGGCGGAACAGCCCGCGCCCGAGACCTTCGCGGCCCTGCGGCCCCTGGGTTGTGAGGCCGAGGGCGAGATGCTGGACGCCACCGGCGGCGTCAACACCCACAAGGGCGCGGTCTTTTCGGTGGGCATCGTCTGCGCGGCGCTGGGACGCCTCGACCGCTCCCTCTGGGCCGAAGCAGCCCGCGTTCTGGCGGAAGTATCCGCAATGACGGCGGGCCTGACCGAGAAGGATTTTGCAGGCGTCACTGCCGAGAACGCCGCCACCGTGGGCCAGAAGCTTTATATCCAGTACGGCATCACCGGTGTGCGGGGGCAGGTGGAAGCCGGACTTCCCGCAGTGCTGAATGTCGGTCTGCCGGTGCTGGAAGAGGGCCTTGCCAAGGGTTACGACTTCGACCGCGCCGGCGGCGGCGCACTGCTGGCCATCCTAGCCAACAGCACCGATACCAACATCATTGCCCGCTCGAGCCGGGAGCGTCAGCTGGCCCTCACCGAAGAGCTGAAAGCCCTTCTCGCCCAGACAACTTACCCGGATAAAGATGCGCTCGCGGCGCTGGATGACCGGTTCATTGCGGAAAATCTCTCGCCCGGCGGCAGTGCCGACCTGCTGGCGCTGACCTGGCTGCTCCATTTTGCTACTACTGAGGGGAATATCAATGAGTGAATATACCATTTCGCAGGTCTATCCGACCGATAAAACCGTTCTGGCCCAAATCGACACACTGCTGGGTCAGGAGGGCATCCGCCGCGACGGCAATCTGGACTACATCTGCGCCATGTTCGACGAGGAATACAATGTCATCGGCACCGGCAGCTGCTTCGGCAACACCCTGCGGTGCTTCGCCGTCAGCAGCGCCCATCAGGGCGAGGGTCTGCTGAACCAGATCATCACCCATCTCATCGAGGTGCAGTGTACGCGGGGGAATATGCACCTGTTTCTCTACACCAAGGTAAAAAGCTCCAAGTTTTTCGGCGCCCTCGGCTTCTACGAGATCGCCCGGGTGGAGGATACCCTTGTCTTCATGGAGAACCGCCGCAACGGCTTCGGGGCTTATTTGCGCAATCTGGAAAAGACCAGGACCGAGGGCAAAAGTGCGGCCCTCGTCATGAACGCGAACCCATTTACCCTCGGTCATCAGTATCTTGTGGAAAAAGCCGCTGCCGCCTGCGACACGCTCCACCTGTTCGTGGTCAGTGAGGACGCCAGCCTCGTGCCTTTTGCCGTGCGCAGGAAGCTGGTGGAGGCGGGCGTGGCCCATCTGCCGAATGTGGTGCTCCACGACAGCGGCCCCTACATCATCTCGAATGCCACCTTCCCCAGTTACTTCCTGAAGGATGAGGCAGCTGTCATCAACGGCCACGCCCGGCTGGACCTCGCCGTCTTTACGAAAATCGCGGCGGCGCTGAACATCACTGCCCGCTATGTGGGCGAGGAGCCTACCAGTCAGGTGACGGGGCTTTACAACCAGATCATGTGCGAGCAGCTGCCCAAAGCGGGTATCGAGTGTGTCGTTGTACCCCGCAAAGAAGCAAACGGCAAGGCCATCAGTGCTTCCACCGTCCGCCAGTGCCTGCAGAGCGGCGACTGGGATACCCTCGAGACGCTGCTGCCCAAGACCAGCCTCGACTATTTCCGCAGCCCGGAGGCAGAGCCGGTGCTGGCACGCATCCGCAATGCGGGCAATGTCGTGCATTACTGAGAAAAACTTCCTCTCTCTTTGTGGTCATGACAACAGAAATAGGACGAAGCATCTGTTATAATAGGCCCATCAAGAAAAGGAGAGTGTGGATATGATACGTAAAATCATTCATATAGACGAAGAAAAATGCAATGGCTGTGGTGCCTGTGTCACTGCCTGCCATGAGGGTGCCATCGGCCTCGTGAACGGAAAGGCCAAGCTTATGCGCGACGACTACTGCGACGGCTTCGGCGACTGCCTGCCCGGCTGCCCCACCGGTGCCATCACCTTCGAGGAGCGGGAGGCCGCTGCCTACGATGAGCAGGCTGTACTGGAAAACAAACAGAAAAAGGCTGCTGCCGCTGCCGAAAAGCCCGTCTTCCACGGCTGCCCGGGCAGCGCCATGCGCCAGTTTGACCGCCAGCAGGCCGCACCGGCTGCAGCTCCTGCCGCCGCCCAGCCCTCGCAGCTGGCCCAGTGGCCCTGCCAGATCAAGCTCGTGCCGGTGAATGCACCCTATTTTGACGGTGCCAAGCTGCTTATCGCCGCCGACTGCACCGCCTACGCCTACGCGAACATCCATCAGGAGTTCATGCGCGGCCATGTTACCCTCATCGGCTGCCCCAAGCTGGATGCCGTGGACTACAGCGAGAAGCTGACCGAGATCATCCGCAATAACGACATCAAGAGCGTTACCGTCCTGCGGATGGAGGTGCCTTGCTGCGGAGGTCTCGAACACGCCGCCGTCACTGCCCTCAAGAACAGCGGCAAGTTCATCCCCTGGAATGTCGTCACCTTCTCGGTGGATGGCCGCATCCTCGACCGGTAAATAATCGCAAACCAAAAAAGCAGACGCTGCACAAAGCGTCTGCTTTTTTTGTATCATTCAGTTTGTGGTCTGGGTGGCGGACTGTATCATCTTCCAGACAGACTCGACGCTCTGGCGTATCTGAGCCAGCGTGGCGATGTCCTCGTCGCTCATCCGGGAAGCCGGGGGAGAGAGCACCGTCTTGGCAGAGGTCACCGTGCCGGTGAGCTGGATGTGGACGTTGTGGTCCGGGATGGTCAGCAGCACATGGATGGGCGTGGTCTTCGAGAAGAGAGCGTCCGTCGAAAAGCCGAGCACGAGGGTTGTGCCGTCGGCTGCGGCGGGGAACTGATAGTAGCGGTAGCCGTCCCGTGCGGCAGAAGGAGAGACTTTTTTCAGCCCCTTGAGCGAGAGGGTAAAGCCGGAAAGCTCCTGAAGCTCGACCTTGTTCGTCTCGACGCCCAGCACGGCGGAAGCCTGCGTCTGGGAGATGTAGTCTCCGAGGCTCCATTCGGGCAGAAGAACGCTTGCGATGGAGAGCTTATCGGTGACAGCCTGACGCAGAACGGTGTAGAGCTGCCCGATGTCGAAGAGCGTCTCTTCCGAGTCGATATAGACCCGGGTGAAGGGAGACGTCTTGACGGAGTCGTCTTCGTTGAGCTGGTAGAAAGAGAGCTGCAGCTTTCCGGGCGCATACTGGCCGCTGACGCTGCCGCTGGAAGCGTTCACCCGCTCGAGGATGTTCAGCAGCGGCGGCTTATCCGGGCTGTTGGGCGCTATCTCATACCGGAAGGTGAAGGATGCACCGGTTTGCAGAGCCGAGATTTTGCTGTGCAGCTGGAAAAAGACCACGCCCACAGCGACCACTACGGCCACCAGCACGACCGCTAAAGCAACAAAAAGCGGATTGACACGTTTTTTTGGAGATGCCATCTGCAAGACCTCCTGTCATAGACTCTATGATTATAGCATACGAGCAGGCAGACGAAATGTCAAGCCGGAACTTGACGTTATCAGACGGTCAGCGTATACTGTCTGATACATCTTATATAAGGTAGAAGGAGGCAGAGATGAAAATAGCGATACTTGGTACCAGCGGCAGCGGGAAATCCACGCTGGCAAAGCGCCTGGGGGAGAGATACGGCCTGCCGGTGCTCCATATGGATACCGTGCATTTCCTGCCCGGCTGGGTGGAGCGGCCCTTCGCCGAGGAAGAAGCCATTGTCCGGCAGTTTCTCGACGAGAACGCAGGCGGCTGGGTCATCGACGGCAATTATAGCAAGACCTGCTATGCCTGTCGGCTGAAAGAAGCGGATAAAATCATCGTGCTCTGGTTTCCACCGCTGGTCTGCCTCTGGCGGGCGGTACGGCGCTGGCAGCAGAACAAAGGCCGTGTGAGGGAGTCGTCTGCGCCCGGGTGCGAAGAGAAGATAGATGCCGAATTCGTCCGCTGGATCCTCCACGATGGGCGCACAAAGCAAAAGTGGGCGAAGATGGAGAAGATCGGGGAAAAGTACCCGGAGAACTATATATTGATCCGGAACCAGCGGGAGCTGGATGGGTTCTTGAAGAAACTTTGAACTGGTTGTCGCGCCGGTGGCGCGGGGGCAGAGCGCTTTTGCATTGGGGCTAAGTTCTCTTTTGCGTGCCAAAAGAGAACCAGAAAAGCACCCGCTACTTTCGAGGCGCGGGAGGCACGAATTAAGGGCTACTCGCCCTTAATAATCCCAAAGAAGATGGGCTCCATACAAAAAATCCAAGTCGCTTCGCTAGAGGATTTTTTGTGTTCCGCCGATTTCGAGTCGCTTGCGCGACGCGCCGTGCGGATAAGCTTGTGCATTTTCTGCTGCGTGAATGCTCCCGCAGGGAGTCAGCAGCAGTAGATGCCGTTTACCATTACGACTTTCCGTGTGAAAAAGCAAATCAGGAAAATCCGCAGATTTTCCTGATTTGCAAATATAAAAATAATTTTTCCGATGAATTTGCCCAGAGCAACGCGGAGGGCATTTAAAATCGTTAAACATAGAAAGAAGCTGCAACCAATGGAAGAACTGAAGCTTTACGAGGGCCGTCCTGCCGACTGCACCGGGCGGCTGGAAAAAGAGATCCGTACCTATGACCTGCTGGACAAGCTGGGCATCCAATTCTGGCGCACCGACCACGGTTGGATGAAGGCCGACACCATGGAGGACTGCCATGTGATCGATGCCTGCCTGAATACCACCGTGTGCAAGAACCTGTTCCTGTGCAACCGGCAGAAGACGAACTTCTATCTGCTCATGATGCCCGGGGACAAGCCCTTCAAAACCAAAGAACTTTCCCATCAGCTGGGCATTGCCCGCCTGAGCTTTGCCTCGCCCGAGGATATGGAGCAGTATCTGGACTGCACGCCCGGCTCCTCCTCCATTATGGGCCTTGCCAATGATGCTGAAAATAAGGTGCAGCTGCTGATGGATGAGGACATAAAGGCAGGGGAGTACCTCGGCTGCCACCCCTGCATCAACACCTCCTCGCTCAAGCTGCGAACGGCAGATGTGCTGGAAACTTTCCTGCCTGCCGTGCACCACGAGCCGATCTTCGTTCACTTGACCGGCGAATAACAGAAAGGAAAACCTGCGTATGATCGATAAACCGCGCCTTGAAGCAAAATGTTCCACATGGAACATCACTCTCACCGGCACCCAGCTGGACCAGCTGGATGCCTTTGCCGAAATTCTGGTGGACTACAACCAGAAGGTCAACCTGACCGCTATCACCGACCCCGAGGGGATCGAGGATAAGCACTTCCTCGACAGCCTGCTGTTTGCCAGCCAGCCGGAAGTGGCGGGCCGCATGGTGGATGTGGGCGCAGGCGCAGGCTTCCCGGGCATCGTGACCAAAATCTACAAGCCGGAACTGGAGCTGACCCTGATGGAACCCACCGGCAAGCGGGTGGAGTTTTTGAAGTACGCCTGTGCCCAGCTGGGCTTGACCGGCGTGGAGTTTGCAAAGGAGCGCGCCGAGGAAGCCGCCCGCAAGGCGTGGCGGGAGCAGTTTGATCTGGCTTCAGCCCGCGCGGTGGCGGCCCTGCCCATGCTGGCGGAATACTGCCTGCCGCTGGTCAAGGTGGGCGGAAACTTTCTGGCCATGAAGGGCGCCTCCGGAGAAGAGGAACTGGCCGCGGCCCGCGGGGCCATCAAAAAACTGGGCGGTGCCTACAAGGAGACCCGTACCCTGCACCTGCCCGGCGGCGACACCCGCACCCTGATTTTGTGCCAAAAGATTTCGCAAACTCCGACAGCCTACCCCAGAAACGGCGGAAAAATCGCCAAAAGCCCGCTGAAATAACGGAATAGCGAACAAAATATGCAAAACCCTGCCGAACGAAATTTCTGGCAGGGTTTTTGTTTGTGTGGTACACTGGCTCTGAACCAACTTTTCCACATTTTCCCGGGAAAGCGTGGAAAACAAACCCGGATATGCCGCAAAAAAGGAGGAGCCGTGTTATGTTTGAACGGAAGAAGTCCGCCGGAAAAATTTATTTCCTGCCCATCGACCAGATCCATCCGTCGCCGTTCCAGGCGCGCCGGACCTTTGAGGAACAGGAGCTGGCAGGCCTTGCCCAGAGCATCCGTGAAAACGGTCTGCTGCAGCCCATCTCGGTGCGTAAAGCAGCCGAAGGTTACGAGCTGGTGGCAGGGGAGCGGCGGCTGCGCGCCTGCAAGCTGGCCCAGATGACCACCATTCCGGCCATCCTGTGCAGCTATGCCGATGAGCAGACGGCGGCCCTCGGTCTGCTGGAAAATATTCAGCGCACCGACCTGAACCCCTTTGAGCAGGCGCAGGGCCTGCGGGACATTTTGGTGCTGTGGGACTGCACCCAGGCCGAGGCCGCCAAGCGGCTGGGCATGGCGCAGCCCACACTGGCCAACAAGCTGCGCCTGCTGCAGCTCACGGGGGACCAGCGCCAGTTCGTGCTGGACAACAACCTCACCGAGCGTCACGCGCGGGCCGTGCTGCGCCTGCCGGAGAACCGCCGCAGCGAGGCGCTCATCAACATTGCCAAGCGGCGGCTCAACGCCCGTCAGACCGATCGGTACATCGAACAGCTGCTCAACAGCACCGCAAAAGGGCGGCACCGCATCTCCATGGTCCGGGATGTGCGCATCTTTGTGAACACCATCGACCATGCCATCCGGCTGATGACCGACAATGGGGTACCGGCCACGGCCCACCGGGAAGAGAAGGATGGCTACATCGAATACACGGTGCGCATCCCCACGGCGGCAGCGGAGAAGTGAACTGTTCCATGTGGAACAGAAAAAACGTGTAAAAAATCTGCAAAATACACCTTGAAAGAGAACTTTTTGCCTTGTAAAAACGGAAAACAGAAGAAAAATACGCACAAAAACGCCTGAAAGCGGTTCAAAAAGCCAAGGGAGTGTGCTATACTACTAGTTGAGATGTCCGCGCGACGGGAAACGAGCGGGCACAACTGCGAATGTTCCATGTGGAACAACCAAAATTTCCCGGAAGGAAGAAATGCGCGTGGCAAAAATTGTAGCAATCGCAAACCAGAAAGGCGGCGTCGGCAAGACCACCACCGCCGTCAACCTGTCCTCCTGCGTGTCGGCTTTGGGCAAAAAGGTGCTCATCGTGGATCTGGACCCCCAGGGCAACACCACCACCGGCTACGGCATCCCCAAGCGGAGCGTGGAGTGCGGCACCTACGAGGTGCTCATCGGCAAGGCGACCGCCGCACAGGCGATCCGCAAGACCGAGTTCCGCACCGATGTGATCGGCTCCAACACCCGTCTGGCCGGTGCCAGCCTGGAAATGATCGACCTGCCGGGCCGCGAGAGCCGCCTGCGCAAGGCGCTGGCCGGGGTGCAGAAGGACTATGACTTCATCTTCATCGACTGCCCGCCCAGCCTGGACCTGCTCACCCTGAACGGTCTGAGCGCCTGCGACAGTGTGCTGATCCCGGTGCAGTGCGAGTATTATGCGCTGGAAGGTCTGTCGGAGCTCATCAGCACCCTCAAGACCATCCGCAAAAAGTACAACCCCTATCTGGACATTGAGGGCGTGGTGTTCACGATGTTCTCCCTGCGCTACAACCTCACGGTGCAGGTGGTGGAGCAGGTGCAGAAGTACTTTGGCTCTAAGGTGTACAAAACCACGATCCCGCGTTCGATCCGCATCTCCGAGGCCCCCAGTTACGGGCAGCCCATCAATTTCTACGAGCCCAAGGGCAAGGGCAGCGAAGCGTACATGGATCTGGCCATTGAGTTCGTCAAGAACAACCGGCCGCACGAGCCCAAAAAGACCCGCGCGCGGAGCAAGAGCGCTCCGGAACCGGCACCGGTCAAAAACGCTCTGGAAGACTAAAACACAGGGGGAACAACAAGAACAATGGCAAAAGGAAAAGGAGGACTTGGCCGCGGGCTGGAAAGTCTGTTTGAGGACGCCGCCCCGAGCCTTGAGTCCGACGCAAAGATCGAGACCCTGCCCCTGCGTGAGATCGAGCCGGACCCCGACCAGCCCCGCAAGACCTTTGACGAAGAGGCACTGGGGGAGCTGGCCGCCAGCATTGCGGAGCACGGTCTGCTGCAGCCCATTGCGGTGCGGCCCCAGGGGCTGGGCGGCTACAGCATCGTGGCCGGCGAGCGCCGGTGGCGTGCCTGCCGCATGGCCGGCCTGACCGAAGTGCCGGTGGTGGTCAAGGATGTGTCCGACGAGCAGGCCATGGAGCTGGCGTTGGTGGAAAACCTCCAGCGTGAGGATCTGGACCCGGTGGAAGAAGCCGCCGGCATCCGGGAGCTGATGCTGCGCTGTGACCTGACCCAGGAGCAGGCAGCCCGCAAGCTGGGCAAGAGCCGCAGCGCGCTGGCCAACAGCCTGCGTCTGCTGAACCTGCCGGAAAACGTACTGGAGCTGCTCAAGAGCGGGTTCCTGAACATGGGCCACGCCAAGGTGATCCTGGGCCTGCCCACGCCGGAGCTGCAGGAGCAGGCGGCGCAGATCGTGGCGGACAATCAGCTGAATGTGCGCCAGACCGAGGCGCTGTGCAAGAAGCTGGCAAAGCCCCCGAAGGAAGCAAAAGAACCCGAACCCCGCGGCACCCTGCCGGTGGAAGTGGAAGAGAGCCTCAAACAGGCGCTGGGCAGCGAGGTGAACGTGGCCTACCACGGCGGCAAGGGCAAGCTGACGGTGCATTTTTACTCCGACGAGCAGCTGCGCGCCTTTGCAAACCTGCTGGGACAGTACCAGATGGAAACCGAATAATCATGCGATCCAAGGCGGGAACTGCCGCCTTTGAACGGCAGCGGAAAGCCGCAAGTGCACCGCTGCAAGCCCAATAGAGTTAAGGAGAGTCAATCATGCTGGATATCAAATTTGTCCGCGAGAACCCGGACGCCGTTAAGGAAAACATCAAAAAGAAGTTTCAGGATGCAAAGCTGCCGCTGGTGGATGAGGTCATCGAAAAGGATGCCAAGTACCGCGCAGCCCTGAAGGAAGTGGAGGCCCTGAAGGCCGCCCGCAACAAGCTGAGCAAGGCCAACGGCCCGCTGTTCGGCCAGCTGAAGAAGTGCACCGATGAGGCTCAGAAGGCTGAGATCCAGGCACAGATCGACGCCAACAACGCCGCCGTCAAGGCGGACGCCGACAAGATGGCAGAGCTGGAGAAGGAAGAGGAGGAACTGTCCGCCCGCATTCAGGAGATCATGTACTCCATTCCCCAGATGATCGACCCCAGCGTGCCCATCGGCCCGGACGATACCTATAACGTGGAAGCCCAGCGCTTCGGCGAGCCTGTTGTGCCGGATTTCCCCATCCCGTACCACACCGAGATCATGGAGAGCTTTGACGGCATCGATATGGACGCCGCAGGCCGTGTGGCTGGCAACGGCTTCTACTACCTGCTGGGCAACATCGCCCGCCTGCACGAGGCTGTGCTGGCCTACGCCCGCGACTTTATGATCAACAAGGGCTTCACCTACGTCATCCCGCCCTTCATGATGCACGGCAACGTGGTGCAGGGCGTCATGTCCTTCCCCGAGATGGACGCCATGATGTACAAGATCGAGGGTGAGGACCTGTACCTGATCGGCACCAGCGAGCACACCATGATCGGCCGCTTCATCGACCAGACCATCGACGAGAGCAAGATGCCCCTGACCCTGACCTCCTACAGCCCCTGCTTCCGCAAGGAGAAGGGCGCCCACGGCATCGAGGAGCGCGGCATCTACCGCATCCATCAGTTCGAGAAGCAGGAGATGATCGTCGTCTGCAAGCCCGAGGACAGCATGGACTGGTACGACAAGCTGTGGAAGAACTCCGTCGAGCTGTTCCGCTCCATGGAGATCCCCGTCCGCCAGCTGGAGTGCTGCTCCGGCGATCTGGCCGATCTGAAGGTCAAGAGCTGCGACATCGAGGCGTGGAGCCCGCGCCAGCAGAAGTACTTCGAGGTCTGCTCCTGCTCCAACCTGGGCGACGCCCAGGCCCGCCGCCTGCACATCCGCTTTAAGGATGAGAACGGCAAGACCCAGCTGGCCCACACGCTGAACAACACCTGCGTGGCCCCGCCGCGTATGCTGATCGCCTTCCTGGAGAACCACCTGCAGGCCGACGGCACCGTGACCATCCCCGAGGTCCTGCGCCCCTACATGGGCGGCAAGGCCGTGCTGGTGCCCAACAAGAAGTAATTTTGCAAGAGCCTTCCCCCGAGGGGGAAGCCTTTAGAGTTTTCCCCCGCATTGCACCCGCAATGCGGGATTTTTTTTGCATTTTTGAAAAAAATCGGGAAAAACTACTTGACATAGGGGAAAATGTCGGCTATAATAATATAGCGTTCTCAAGAGCGCGACGACAAATGTGGCGGTATAGCTCAGTTGGCTAGAGCATTCGGTTCATACCCGAAGTGTCACCGGTTCAAATCCAGTTACCGCTACCACATTACAGAGTTTCGCTAAGATAAGGGGGACGGTCGTCCGCAATAGTGGATGATGAAAGTCGGAGGTTTTAGCGAAGCTCTGTATTTCTAAGGCCCGTTGGTCAAGCGGTTAAGACACGGCCCTTTCACGGCTGTAACATGGGTTCGATTCCCGTACGGGTCACCAAACTAAGCTTCTAATTTTCTTCGATGATGCGTTGAAAATTAGGAGCTTTTTTATTACCCTTTTTGCAAGTACCACAATCGTACCACACTTTTAAAATAAACGCAAGCCCTGTAACATGGGAACAGGATTGCCGCGGAGTAAATTATAGCCGTGGCAATCCTGTTTTTTGTTGTTCCCTTAAAAATTATAAAAGCGTGGATTGGAAAATTGTAAAGGAGCTTTTGCGGCATATCCTCGCTTTTTAAAATTATGGCTGCGGTATTCCACAGTCACCTTGACAACTATCCAACCTCACTTTTGTCCGCTAATCGCGGAACAACCCGCAACCCCTTATCCCGGTGGGATAACACGGGCAAAGATTGGGAAAACGAAAGTGAGGACACGAAAATGAAAGAGACTGTTAAGACTTCCCGGACGGCTGGTTACTTGGAGAAAATTTTCCGCGCGTTGAATGTAAAGTATTTCAACGGTGAGTTGGAGGAGCCTATCATCACGATACAGAGCACGCCCAGAGCCTACGGACACGTCACCGTAGCCAAGGCATGGCAGAGAGGAGACACAACCCGCCATGAGCTTAACATCGGCGCTGGGACGCTTGCACGGCCCATAGAAAACGTGGTGGCGACCACCCTCCACGAGTGTGTACACTTGTGGAACCTTCAAAACGGCATACAGGATTGCAGCAGGGGCGGCGCATACCATAACAAAAAATTTAAGGAGGCCGCCGAGGCCCGCGATTTGAAAATCAGTTACGACCCGCGCGTTGGATGGAGCATCACCGAGCCGACCGACGCGCTGTGTGAGTTCATTTTGGAACAAGACTGGCAGGACATCAGCATGAACCGCATTGAAGATTTCTACGCCCCGCGTGGCAAGGGCGCAGGGGACGCCACGGGCAAGCCGACAGGAAGTAACCCCAACAGCCACAGCATCAAGTATGTTTGCCCCTGCTGTCACAACAGCGTGCGAGGGACAAAGGTTGTGCGCATAAAATGTGCCGACTGCGACATGATGATGACCGCACAATAAAGAGAACCGGGAGTGAAAGCTCCCGGCTTTTTGCTGCAAAATTCGGGCCGCAAGCGGCCTTACTCCATTTTGATGTCTACTATTCAAAACGAGTCAACTTTATTCGTGGTGGGGTAACAAGCTGTTACCTCACCGGTTCTTTTCTACGTTTCTACGAGCGAATGCTTTTACAAAAAGAGGACGGTGCAGGTCGTTAAAACGACTGCGCCGTCCCCGTTTTTGAGGTTTTGATGTCAACTTCTCAATTTAGGAACCGTCCCCATTTTTGCAATAACTGCCAATACGAATCTCTTTTTCATTTGCTAACCCCTACATTATTATAATAGGCACTGCTTTTCAAAAAGCAAACTCGTAGAGGAGTGTTTCCCTCTACGAGTTGCCGGTTGTTTATAATTTACTATTTTTCAAAAAGCCATCAGCAAAGAATGCCAACATCCTCAGGAGGGCAACCATTATCAGTCGGAGTGGAAATTACAGGGCCGCCCCATTCCCATCCACCGCTGCCGTTAGGCTTGTTTTCCGTACTGCCGCTATCACCGCCGCTCGGCTGAGAGGGTTGTGCGGGCTCAGGGTTACTGGGTTGTGCCGGTGCCGGGTCAGGCTGTGCAGGAGCCGGAGCAGCAGGCTCCGGATTGCTGGGCTGTACCGGCGTAGCGGGAGCAGACGGCGTAACTGGCGCGGTCGGTGTAACAGGTGCCGGGTTGGAAGGCGTCACAGCAGCGCTGTTGCTGGAACTGCTCTTGGTATAGGTCTTGTTGCTGGTTGTGGCCTTCTTCGGTTGCTCAACAGTCACTTCGTAGTTGGCGCTCTCCTCACCGGCAGTTGCAGTGATGGTTGCATTTCCGGAGGAAACAGCAGTTACCTTCCCATTGGAGTCAACGGTAGCAACCTTCTCGTCGCTGGACGACCACTCAATAGTGGTCTTGGCGGCGACCTCTTCTGGAGCAACAGTTGCCTTAATGGTATGGGAATTACCGACCGTTAGTTTGCCTTCGTTGGAATCGAGCGTGATGCTTTCAACCTCATAGAACGCTTTCACATGAGTCGTCTTCTCGGTGACCTTTTCGCCATCCTGCAGGAGGGTAGTAGTGATGTCGCACTCGCCTGCTTTGAGGACCTTCACCTTGCCGTCCTTATCGACGGTGGCGACTTCCTCATCGCTGGAAGCAAAATCAAACGAAATGTTGGACGCATCTTTCGGCTCGCATTTCGCTTCGATTGCGGTTTCGTCCGTGTCGTTGAGTTTGACATCCAGAGTGTCGGGAACCTTCAACTCTTTCGCAGACACCTTGACGGTGATAACGCAGACATCCTGCATCTCGGTATCCTTGACCGTGGCGGTAATTTCAGCCTCACCGGCTGCGACTGCTGTAACGGTGCCGGTCTCATCGACAGTAGCAACACTCTCATCGGAGGAAAGTCCACGCGAGCGTCAGCTTCTCAGCCGCCTTGGCAATCTTTTCATCCTGCGCAGCAGTTTCTGCCGTAGCAGACTCACCGGTTGCGATGACAGGCGTCTCTGCGGGCGCATCCTCCGTGCCGAAATTCACCGGCAGCGTGATGCTCTCACCCTTTTCGAGTGTCGCAGCATCCGGAAGCGAGATGTTCGTGACCTTAACGCCGCATCCTACCAGGCTGAGCGCCATAGCCGCAGTCGCAATAACTGCCAATACGATATTCTTTTTCATAAAAACACTCCTTCTCGGCATCTAGCGCCGAGGCTACTTTTTAATTTTGCCGCCGCCACTCTATTGATAAGTGGCGGCTTTGGATTCTTTTAAATCGGGGACGGGGGAGATCGCTGCGCGACTCACCGTCCCCGATACATCACGCAGTTTCCAGATACTCCCGCAAGGAATCTGCAACTCCTTCCTGTATGGAATTGTCCCAGACTGCGTATTTGTTTTCCGGGTATCCGCCTACAAATATTGTAGCATCCGATAGTTGCCATTTTGACACGGGCTTGCCATCTTCCACCTTGATGATGGTCGGTGCACCGATACGCTTCTCCCCGACATCAATTTCATTTTTCTCCGGGTCGGAGACGGTGTACTCGGCCAGGTAGTCATCCAGCCAGGTTAGCAGTTCGGTGTAGCCTTCCCCCGCTGGTCTGGTTTGCACTGGTGCGGCAGTATCCGAGTTGTAGGTGTATATATCCCGATATAGGTCTACCTGGCAGTAGTCCATCGTGACCCCTTCACTTGTAGCAACAGCGGCAAGCACAGGGAGCAGGTTGCGACAGTAGGGACAGCGCGGATAGGCAAACAAGATATAACCGTCTTTTTTCGCGCGTGCTTCCACCGCGGTCACAGGTGATAGCGGCACCGAGAAGGACAGATTAACATCCCGGTACGTATATTCTGTGTAGCCGGGAACAGCGCGCCCATTATACGCCCGGTAACTGCGGGCAACTATTGCTCCCGGCGAGCTGCCAAGGAGTAGCAGCACAGCCATCCCAGCAGTTGCCACAGCATAGGCTATGTACGGTGCGGTGTGGGATAGTTTTTGCATCCATTTATCACCTTCCTTTTATATTATAGCACATCAGCACGTAAGAGCAAGATTCAAATCGTCTCCAGGTAGACGATTTTTCCCTTAGCAAATCGGTACAATAAATATACTTTATTGTACACGGTGGTGAGGGCAAATGCTACTACAGGAGGCAATTAAGCTGCGCATTTTGGAGCTTGCAGACGAGCGCGGCTACAGTGTCAACAAGCTGGCTGAGCGTTCCGGCATTGCACCATCTGTCCTTAAAAAGACTGTCAAGCCTTATGCTACCACTAAAAATACTTCAACTGAAATAGTTGCACGGATATGTGTGGGGTTAGGAATCCCATTTAAAACTTTTTGGGACAGCCCTTTATTTGACAATATTGAGACTAGACAACAAAAAGAGGACGAGAGCCAATAAAGGCTGTCGTCCTTTTGATGTTTACTTTTCAAACGAGGCAGGGTTAGAAAGGCATAGCGTCCGGTTCCTCAAAATCCTCCGCAGAAATTCCTTTAGGGATTTCCCCATAATCATTATCTTCTTGGGGCGTGCAGTACAACGGTTTTTTTAAGCTGCCGTTATATTGCCAGTGGGTCTTTCCGGCAATGGCAGATTTGGATTCTGCCAGCTCCCCGTAACGATATACTTCATAATGTAAAACTACTTCATCGTCCATAAGGGCGACCTTGTTTTCCTCCCACGCGAAAGTAAGTTTTACTTTAGGAAAAAGAATTGAGAGCGTATGAATAGCCTCACTTGCAGGTGCGCTATGGGTGAGAAATGCAATGCTATTTTCATTACATTCTTCAAAAGATATCACGTTTTCGTCTGTACCCCAGTGTTCCGTGCACCAGCCGGTATAAGTAGGATAGCCGTATTCCTTCCGGTTCAGCACAGCCATTTTTCCCAAAAGGAATCGGCGCTGATCTGCACGGTTAAGAACAGCAAGAAAATTTTCTTCTTCCTCTTCTGTAGGGTAAAGAACTAAATCAAGATAATGGCGGTAAAGCTTTTCGCCGCAAGAAACTTCATCATCGGGGCCAATGTTCAGGTGTACCGGCACAGCACAGATTTTATTCAAATCAATGCTCCCAATGTCATAGATGTCATCGCAGATGTACTTCATTACTTCATTGACCTGTTCCTTCGAACCGCCAATCGTGAGAGTGCTGTAAATAAAGCTTTCTTTCTTCATGGGATTTCTCCTTTGAGAGTTGTATCACCGCTCACAGCAGACGGCGGCGGATGTCTCCGCGTGCCATCCCTGTAAGCCGTGAGAGTTGTGTAATGCTGACGCCCTCTTGTGTTACCAGACGGCGCAGCAGCGGGGTTGCGGTGGATTCGGGGTAAAGCTGGATTTCGTGGCATTCCATGCCTGCCGTTGCACGTACAAAGTCACAAAGCTCAGCATCCGTAAAGGCAGGCAGCGGAGAATCCTCCAGAATGCCGCGGGCATTTAATTCTGGCTGCTGGTGGTAGTGCCGCAGCCAATCTAAATCATGCAGTGCAAGCGCGTAGCTTGTGTCTACATGACATAACGGCTTTTTTCGACTAGCAAAGTAGTCAATGTAGCTGCTCCACGGGTAGTCCTGCATATCCTGCACCATTCCGGCAGCGACCGGGTTGCGGTGGATATAGCGCAGTACCCGCAGGAAGTAGCCTTTGGTTGTGACAGGCTGGGATTTGTAACGGCCCTGGAAGAGCGGGCCTGTCCGCTGGTAGCGGCGGTTGTAGTAGGCAACGTACCGTACCCCGATGGCCTTCATCATGTGTTGCAAGGAATCGTTACAATCCTTCGCGAGCAGATGCAGATGGTTGCCCATCAGGCAGTATGCCATGATGATAAAATTTTCATCTGCGCAAAAATCGAGAATATGTAAAAAGTTCAGATTGTCGGCATCATCATTAAAGATGGTCATGCGGTTAATTCCACGGATCATGATGTGATACACGCCGCAGGACGAAAGTTTACGGGCTTTTCTTGGCATCGTCCTGCACCTCCGAGGGTGTCGTTTGGGGCGTCCATTCTTCCGGCTTGTAGGTCAGCAGTTGTATCGCCCGCGAGGCATCCCCTCGTGTCATTTTATGGGTGTCAATTTTGTAATCCGGGGCCAGCTTGTGGATAAGGGCAATTTGCTCATTGGTGATGGGTTGTCTATCCCACTTATAGCGCTGCTTTTTGTCCCAGATATGTTGATATTTAGCATGCTTCTGTTTCAAGTCCTGATACACATAGTCTAATGCAAATTGTAATGGCACCGCACTCTTGGAGCACGCTTTATTTTTCCGCAGGTACACCATGCCGTTAGTCAGCGGTTTGCTGATGCGGTAGGTTACGGTCGGGATAGGCAGTATATAGCCGCCATCCTTGAGTGTAATCCATGCGACATCATGGGTGGTAACACCTTCGCCAAGTGCCATAACGTCTACCTCCTTCTGATTTTGTATCCAGGTATCGGGAATGTCCGCACCTGTAAGTACCTTTATCGGTTCGGTTTCCTCCGGCAACTTTTCCACCTGCTCCTTTTTAGGTTTGGGAGCTAGCGGTTCCTCGCCGATTAGCGTTGCTGCCGTGCATATCGGCATCCTGGAAATGCCCACGCAATCAATAATCTTGCAGGCACTTTTTCCCGGATGCAACCGCAGGCCGCGACCTACCATCTGCGCATACAGGCCGACATTGGTTGTGGCAACCGGGCGGGCCAGCAGAACGGTTTCTGTCATCGGCAGGTCAACACCTTCCGTCAGGACAGCATAGCAGACAAGTACTTTAATTAGGCCCAAACGGTAGGCCTCCAACAGACGTCCTCTATTTTGAGTAGTGCCATCGATAAAGGCCGCGGTACTGGCACCATGCTGGGAATTGAGCAGTGCTGTCACATTTTTGCCCTCTTCAATGGATGGTGCGAAAATGATGGTCTGCCCACGTGCGTTTGAGGTGTAGGCCTCCGCGATACCCGCTGCTGTGCCAGACATAACGCGTGCTATATCTGCGGCATCATAATCGCCAGTATCCTCACGGTACTGCACTGTCCCCAAGTCATACTTGAGATTAACCTGACAAGCTTCTATAGGACTAAGATACCCGTGCTCAATGCCGTATAGGGTGTTATACTCGCACAAAATGTCGTCAAAAGCCACATCCAGGCCGACACCATCACCGCGGATTGCGGTTGCAGTGAAGCCAAAACGAACGGCATTTTTGAAGTACTCAAAAATTTTGCGGTAGGTCGGTGCAGCACTGTGGTGGGCCTCGTCGATGATGATGGTATCGATACTGTAGGGGTTGTACTTGTCGAGCCGCCCCACAAGGCTTTGCACCGAAGCGCTGATGATGGGTTCCCCGTGTGCATGTGTGGTTCCCTGCTCGATGCCGCAGGGAAGGCCTTTGAGGTATTCCAACGGCTGTATCACGAGTTCTTCCCGGTGAGATAAAATCAGTATGTGGTGGTCATTTTCCAGTACATCACAGCGGATGTACTCAGCAAAAATTCGTGTCTTGCCAAGGCCGGTTGCGATAACGCACAGGGCGGCATTTCCCTCGTAGGATTTCATACGCTGAAGGGTGTCAGCCTGATAAGGACGCAACGGTGGTGCCCGCGGGCCGTCATGGCCCTGTTGTAGAGGTGGATTTTTCATAGTCGACTCCTTGGTCACTGGTGATAGTAGTAAGCCTGAATAATTTCGTCCGACCCACTGCCATTGCGGATGATGAAGCGTCCGGGAATAGCAGGGAGCTTTGCGGCACTGCCGTCATCCAAGATAACAATGGAACTCTGTGCATCGGCAGTGTGGCCGCAAATACGACCGTCAAGCTGTGCTTTAAGACTACCCGGAACAGACCCTACGTCGGGGCGCTGAGTTGCCACAAGCAGATGAATACCGAGCGCACGGCCCAGACGGCCAATGGCGAGGAGCTTGTTCGTAATCGAGGCAACTACTGCCTTGCCATCTTTATCACGTCCAGTTGTATCGAGAATCATTGAGGTTTCATCCAGGATAACGACGATTCGATGCAGTTCTTCTCCGGTCGTCTGGACATATTCCTCAAGATTTGCACAGCCAGCGATAGAAAACTCTGTACGGCGATGGTTAAGCTCATGTACAACACTGTCAAGCATCTGCTCAAGGGCAGCATCATCATCTGCATAATGCCCCGTCTTACGATATTCGGGGCCGAAGTCCACACCTTTATAATCGGCGAGGTAGATGTCGTAGCCTTTTTGCGACAGCTGGTAGAGAATCAACAGTGCCAACTGCGTCTTACCCATGCCGGTGGCAGCAGCCAAAAGCCAATGAGGCAGCTGGCTAAAATCAATGCTAACGGGAATGCCTGCCGCATTGATGCCCAAGACGATTTTTGTGTCGCTATCGTCCATATATGTATCTGCCCACGGGATTAGCCGCCCCATAAGGTTGCACCCGGCAACAACACGAAGGTCAAAGAGCTGGTTGTTGCTGCCCTGAGTGATAGAGAGGACGGTCACATTAAGTGCGGATTCGATTGTTGTCCGATTGTCTTCCCAGTATTCGAGCGGGCAGCCTTTAAGGCTGAAAGTAAGCTGTTGAATATTACCATCCCTGTTGGCCTTAACTAGCAGTGGTGCTTCATGCGCCTGGTTGCAGATACCAGCACGCGAAAAATCGTCGTAATATGACCAACTGTGGGGGATATAACCAAAGAGGTAAATGACGCCAAGGCACTCTGCCAGCCATGCAATTACCCGAATAAAATTAACGAACGGTCTAAATACTACCGAAATCACGTCCTCGCCAGAGCCGCCCGAAACCATAATCAGGGCGGCAACTGCGAGTGCGAGGCACAGCAGCACATATTGCTGTGCGGTCTTTGAATCGGTTTGAATACGTCTAAGCCCATTGTGGAACGTATTCATGATATAATTTTTTTCCGTCTGCCATTGCAGGCGATCAGAATCATTACGCATGATTAAATCTCCTTTCAAAATAAATGCCCGTATAGCCTGATAGCACAGCTTTCATCCGCTAGAACGGACAATCATCAATCTCTATTTGCTCAAATGTCGGTGTGGTGCAAGGGTGAAAATACTCGTGAACCGTATAGTCCTTGTGACTGCCGTCGAGGTCAAAAACCCGAACGCAGTTGATGCGCCGCAAGAGCGCGTCCCAAGCCTCCGGCTTTTCGTGCTGCTCGGAAACATACTGCTTCTCCAACGGCAAGTTGGAAATGATGTATGCTTCCGTGTAGCAAGCCTGCTTGTTAGCATACCTACAGGGTAATTCCAAAGGATAGCCATCCAGGTATTGCAGCATGCTATTAAGGGGCAAGCTACTGTGGAACTCATCGAAGAGCATCACTTTCTGCCCCCGGTAGCCATCAAAAGGATGGTGATAGTCAGACACCGCGTAGCAGTTTGAGTATCCGCATCCTTCTTTTACCGACCTAGTTTTTCCTGTGCCAGTAGGGCCAAAGATATAGGTGACTGTCATCTGGCGAAATACATTGCGGTATTTCTCCTCCAGGATGGTCTGCCTTGTCCGGTCAATGTGGGAGATATCTCGCAGGTATTCCGGGTGCTCACCCAGAATTTGCGCATTGTCTGCCCCGGATGCAATCAGTGCATACAGAGTCCGTAAGTCGTTACGGTCGCCCTGCTTGCTGTCAGGGGGTAAACTGCCACTTTCTTCAAACGTGTCAGAGTAGTTTATCCCTTCATGTACTTTTCCCTTGGAGTCGGTATACTTGTAGTGACCGTTTGCATCCTTGTTATACTTAGCACCCTCTTTACGGATGTAAGCATAGTTTTCGGAATTTTTTCCCCATTGAGGCACTTCGATGTGCGCAGTAGGAAACTTGTTCTTTAGGGTTGTGAACATTACAGGATTTTCATATACTAAAAATAAGTGTATGTGATAGGTTTCCTCTTGCCCCACTTCATCAGCCATGCACCAATAAAGGAGCTTGGCTCCTTTTTCAAGAGCAGCCTTGATAACATTATGATCATAGCCATGCTCTTGTGGATTGTTGATTGTCAGCTGGTAACGGCGTGTCGCGTAACCTTTTGCCATATAGTGTACCCAGTACACTACGGACACAAAGCCGCTGTGTACGCTTTAAAGCTTATAGTTATAGGCTTTATGGACTGTACACACAGGTATGGAGGTAATACTAGCTCCATACCTGTGTGGCGGCTTTAAGTCCATAGCGTACGCTTGTCGTTATAAAATTTTCAAGGTGCTGTATGGGTGTTGATTGGTTTACCTCAAAAATGAGACAAGCCCCATTTTTGAGGTGAGGCCGCTAACGCGTCCTACAGTGTGCTTGGAAACCTTAGTCGAGCACCACAATGTTCTCAGGCTTACGGTACTCGTTGTAGAAAATCTTCACTTCGCGTCCCATCAGGTCATGAAGGTTGATTTTAAGTTCGGCCATCTTAGCGTCAGAGAGATACATATCCCTGACGAAGACGCCCTCCCCGTTCTGGGAGGCAATCTCCGTTGCGAGGTAGATGCGGCAGCCGGTGACGGGACGGCCTTCTTTCGTGACAAAGTCACTGCGTCTATAACCAATGATTTTCATGGTTATTTCCTCCTTGGCATTATCGTTATGTTGTTTCCGAAGTACTGTCCTCGCCATTGGTAACTAAGGAATGGTGCCGGATAGATGCAACCAAAAGCAAGTGTGTCGAGCACTGCTGTTGATAGAACCAAACGACATTTCTGTCACCTCCCTTTTCTGATGGAGGAAACGTAAAGCAATATGACAACCGAGAGGATGTATCTTGCTTGTTCGCTCCCTGTGCTTATAATTCTACTCAGTTCGCAAGGGTGGACAATAAAGAAAAGACGAACTTCATTACAAATTTCTTGAATGAAGCTCGTCTTTATAAAGTGCTTTTTTATTTGGTTTGGCCGTTAGATAAGAGCATCCGCTTTGCTCTACCTAATGAAAGTCTTTCATCAAGCAAGCTGTCAAGCAGAGCAGGAACGCCGTCCATGTCTCCATCCATCGGGTGCATATAGACACCATTAACACCAGGATGTGTATGACCAACTAACTCCTCGTAAACCCAGTTGCTAAAGTGATTTTTGTAGATTGAGCTAAAGGTATGTCGCAGCTCATACGGCGTAATATAAGGGATACCGTTATACCTGCAATAGATCCCCCAGCGTTTACGGTAGCATAGTTGACCAGTGCTTCCAAAGACCCTCTCATGAGGGTCTAACGGAGTGACTCGATAGACTTGTTGACTTTCTAAAAGCATACGTGTATATCGAGTCTGCGGGAAGTCGCGTGCGGCAAATTCGTTCTTCCCATTTGTAGTGATGCCTTTAGCATTGATGGCACGGCGTATATGTATATAATCATTGTCAATATCGCCCCACTCAAGGCCCATCAATTCACCAGGACGTAACCCTGTAACGACTTGGAATCGATATGCATAGATTAAGCTGTCTTGACAAATCGTACCATTATAAGGCACCTGAGATTCGGTGAATAAGATGTTAAGCGAAGAAACGTCAAGTGCTTGCTTTTGACCTTTTTTGGCGTTTGAGGGAATTTTAATGTTTGATGTACGCAAATCGTTCCGGATATCGGCACAGTCCAAATAATTACAGAATCCAGATAAATCGCCGCGTATATTTTTAAGACTTTTTTGACTAAGATTGTGCTTTCTGTATGCGGTATAGATAACTCGCTTTAAATCCTGCTTAGTTAGTAGCATAACCGGGACTTTGCCAATTATAGGTTTAATGTGGTTGTTATACCTGTTGCGGATGGTGTAGATGTTTGTGGTTTCGAGTGCCTTATCTTGGAGGTAGCGCTCAAACACGGTATCAACCGTTGTACGTTCGCTGACGCTAAATGGGCAAGCTCCAGACAACCACGAGGTTGCATTTTGGGCGCAGATCTTTCGGCCTTTGTCACCCGGGACGCTTGAATAAAAAGACTTTCGGACACCGTTCTTTTGGAGGTTGATTTTCCAAACGTGCTTTTTCTCAACCCAGATTGCGCGAGAAATCATTTTACTTTGTGTGGTATACATGCGGACTCCTTAGAGCCGGCCATTTTATGTGACTGGCTCGATGAAAATAGTGTAGTAATCGTCCTTATTGATATTCAACAACCTTCCGATGCGTGCGATTTCCTCTGCCGAAAAGAGCGAATATCCGTTCATCTTCTGCGACAATGCTTGCGGGGAAATGCCGATGGCCTCCGCGACATTGTAGCAGGTAAAGCCTGCGCGGATGATTTCGGACCGCAAATTCAAATATTTGCCTTTCATGATAATAATCTCCTTTGAGTAATTTTCAGTAGGTGGCTTTATTATCATGATATTCAGTTCGCACGTACTGGCAAGAGGGGTATCACCAACTTTTTTATTTATTCTTGCAAGCAGGTGCTGTACCACACTTTTTATATGAAGAGTACCACACTTTGTACCACACAGATATAAAAATACCCTTTAATGAAATCCATACCAGTGATAAAATTATCGTTAGTACGTATTGCATTAAAGGATATTTGTAGAATGATAGAAGTTCGATTCCCGTACGGGTCACCAAAAAGCACTATCTCAAATGAGGTAGTGCTTTTTTCTTGTGCTATAAACTTTTAAGGGAGTAGAGGAGTACGGGAATCGAACAGCCCGGGCCCCGCGTCCGGCGTCCCGCGGGGCAAAAACAGCCCCGCGGGCTGTTTTTAGGGCGCGGAAGATGGACGGGAGGGTCACCAAGGTAGTCCCTAATTTCCTTTACCTTTTGACGTGTAACCACAATCGTACCAAACTTTTGAAGTAAAAGGAAAAACATGCAGTACCTTCAATTGCCGTCATAAAAAGATTGACCTTTCTCTGTATTCGCTTTATAATAAAGCTAAAATGAAAGCGCAGAAAGGAAACACAAATGAGCGTCGAAGATCGCGATTGGTACAGAGAAGATTTCAAGCGCAAAGAAAAAGAATACGGCGGAGATTTCAGCATTCACAGTAAACCAAAAAGAGAAAAGGCAAAAACGTATAATAAGGAATCCTATACGAATAAGCCGACAAAAATTGTGAGCAAGCGTCGGATGACCGTAGAAAATATTTTGGTGGCGCTTCTTTGCACGGCTTTTGTGTGGGTATCCATTACCTCATTTACAGGGGTGTCAGCCATGGGGCTGACGTATTATATTCCTGCAATCATAGTGGAAATTAGTGTTTTTAACTATACCTATAAAACAAGCAAAGAATACGGAAATAAAAGTGTGATAAGTTTAATTGCACTTTTGATTTGTGGATTTTCAATTATCTTGTCAGGAACAATGATAATATCCATATTGATGCAAATTTAAAAGGCGGGCACTGCGCGGTGCCCGCCTTTGCCTGTTCCTACGGTTATTCCTCCGGCCTGACCACCGTTACGGTACACTGCGCTGTAAAACCGCCGCAGTCGGCGGTCAGGGTCGTGGTGCCGTAATTCACGGGGACGAGCCAGGAGCCGTCGAAGCGGGCGATGCGCTCGTCGGCGATGTGATAGGTCACGGCGGGGTGGTCGGTGGTGTCCTCCGGCAGAAGATGGCAGACTGCGCCGACGCGGCTGGCGTAGGCGTAGTCGGACTCGCGCGTGCCGTCGGCGGTGATCCAGGTCACAAGCTCGTCGTCAAAATACAGCGTGTAGTCGTCCAAAGCAATGCCGCGCAGCGGGCTGGACACCTGCACCGGGCAGCTGGCGGAAATTTTCCCGTCGGCGCTTTGCAGCGTCAGGGTGGTCGAGCCGCCGCGCAGACCGGTCACAATGCCGCTGGGATCGACCTCGGCAATCGTGTCATCGGCCACAGACCAGCGCCACTCGGTCAGGGCGGCGCGGCGGGGGCTGACCTCACGCCCGTCGGCATCCTCGTAGAGGACGGCGGTCTCGGCGGTCTGGGTCTTTTCGACCTGCACGGTGTCGGGCAGGGTCACGGCGGCCACCGGCGCGCCGCAGGCCGTCAGGCCCAGCAGCAGGGCGGGCAGAACAAAAAACAGCGATTTCATGCAAAAGCCCCCTTTTGGCAGTATCATACCACAATGCGCCGCCGCAGGCAACTGTTGCACTTTTGGGCAAATGCGTGTACAATAAACTATATACTTTTGCAAAAGGGGGGCCGGGCATGGAGCGGACGGCGGGCGGCATCACCTACACGCTGACGCGGCGGCGGGTGCGCAACATCAACCTGCGCGTGCGGGCCGACGGCAGTGTGGCGGCCAGTGCGTCGCCACGGGTGCCTGCAGCTTATGTGGACGCCTTTGTCACGGCGCGGGCCGACTGGGTGCGCACCGCACAGGCGCGTGCCGCGGCCCGGCGCGAACGAGAGGCCGCCGAGGCCCCCGCGCTGCCGCCCAAGGCCGAGGCGCTGGCCTATATGCAGGCGCTGTGCCGGGCATACTATCCGCAATTC
>OGKD01000293.1_pt1 | contig 41005 bp, 36 predicted proteins | sample 1572371 | NCBI WGS metagenome assembly OGKD01 (sample SAMEA2582096, study PRJEB24529) | metagenome | biome: Human gut stool | place: China | collected 2011 | reverse complement strand
CTGTTCGTGTTCTGCGGCAAGGTATTTGCCCACCTGCCCGGGCTGCCGCCGGTCATCTTACCGCTGTTTTTACTGCGGGGACTGCTGGGTGCGCTGGCTGTCATTGCCGCACAGCTGGTGCTGGCCATGGTCATCCGCAGCTTTGCCGTGCCCATTTTTCTGGGGCTGCTGGGCGGCATTACCGGCATCTTTATCAGCTCCAAGGGTCATGGGCTGTTGTGGCCCTATTCCCTGATGCAACTCGGTATGAACTCCAACAAAAGTGCGGATGCTCTGGCGGGCAGCTACGAACTGTTTGCCTTCAGCTGCATCTTCTGGCTGGGGACGATGTTCCTTCTGGCATGGCTGCTTTTACGCCGGGAGGATGTGCGGGCATAAAGCAGAAATCTGCGTATCTGCTCCTGTCAAGAGGGCTGGCACCGTCCAGCCCTCTCTCTTTTTGCTAAAGTTTTCCTTATTTTTTCTTGCAAACTGCTGAAAACAACGCGTTCTCAAAAGTTCGCGTTTTCGAAGCGTAGCGCAGCAATGAAAGCCCCAGTGGGGCTTTTAAGCGACAGAACGGTCTTGCGTAGCAAGATGGAGGGGCTTTGCCCCGACAAGTTCCAGTTTGCCGTACTCGTTCCCAGCAGGGTTTGGGGTAGGCACACCCCAACAAGAGCACTTCGGAAACTCGCAAGAGTTTGAGAAGTGAAGTCCCGGATGGACAAGAAATTTTCAAGAATTGAAAATTTGTGGTCACGGGACGATTCTTGCCCTCACCGTCAGAATTATCCGTCTTGCGCCCGTAGTCATTTTGTGATACAATAATTTTGACAGGAGGTGTCTCGTATGATGCAGACATTTGTTCGCCCTTCCCGGGATCTGCGCAACCATTACGCCGAAATTTCGGAGATGCTCAAAGATCATGACCATGTGATCATCACGAATCATGGCCGTGGCGAGTCGGTTCTCATCAATATCGAGGACTACGCCAAATACGAGGAGTTTTTGCACCAGCGGTATGTTGCCGAGGAGCTTGCAAAAGCAAAACAGCAGGCAGCTGACCCCAATACGCAGTGGGCAGACCACGAAAGCGTATGGGAGACGCTGAGCAAGCAGTATGACGTATAAAATTAAATATCTGCCCCTTGCGGTGCAGGACTTGAACGATATCGCCCGGTATCTGTCTGGCTTTTACCCTAAAACAGCCAGCCGTGTACTGAAAGAACTTCGGGAGAAGATCACAAAATTAGGCGATACCCCGAAAATGTGCGAGGTCTACCGCCTTGACCCGGCTTATCGTAGGTTGGTCGTTGACCAGTATCTGGTGTTCTATCGCGTCAACGACGAAAACAAGATTGTGGAGATTCACCGTGTGCTGCGAGGTGCTTGGAATCTGCCGCAGTATCTGGAATAAATTCAGGTTCGACTACCGTTAATAATGCTCCACCAAAACAAAAGTCCCTGACTTCGGTCAGGGGCTTTTGTTGTGGCGGAGGTCACAGGACGAGGACCGGAACGAGCAAAGGCAGGGTATCATCATTACGATGGTATCCTGCCTTTTGTGCGATAGGATGATCATAAGCCAAAGGCTCCCACCTGTTCTGTCGTATGCACAGAGCGGGCGAGAGCCTTTGTGATGAAAAGAAGAAAATGAAGGAGATGACTTGTTATTTGGCGGCTTTTTCGCCCTCCGGGAAGATGATCTTATTCACGAAGAAGAAGATGACCATGGAGATGCCGCCGTTCAGCACCGTAGTGCCGATGTTGTAGATGAAGTCCGGCACCAGCAGACCTGCCACCGCCACCCAGATGCAGTTGATGGAGTTGACGATGCAGGTGATGACGCAGAACGCCAGCACATACCAGCCGATCTGCTTTGCCAGATTGCCCTTGCTGCGGAACACAAAATTGCGCTGGATGGGGAAATTGATGCACTCGCCGATGACCATGGCGATCATGTAGGCGCAGAAGTAGGGCAGACCACCGTGGGCGGCATCGTAGCCGAGGATGTTCCACTTGAAGGTCTCGCCGAACAGGGTGATATCAATGCCCGGCCAGCCGAAATCCACCACCGGCAGGCTTGCAAAGGCCTTGGGCAGAAATTGCAGCAGCAGGTACTTGAACACGGTGATGAGGTTGGACACGATGACGAACAGGCCGCCCTCGCGCACCCACTTGGCAGCGGCGGGGTGCTTTGCCGCGAAGTTATTCCAGAAATTCATAGCCTGCTTCCTTTCAGCTGTTTTTCAAGCGCTCTTCCATGCGGCTGTTCAGCACGATGTTCTTCACAGCCTCCACGATCACCCGCACAAGGCCGATGATCCAGAAGCCCTGCAGCTCCATCACGATGCCGTCCACCATGCCCATGCTGATGGCGCCGTTGGTCATTTTGGCCAGCGCCCGCAGGGGCATATTGTACTGGAACAGGATGTTCAGGTCGGGCTTGCCCTTTTTGATGCTGCGGCTCAGCAGTGCGCCCAGCACGGCAGCCGCCAGCCAGCCGATGGGGCTGCGTCCGTGTCCCATCTCGCCCAGCGTCATGTTGCGGTCGATGTGCACCTTGTTCTCCGGGATAGCGTGCCCCAGCAACGCTTCGAATTCATCATCCGGTAGATTCTGGATATTGGCTGTGCAGTAATGACCCAGCTTTTTGCCCACGTAGGGGTCGGGTGCGCCGGTGCCCGCCACCGTGACGGCGGCAGTCAGGCGGATGTCGGCACTGGAAGCGCCCACAAGCAGCTGATAGCTGCCGCCTTCCACCTCCCAGCGGTCGGTCTTGACGTTCCAGTAGCGGAAGGCCTTGTCGTCCAGCGGGATGGTGACGGTCTTGCTCTCTCCGGCTTCCAGCTGCACCTTGGTAAAGCCCTTCAGCTCCTTGGCGGGGCGGAAAATCGTTGCATCCGGCTTTGCCACATAAAGCTGCACCACCTCGGCACCTGCACAGCTGCCGGTGTTGGTGACGGTCAGGGTCACGCCGTTTTCGTCTGCTTTCAGGTCACTGTACGCAAAGCTGGTATAGCTCAGGCCGTAGCCGAAGGGGAAGGCAGTGGGCACACCGGCAGTGTCGTAGTAGCGGTAGCCCACATACAGGCCCTCGCGGTACTCCACGGTGGGGCCGTCGCCGCCGAAATGCTCCTTTGCGGGGGTGTCGGCGTAGCTGCGTGCCCAAGTCTCAGCCAGCTTGCCGCAGGGGTTCTGCGCACCGGTGAGCACCTCGACCAGTGCGCCCGCACCGGCCTGACCGCCCAGGCAGCCGTAGACCAGCGCCTTGCAGTCCTTGGCCCAACCGCTTTCCAGCGAGGAGCCTGCGCTCAGCAGCACCACCACGTTGGGGTTTACCGCCGCCACAGCGGACAGCAGCTCCAGCTGGTTTTCTGCCAGCTTCATGTCGGCGCGGTCGATGCCCTCGCTCTCTTTGATCTCGTCCAGACCCATGCACAGCAGCACCACATTGGCGTTCTTTGCCAGCTGCACCGCCTCGGCCTTCAGCGCCTCGTCGGGCTTGCCCTGCCGGTCAAAGCCCTTGGCGTAGCCGACGCTGTTCAGGCCGCTCTCGGCAAGGCATTCCAGAAAGGAATCCACCTTGATGGAGTTGACGGCGCTGGAGCCTGCGCCCTGATAGCGGGGTGTCTGAGCAAAGTCGCCGATGACCGCCACCTTCTCCCCCTTTGCAAGGGGCAGCAGGCCGTTTTCGTTCTTCAGCAGCACGATGCTCTGGGCAGCAGCCCGGCGTGCCAGTGCGTGGTGGGCGTCGGCATCGAACTTGCCGGGTGCGGCGTCCACCGCCGCCTTGGTGGTGAACACCAGCTCCAGCAGTTCGTCCAGCCGGGCGTCCACGTCCGCTTCGGTGATCTTGCCGGTCTGCACCGCTTTCATCAGTTCCCGGACGGCGTCCCCGCCGGGGGCGGGCATTTCCAGCGTAGATCCGTTCTTTACGCCAAGGGCGTGGTCGTTGCTGCCGCCCCAGTCGGTGACCACTGCGCCGTCAAAGCCCCAGTCCCCGCGCAGGATATCCATGAGCAGGTGGGTGTTCTCGTTGGCGTAGGTGCCGTTGACAAGGTTATAGGCGGACATGATGGTCTTAGGCTGCGCTTCCTTGACCACCATCTCGAAGCCGGTCAGGTAAATTTCCCGCAGGGTGCGCTCGTCCACGATGGAATCCGAGGCCATGCGGCGCAGCTCCTGACTGTTCACCGCAAAGTGCTTGGGACAGGCGGCAATGCCGTTTTTCTGGATGCCGCGGACATAGGCCGCAGCCATCTTACCGGCAAGGTAGGGATCCTCCGAGAAATACTCGAAGTTGCGGCCGCACAGGGGGCTGCGCTTGATGTTCAGGCCGGGGCCCAGCAGCACCGACACGCCCTGTGCCGCTGCTTCTTCGCCCATGGCTGCGCCCACAGCCTCGCCCAGTGCCGGGTCCCAGCTGTTGGCAACGGTAGCCGAGGTGGGGAAGCAGGTGGCAGGCACACTGGGGTTCAGGCCCAGATGGTCAGCCGCGCCCGCCTGCTTGCGCACGCCGTTGGGGCCGTCCGACAGGGTAATGGCCGGGATGCCCTTGCCCGGCAGCGCCCGGGTGGTGAACACCGTGCCGCCGCTCAGCAGGGCGCATTTTTGTTCCAGAGACAAGCTCTTGATGATATCTGTATGTTTCATGGGTCTCTCCTGACAATCAAAAAAGGGGGCGGGCGTTTGCCCGCCGCCCCTTCTGTTCCTATGTGTTAATCAGACGGTTTTTACGTTCTCTTTCTTTTTGCGGAAGCGGAGGATCGTCAGAACGACCAGAACCACGATCAGACCGCCGCAGACACCATCCACTGCGTAGATGACCTTCTGGTAAGGCTCGACCTTTGCCAGATAGCGACTGCCCGGCATACCGCCGTTCATTGCCTTGGAGTTTGCAATGGTGTACAGAATGTTATGGATTGCTTCACGACCGTAGTGGTAGTCTGCAACGTCATCCTTGTTAAAGGTGTACCGTGCGCCGGAAGGCAGGTTCGTCAGCTTTCCATCTGCACCAGCCCGGATCATCTGACCCGCATCCATGAACACGCCGGTATTTGCATTATCGGTGATAATGAAGCCGTGGAAGCCCCACTCGTTGCGCAGCAGGCCGGTGATCATGTTGTAGTTGCCGCCGGCCCAGGTATAGCCAACGCGGTTGAAGGAGGTCATGATGCCGGTGACGGACGGGATCTCGGTGGTGGCATTGCTGTAAGTGCCGTCGCCGTTGTCCTTTGCATAGTTCATCTCGACCTTATCAGACTTGACGCACATCTCAAAGGGCTTGAGGTAGATCTCGCGGGCCGCCTGCTCGTTCAGGAAGGTCGCAATGCTGTACTGGCCTTCACGGTCGCCGCGGTGGTCCTCCTGATCGTTGATGGCGTAGTGCTTGACAAAGACATACATACCGCGGGAGGCGACACCCTCACACTCGAGGGAAGCAATGTGACCGCCGATGAACGGATCCTCGGAGTAATACTCGCTGTTGCGGCCGGAGAATGCCGTGCGGTGCATGTTGACAGCAGGTGCATACCAGCCATCAACGCCCAGATAGTAGGATTCATCGCCGATGTTTTCGCCATAATGGTAGGCCAGATCATCGTTGTAGGTCTGGGCCAGAACGATCACGCCGCAGTGCGTGATGTTGCCCTTGAAGTAGAGGTTGCCGCTTGCATCGAAACCGAAGTTGATCAGGCCGGTGGCAGTATCTCGGTCTGTTGCAGCAGGCTTGTCCACGGACTTGATGGCTGCCGTACCATAGCCGGACTGGGTGATCAGGGTCTGGTAATCGCTGGGGGTCAGCTGGTCGAGCAGGTCGTTCCACTTGGGGTCGTTGTAATCCAGACCACGCATATCGATCAGGCCGAGGCCGTTGTCCTTGCCATAAACGATCTCATCGGTCAGAGTGGAGAAGTCGGTGGGGTTCAGGGAATCAAAAGAATCCAGCTTTGCAAGATCCTCGCTGCTGATGGTCTTATAGTAAGTATAGGAAGCGGGGTTGCCGTTTGCATCGGTGCCGTTGATGGGGTTGCCCCAAGTGCTGATCTGGTCGCTGACCTCGCCATCGGTGGTCGGCCAGGTGCCGGTCCAGTCGTTGCGGGACAGATACTGGAAGCCGCCGTTTGCCTGATCCAGCTGGTTGGTGACCTCCACGCCGGTGGTGGTGTCGTTCTTATAGGTCGTGGTATCCACGGTGCCGTTGGCCGGGGTATAGGTAGCCACAAACCCGGCGTCGCCATCGGCGGTCATGCCATCTTCCACAGTCTTGCCCTTGACGGCAAGGATGTTGTTGACAGCATCGTGTGCGTTCTTGGCGGCGGTGATGTAGTAGTCACCGGCATCCAGAATGTAGGTCTTGGCGTTGGTGTAGTCGTAGGACTTCAGCTGTTCCTGATCGAAGGTGACCGTAACGGTCTCGCTTGCACCGGGAGCCAGCTCCGAGGTCTTGGCGTAACCGACCAGTTCAACCGCAGCCTTTTCCACCTTGTTGGCCTTGTCGTAATCGGTGTAAGGGCTCTGTGCGTAGACTTCCACAACGTCCTTGCCTGCAACAGAACCGGTGTTGGTGACCTTGACCGTCACGGTGCAGGTATCGCCATCCCAGCTGGTATCGTAATCAGACCACTCGAAATCTGTGTAGGACAGGCCGTATCCAAAGGGATACATCACAGCATCGTCGTAGTTGTAATCACCCGCATTGCCCTGACCGAGGACTTTATCCTCGTAACGGGTCTCGTAGTAGCGGTAGCCAACATAGATGCTCTCTTTGTAGCTGACGTAGTTGTACTTGGTGAGGTTGCCATTCTCATCGTAGTAGGCAAAGTCGCCGAAGTTCTGCGCCGCCGGGCTGTTCATGGCATCCACTTCATAGGTGTCCACGGTGCGGCCGGAAGGATTCACCTTGCCGGAGAAGATCTCGGCCAGAGAGCACAGGCCGTAGTCGCCCATGGCAGGAGCCGAAATGACGGTGTGGATATTGGGATAGTTTTCGACCCAGCTCAGATCTACCGCTGCGCTGGAGTTCAGCAGCAGCACCACATCGTCAAAGTTATCGTTCAGATACTGCAGGATCTCCAGCTCGGTAGAATCCGGCTCCAGATAAGTCTTGGTCTTGTCCTCTTCCACATCGGTGTGGTTGTACATGGAGCGGGGCATATCGCGGCCTTCGCCCGCCACACGGCTGAACACAAAGACCGGCACCGTATTCTTCATGGAATCGGTCAGACCCGGCTCTGCCTGCATGACGGACAGCGGGCACTCGTTGATGGAGAAGTCCTCGTCATCACCGTAAGAGACCGAGCCGACACCCAGACCGTAATCCTTGCCGTTGCCTTCGGAATAGAATTTCCAGAGGTCCTCGTTGACACCGAACCCGGCATCTTCAAAGGCCGTTTTCATATCGACTTTGTTGCCGCCTATGTAGCTGACAGCAGAATGGCTGACAAAGCTGAAGGTGGTATCCGTGCTGTACGGCATTCTGCCTTCATCGTTCTTCAGCAGGACGATGCCCTCTGCTGCGATCTGCTTGTTCAGGGCGATCTCGTCCTGTACCAGCGCTTCTTCCGTGTCAAAACCGGGCTTGCTGTACTCCATGTTGATGCCTTCGGTCTTGGCCTTGCTGTTGTCGATGCCGCCGCTCTTCAGACCCAAAATGCTCTGCACGCTGCTGGCATTAGGCGGGATCAGCACATTGGCCGCAACCATACCGCCCGCCAATGCGACACACAACACACCCGAAACGGCAGTTTTGATGATCTTGCCCATCATCTTACTGTCCTTCTTTTTCTGTGCCATAACTGTTAACTCCTTCTCTTTTGGGTACACGACCCGGTTCATAGCTGTTCTCCGGAGCACGTCCGCTCCTTTGCTTGATGTCATTTTATCATATATACTGCAGAACGAACCGTTCTCCGCACAATCTGTCGTTTTAGCTGCATAATTTGCAGAAGTTACAATAAGGTTTCAAATTTTATTGTGCTAATACACAAATTTTATCCGGCTGTATTTGTGCATCCTGCCAGACAGCAAAAAACGGCAGGGGATACCTGCCGTAAAAATATTATTGCTTTTGGGGCAGCGGGAACAGGATGCGCAGGGTGCACCAGTTGTTTTCCCAGTGCAGCGTCATGCTGCCGCCGTGCTGCTGGACGGCGGTGCGGACGCTTTTCAGGTCGGTCCCCTGCGGCAGACCGTCCGCATCCAGCGCCGGGGCAGTCTCTGTATAGTGCTCGAACCGCAGCATGGCAAAGCCACCCTGACTGTACACCGCCACCTTGATGAGCCGCTTTTCGGGGTCCGGCTCGGCGCGCACGGCGGCAATGGCGTTGTCCAGCGCCACACCCACGATGGTGCACAGCTCCCGGATGGTGAGAAAGCCCAGCATCCTGCCGTCCGCCACGCTGGTGATGGTGATATTCTCCTGCTGGCACTCCATCGTCTTGGCGGTAAGGATGGTATCCAGCACCGGGTTGCCGGTCTTATTCTCGGCCTCATACTGGCGGATATTCTGCTCCATGGCGGCAATGGCGGCGTTCTGCTTGGTCTGGTCCTGCTCCTCCCGGATGCGGGCAAGCTGGACTTTCAGCTCATGATACCGCCGGTTGATAAGGTTGATCCCCTCTTTACTGCGCTTGTACTGCTCGTACTGGCGGTGCAGCACCTCGTCCATGGCGGCAAGCTCGCTGTGCAAAGCGTTCTCCCGCAGCTGCTCGTGCTGCACGGTCAGGATCAGCACGCCGGAAAAATCCACCAGGGTGCGGATGGAAAAGATGCTCATGTTGATCTCGCTGCCCGGCAAAAAGCCAAGATTGCTCACCGCAAAGGCGGTCAGCGCCAGCATGACCGCCGTCAGGGCGGCGCTGCCGCTGATCTGCAGATGGCTGGCGGGCTGGGGGCTGATGTGCAGCAGATAGCTCATCCCCCCGAACAGCGCCCCGTACACCAGCGCCAGCAGCAATAAAGACAGCGGCTCCCACGGGCTGCGGGCGGGCCAGAGGGCGCAGTGCAGCTGCCATTCCACGCTGGCGGCAAGCTCTGCCAGAATAAACGCCCGGGCGCAGTGATACCCGGCTTCCAGCAGGGTGATGCTCCACATACCCCATAGATATAGGTAGGAAAACCCGATGGCCGTTACCATGCAGGGGATCCAGAACCCGCCGGGCACGTTGCCGGTCAGCCCCAGAAAGGCCGACAGCACCGCCGCCCACAGCAGGGTGATGCCCACGGTAACTTCCTTGGAAAAGCGGGGCGCAAGTGCCGGTGTGACCAGCAGCACCGCCAGACACTCGGCAAGGGCAGTGTACAGCCGGGGGATATCCGGCAGCACGGTCATGAGCCTTCACCTCCGATGTAGTCGGTCAGTGCGGCAAGAAAAGCCTTGCGCTTGGGGCGGCTGACCTGCAGCTCGCAGGGGCCCACCTGTACGGTGCTCTGCCGCAGCTCCCGCACCTGTGCCAGATTGACAAGGTAGCCGCTGTTACACCGGGCAAAGGGGCAGTCCGCCAGCTTTTCCTCAAAGGTCTTGAGGGCGCCGGGGGCAGAAAAATCGCCCTCATCGGTGTAAAAGTTCACCCGGTGACCCTCGCTTTCCAAGTAATAGATGCTCGCAGTGTCCAGCCGCCGCAGCCCGCCCTCCACCGGCACGGTCAGGTAGTGCTTTGCCCGCTTTTCCAGCCGGGAAACGGCCTTGAGCAGCTGCTGTGAAAAGGCAAAGTAGGGCACCGGTTTCAGCACATAGTCCAGCGCCCCCACCGAGTAGCCCCGGATGGCATACTGCGCCATATTGGTGATGAAGATCAGGATGACGTCTGCATCCATCTGCCGGATGCGCTCTGCCGTGGTCATGCCGTCCAGATGCTTCATCTCCACATCCAGAAAAATAATATCGTAGACGGCGCGGTAATTGTCCAGAATGTCCACCCCGTCCGCAAAGACCGATACCTCAAATTCTGTCCCGTACTGCCGGGTATACCGCCGGATGTACTCCTGCAATACCCCCTGCACCTCCGCGTCATCCTCTACGACTGCCACCCGGATCATGACCGCACCTCCCTTACCACACCTTTGTGGAACTGTTATGGCTCTATTATAGCGCAATCACGCCGGGTTTGCCAAGTCCCCGCCCCGACAAGTTTCCACCTGCAAATTTTACGCTATCGGGGTGTTCTTTCCTTGGCGGATGTGGTATACTCGGCTTAGTTCAGCAAATAGGGATTTTCAAGTCGCACTGCTACGTTGATTCATCAAATAACCGTTGCTCATTTTTTTGCATAGGAGGTTTACCATGCTCGAGCAATTCTTCAAGTCACGGGTGGCAACTGTTTCGGATTCAGCTTATTGTCATCGCATTACAGATGCTTTGACGGAGGCTGGTATCAAATGTTGGTGCAAAACCAAGGATGCTAATCAGCGAAGTGTTTTTGACGCGACACGGATGCAGACACAAATCGGGACTTTTGGAATAAAGCCCCGGTATATTACGGAGATTTTTGTGGATAAAGAAAATGCAGAACTTGCTTCTCATATCATTCATACCCTGTAAATTCCCGTTTGCCGCACGCGCTCCCGGCAAAGGGCAGCGCACAAAAAAGCCACATAAAGGAGATGCTTTTCCATGGAATACAAACGTTTTGGCAATAAGATCATTGTACGCATCGACAAGGACGAAGAGATCCTTGAACAGGTCAAAGAGCTTGCCCTGAAGGAAAACATCCGCCTTGCCGCCGTGCAGGCGCTGGGTGCCACCAACAGCTTTACGGTGGGCGTATACAATGTAGCGGAGAAGAAATACTACGCCAACACCTTCAGCGGCAGCTTTGAGATCGTGTCCCTGACCGGCACCATCAACACCATGAACGGCGCATTCTACACCCACCTGCACATGAGCGCCGGCAACGACAAGGGCGAGGTGTTCGGCGGACATCTGAACCGGGCGGTGGTCAGCGCCACCTGTGAGATGGTGGTGGATGTTCTGGACGGCACAGTAGACCGCCAGTACGACCCCGTTACCGGGCTGAACCTGTTCAAGTTCTGATCTTATCTGTAAAAAGCCAAGGCCGCTGCGCGATGTCTGCGCAGCGGCCTTTTGCTTATAGCTCTTCCTGCCGGGTATAGGGCTCCATGCCGTGGTCGGCAGGGTCATAGTATTCCAGCAGGGTAATGTAGGTTTCCAAAAAGTGACACAGCACTGTTTTCAGGATGCCGCTCAGCTGCCCCTTTACCGTGATGGTGGACAATACAAAGTCTGACACCAGCTGCAGCGTCTCCGGGTCCAATTCAAAGCACAGACCGACTGCCAGCATGGGGATCACGATCTGCTGTGCCTGCAGCGGCACTGCATTGCCCAGCTTTTCCAGCAGCGGGCGGCTCAGGGCAGAGGCCGCCTGCACACAGCGCTCCACCTTTTCCTGCGGGAACTGCTGCATGGGCTCCATGCTGCGCAGCTGCGCCACCACGGCAGCATCGTCCAGAATGACGCCCCGGGTCACCTCTGCTTTCGAGCGGGTGGTCACGCATTGCAGTATACAGCGCATGGCATCCTCGTAGTCCTCGTGATAGGTCTGACGGCTGCCGAACAGGGTCATCATGGACTGCAGCACGGCATCGGTCTCCTCGGTGACGGCCAGCCGCCCGAAATCCAGCGGTGCGCCCTCCATCCCTGCGCTGCGGTCGTTCAGCGCCTGCAGTTCCTCCGGGACAACTGTAGCGGGCAGAAAACGGTCGTTGCCGTTGCGGTAGAAGCCCCACTCTGCGGGCAGCACCCGGGGGACCACATCTCCGCTGGAGATGATGTTGAAGATGTTGCTGGCGCTCCAGTTCTTTTTCAGACTGCCGCTTGCCGTATGGTTGTTGTCAAAGTCCTGCTGCAGCTCGGGGCAGTCTGCCGCCGCCAGCGCAGCCGGGGCGGCAAAGGTATAGATGAAGGTGTTTTTCTTTTCCAGCTGCGGCAGCACGGCGGGCAGACGCGCCGCCACTAAATTCGTTACGCCGCCGGCACGGCTGTAGCCGCCCATCCAGAGCTTCAGGGTGCCCAGCGGCTGGCGCTTGGCCGATGCCTGAACATATCCGCGTATTTTTTCAGTCAGCTGCCGCGCCGCTGCTACAAAACCCGTGTGGGCGCTGCCGGAGCCTGCATGAAGGTTGCCGGACCACTCGGCTCCATAACCGGAGCCGCGCGCGAACGCCCCGATGATGGTCACCTGTCTGCCGCCGCGCACCAGTGTTTTGCGGGCAACGGCACAGGCCACCGTATCCGGGGCATCGTTCAGGCTGTGGGTATAGTTGAACAGCTGCACCTCGGCAAAGCCCAGCTTTGCAAAGGCATCCCGGATATGGTCGGCACGGCCGACCTCGCCCGTCATCCAATAGCGCTGGTCGCTCTCCCACGAGCTGTCCGCAGCCGCAGCCATGCCCAAGGTGGCCAGTGCCAGCTTATCGTCGTACTCTGTGGCGGCGTGGTCGAACAGGCTGTCGCTGTAATAGTAATCGTGCCGCAGGTCAGCGCTGCAGCGGTCGCTGCGGTACCACAGGGTATAGTAGTCGTCCGGCACGGCGCGGCCGACCAGCGCCGTAGCCGCCCCGGCCTGCGGCAGCGCCGCTCCGGGAGCCAGTGCCCCCGCCGCAAGGGTCACCGCAAGACCCTTACAAAAGTCCCGTCGTTTCATGCTTCATCTCCTCTGCCCCTGCGGCCTGTGCACCGCAGACATTTTTTATAGTATAATCCTTTTTGCCGCCGGATGCAATTTTTACTTGCGGCGGCAGACGGGACGATTTGGAATGCCCTCCGCTATCGGGTTGCGGCACCCAGCATCCGCATCGTGCCTTGAGCGGCACTTGCGTCTTGCTGGCCGCTGCCCCAACAACTCCTCCCTGTTTCCGCCGCTGGCTGCGGTCGTCGTCGTTGCACTCTGCGCATATTCAGCGGAAAGAATATTTTAAATTTCGGGTTTCAGGAAAGTCTGCGGACTTTCCTGAAACCCATTTTCACGGGAGGGGTCGTAACGGAAAACGGCATTTGCAGCGCCGCTTTCTGCGAAAGCGCGGCGCTGCGGTTAGCATCCTCGCCCTCTCAGGCGCTAACGCGCCAGCTCTCCCAAAGGGAGAGCCTCTGGCGAAACCGGTCACTTGGCACTTGAGCCGGAAACTTTACCGCCATGCCAAGGCCTCTCCCTTTGGGAGAGGTGGCAGTGAGCGAAGCGAACTGACGGAGAGGGCGAGGTTGCTTCCCCGCAGCGCCGTCGCTTCCGCAGGAAGCAGGCGCTGCAAATGCCGTTTTCCTCCACGACCCTACCCGTGAAAAAGCCAATCGGGAAAATCCGCAGATTTTCCCGATTGGCAAATTTAAAATAATTCTTCCTTGAACCATGCGCAAAGCAAACGCGGCGCGCAGTTCAGATCATTTCTTCTTCAGCTGCTCTTCCAGCCCCTCCCGGGGCGTGATGTAGACGGTGGTGTACACCTCGTACAGCACCATGCCGGGCTTGGCACCGTTTGCTTTCCAGATGTTCTTCACCTCGGTGGTATCCACTGCCACCTTGGCACCGGTGCCCGCCTTGTAGGCGCTGGAATGGATGACCGCCAGCTCCGCCGCTTCCTGCTTGGTGGTGTCCGGGATGTCCTCGCCGTGGCTCATGACCACAACATGGCTGCCGGGTGCCTTCTGCACATGGAACCATAAGTCCTTGCCCCGGGCGGTGTGCAGGGTGAGCTTGTCGTTCTGGGCGTTGTTGCGGCCTACCAGGATCTCAAAGCCGTCGCTGGAAGTATAGCGCAGAAAGTCCGCAGGTTTCTGCTTTTTGTCCCGCTGCTTGTAGTATTTCAGGTAGCCCTGATTTTTCAGCTCCATGCGGATCTCGTTCAGCGCAGCTTCACCGGAGGCACTTTCCACCTCGTAGAGCACCGTTTCCAGATAGGCGATCTCCTTTTCGCCTTCTGCCAGCAGGTCTACCAGCATCCGGGCAGCGGTCTGCTTCTTTTTGTAGTTCTTAAAGAAGTTCTGGGCGTTCTGGCTGGGGCTGAACCGCAGATCCAGCGGGATGGTCACCTCTTTGCCTTCGTCGTACCAGTTGGGCACGGTCAGGCTCTTCATGCCCTTTTGCGCCAGATAGAGGTTGGCAGACAGTAGCTCGCCGTACAGTCGCAGCTTTTCGCTTTTGCCGCTGGCGGCAAGCTCTTCCTGTCGGGCTGCCTGCTTGCGCAGGGCGCGGTCGTACATATTGTGCACCGCCTTGTGCAGCTCCTTGCTCTTGGTGCGCAGCCGCTCGGCGCGGTCCTTCTCGGCGTAGTAGCCCTCCAGCATCGCGTTGAAGGACGGCCACTCCCGGATGGTATACTGCTCGCCGTACTGCTGCGGACGGAAGAAGGTATACTCCACCGGCTTGCCGTCCGGCGCGGTGACGCTGCACGGACAACCGCCCTGCGCGTGCAGCTCCTTCAGCTCGTCGATTGCTGCCATCAGGCTGCGCTTCTGGGCATCGGTCAGCTCGTTGGCGGGCAGATGTTCTCCGTCAAAGGCGCGCCATGCGGCTTCGCGGCAGACCACCGGCCCTACGCCGGCCACCGTCTTGTTCAACGCGTCCGCCACCGGCAGCTCCCGCTGACAGGCCGCTGCCACAATGGACGCACTGCTCACCAGCAGAAAATCCGGGCGGGCAGGCTTGGGGGGTGTGGTGTAGGGCAGACCCGGCAGCAGCTGCCGGACGTCGCTGTCCTCAAAATCCACCCGCTTGAGGGCATCGATGATCTTGCCGCTCTGCACCAGCACAAGGTTGGAGTAGCGCCCCATCAGCTCAGCGCACAGGGTATTGCGCACAAGGTCGCCCATCTCGTTGGTGCACTGAAAATCAAAGTAGACGATACGGTCGCCCGGCTCCATGTGCACATCCAGCAGTCTGCCGCCGGTCAGGTGCTTGCGCATGAGCATACAGAAGGAGGGCGGCGTCTCGGGGTTTTCAAAGGTCTCCTCGGTCAGGCACACCCGGGCAGAGCCGCTGCGGGCAGACAGCAGCAGCGCATAGGTATCGGTGCGGGTGCGCAGGGTGATGACCAGCTCATCCCGGGTAGGTTCAAAAATTTTTGCGATCTTGGCATCGGTCAGGGTGGCTTTCAGCTCCGCTGCCGTCAGCGCCAATGTCGCGGCATCCAGTGCCATAGTGTTTACCTCGTTTTATCTATAACCCTCTCAGTCGCCTGCGGCGTTGCCAGTTTTTCGGTTTATGCTGAAAGACCTCCCCCTTTCGGGGGAGGTGGCATTGCGCAGCAATGACGGAGAGGGTTCTCTCTTTATAAATAAGTATACGGGTCGCGGTTCTCGGTGCTCACCAGCACCTCCAGCTCCGGCAGGGCGGCGCGCAGGGCAGCCGCCACGGCGGCGGTCACCGGAAACTCGGTGGCGTAATGCCCCGCCGCAATGAGGGACAGCCCCAGCCGCTTGGCATCCAGTGCATGGTGGTGGTTGGCTTCGCCGGTCAGCAGACAGTCCGCGCCCTCGGCGATGGCTTCGGCAAACAGACTGCCGCCCGCGCCGCTGATGACTGCCAGCCGGTGCACCAGCTTTCCGGTATCGGCAAACTTCACCTGCACCGCTGCACCGGTGTCCGGCGCGTTGCACAGCGCAGCCAGTTTGCACTGCGCCAGCGCTGCCAGCTCCGGCACAGTGATGGGCTCGATGTCCCCTACCCTGCCGCAGCCGTCTGCGAAGACGGTGCGCTGCCGGATGCCGAAAAGATCCGCCAGTACATCGTTCACCCCGCCCTCGGCGGCATCCAGATTGGTGTGCATACAGATGGCGGAAATGCCCGCCTGCACCAGCTGATAGGGCACATCGGCGGGGCACAGCCGCTTGAGCGGGTCAAAGATGACCGGGTGGTGCGCCACGATGACCGTGCACTGCTTTGCCGCAGCTTCTGCCACCACCTCTGGGGTGATGTCCAGCGTTACCAGCACCCGGCGCACCTCGCCGCCGCAGTCCACCAGCAGGCCGGGGTTATCCCAGTGCTCTGCCAGTTCCGGCGGGGCAAGCCGCTGCATTACTTCGTATACCTGCTGTACTGTGGTCATTTCAGTTTCCCTCTTTCAGAATGGCATCCATCTCTGCGGCAAGCGCACTGCCGTCCGGCACGCCCAGCCGCATCCGGGGCAGCTTTGCCCGTTGCCATGCGGCATAGCCCGCACCCTCCGGCCAGCGGCCGGTGTCCCCCAGCAGGCACTGGGTAAAGGTGGGCTCTGTCACCTCGCCGGTGTACTCCGCCGCCAGCACCGCGTACCAGCGGCCCGCGGCCTGCACCGGGCGGTCTGCCACAAGGGCAAAGCCGTGCTGCCACAACCAGCGGCGCAGCTCGCTGTGGCGGGTGGCAGGCACCATGACAAGGCGTGGCCCGCCCACAGCGGACACCCACGGCGCTTTTTCGATGATCTCCCAAGTGGTCTGCGCCGACACGCCCGCCAGCACGATGCTGCCCACCTCCCCGGCAGACAACACAGAAAGACCGTCGCCGAGCCGAAGCTCAGCGCGGTCCAGACAACCTGCATTTTCCAGCGTCTGTTTTGCCTTTGCCAGCGGGCCGGGGCGCAGGTCTGCCCCGATGACCTTCGGGTATCTGCCCGAAGCCGCCAGCACCGCCGTCAGCTTGCCGTGGTCGCAGCCGATGTCTGCCACCGGCTGTCCCGGGCGCACCAGCTCTGCCGCTGCGGTCAGACGCGCATCCAGTGTGGGCAGCACTCAGGCCTTCTTGGCTGCCAGATGGGTGTTCAGCTTCTCCAGCAGCTCATCGCAGTTCACGCCGTGCACTTCGCAGGCTTCCTCGATGGTCTCGCCGCGGGAAGCCGGGCAGCCCAGACAGTGCATCCCGATCTCCATAAAGTAGGGGGCGGTGCTCTGATCCATATCCAGAATGTCGCCGATGATGGTATCGCGGGTCACCTGCTTGGGTGCGGTGTGCTGCTCCTTCTTGAGCATATTGAAAATATCAAACATGATAGCTTTTCCTTTCTGTTTTGGGTGAGATACAGTATAACCTACTGTTCCTCTATACTATACCCCAAACCGGGGCAGTTTTGCAAGAGCCTTGGGGAAATCCGCTTACCCCTCTGCCTGATAGTCCTTTTCCAGCGAGAAGCCGCGCCCGCTTACCTCGGTAACGTGGCTCACGATCATAAAGCAGGTAGGGTCGATGGCGTGCGCCAGCTTTTCCAGCCTTGGCAGCTGCCGGTTGGAGACCACGCTCAGCAGCACCGACTCCGGCTCCCGCAGATAGCCGCCCTCACCGTGCAGGATGGTCACGCCGCGGTCCAGCTGCGCAAAAATAGCGGCGCAGATCTCGTCGGACTTGGCGCTGATGATCTTTACCTCGGTACGGGTGGTGCCCAGCATGAGCACCTTGTCCAGCACGACGGTGTAGATGACAGCCATCACCACGCCGTACAGGGACTGCCGCACCGGGCTGAACGCCGCCTGCGCCGCCAGAATGATAAAGTCGAAGACCATCATGGTGCTGGACACCGGCAGGTGGAACCACTTGTTCAGCACCAGCGGGGGGATATCCATGCCGCCGGTGGATGCACCGGCGCGGATGGTGATGCCCAGCGAGATGCCGATGCCAAAGCCCGCGAATACGGTGTTCAGCACCAGATCATCGGTCAGCACAAGATTGCCCAGCAGGCGCTCCCACAGCGCCATAAAAAAGGGACTGAGCACCGTGCTTGCCATGGTGTTCAGGGCAAAGCGGCGTCCCAGCACCCACCAGCCCAGCAGCAGCATGGCCACGTTGACCACGAACAGCACTGCGGACACCGGCAGGCCGGTGACCTTGTTGAAAGCCAGTGCGATACCGGTAGCACCGCCGGTGATCAGGCCGGAGGGCATCAGAAATAATACCACAGTCAGCGCATACATCGCATTGCCCACCACGATGGACAGTGCGTTGAAGAGCCGCTGTTGCTTGCGTGTTAATTGCGTCATCTTCATCTTCCTTTGTTTATCGTTGAAGTTTCCTCTACTATGATAACGAAAATATCCGCATTTATCAAGCCTTCGGCGATAAATGCGGATATCGGGATCAATTTTTAAGGGGTCACAGAGCGGCTTCCGGCTGGGCTTCGTCCTCTTCCATCAGCCGCAGACCGGCGGTATCGGTCACCGGCAGCGAGAACACGATGGTGCCCGCCTTGGGGTTTGCCCCCTCCATAATGGCCTTCATGATGGTGTTTTTCTGGCTGGTGCGGCTGACGATGAGCACCAACTCCTTTTCGTTCACCAGTTCCACGCCCAGAAAGGCGGCTGCACCCTCCATGCCGGTGCCCTTTGCGTGGATCACCGTGCCGCCGCCTGCACCGGCGGTGCGGGCAGCGTCCATAATGGAGCCGGTGTAGCCCTGATTTGCCACCACCAGCAGCAGTTCATAGCGGGTATCCTTCAAGGTGCTCTCCTCCTTCCATGTAAGGGGCTGGTGCTCGGTGAGGAACATCAGCGCCCGTTTGCCGCCAATGCTGCTCAGCGGCACAATAAACGCAATGCCGGTGCCCGGCACATCGATCTGCATTTTGCGGCGCAGATCCTTCTGGATCTTCTGCCAGCTCTCTGCCGTTACCACAGCCAGCAGCACCGCCTTTTCGGTCTTTTCCAGCCCAAGGGTGGAAAGCGTCTCCTGCACCGCCGTGCCGGAGCCTACGGTGCGCATACTTACCGTTACGCCGTGGCTTTTGTACAGCTGCAAAAAGCCGTCGGTAGAGCGGCGGTCGGTGATGGTGATCATCAAAAACAAACTGCTCACGTTCTGCCTCCTTTACAGCTCGATAATGGCGTCATCCGGCAGGTCTGCAAACACGGTGGCAAGCACCGCAGCGGGCTGCGCCGTCCGTGCCTTGCGGGTGCGCAGCTGCGCCACCAGACCCATCATCTGCACGGTGATGAGCGGGGTCATGGCGACCATCGCCACCACGCCGAAAGCATCGGTGACGATGTTGCCGCCCACCGCCACGCAGGCACCCTGCGCCAGCGGCAGCAGGAAGGTTGCGGTCATGGGGCCGGAGGCCACACCGCCCGCGTCGAACGCGATGGCGGTGAACAGCTTGGGCACCACAAAGGAGATGCTGATGGCGAACACATAGCCCGGCACAAGGAACCACAGGATGGAGATGCCGGTCAGCACCCGCACCATGGCAAGACCCACCGAAATGGACACACCTGCGGAAAGCGCCAGACCCATAGCCTGCGCCGAGATAGCGCCGTCGGTCACCTCTTCCACCTGCTTGTTCAGCACATAGACCGCAGGCTCGGCCTTGACGATGAAGTAGCCGATGAGCATTCCGATGGGAATGATCACCCAGCGCATCCCGCCGCCTGCCAGCACCTGTCCCAGATAGTTACCGGCGGGCATAAAGCCCACGTTTGCACCGGTCAGAAAGAGCACAAGGCCGATATAGGTATACACAAGGCCCACGCCGATGCGCCCCAGCGTGCGGCGGTCCAGCCGCAGGGCAATGAGCTGAAATGCCCCGAACATCAGCACGATGGGCAGCAGCGAGCGGGCGATCTCGGCAAGATAGGTGGGCAGACCTTCCCGGAACAGTCTCCACAATTCCACCGAGTCTGCCACCTCCGGCAGAACGGGCGGGATGTAGGTGCTGTCCGCTGCGCGGAACGCGATGCCCAGCGTCAGCACCGCCAGAATAGGGCCGATGGAGCACATAGCCACCAGACCAAAGCTGTCGTCCGCCGCGTGGCGGTCGCTGCGGATGGCGGAAACGCCCACGCCCAGCGCCATGATAAAGGGCACGGTCATGGGGCCGGTGGTCACGCCGCCGGAGTCAAACGCCACGGCGAGAAACTCCTTGGGCACAAAGGCCGCCAGCAGAAAGATGAGCCCATAGAACAGCACCAGCAGCTTTGGCAGCGCAACGCCAATGAGCATACGCAGAAAGGCAAAGACCAGAAACAGGCCCACGCCCGCCGCCACCGAAAGGATCAGCGTGCCGCTTGGAATAGAGGGCACCTGATCTGCCAGCACCTGTAAGTCCGGCTCGGAGATCGTGATAAGGAAGCCCAGCAAAAAGCCGAGCACGAGGATGAGGGGCAGCTTGCGGCTGCGGGTGATGACTGCACCCACCCGCTCGCCCATGGGGGTCATGCTCATCTCTGCACCCAGAGTAAAAAACATGATGCCCATCACGATCATGGCAGCGCCCAGCAAAAAGCACAGCAGGATGCTGGGCGACACCGGTGCTACCGTAAAGCAGAGCACCAGCACAATGGCCACAATGGGCAGCACCGCCTGCAGCGCCTCCAAAAGCTTTTCCCGCAGCTTGGGGAGCGATCGTCTGAGAATGATGTCCACCGCCTTTCGTCTGTATCCTGTTTGTACACTTTTGTACAAGATATATTTATAGTATACGGATTCCGGGGGATACCGTCAACCGGCAGAAGGAAAAAACTTGAGCATATTCCATAAATTGTAAAAGGTTTCGCCATGAAAAAAGAGGTTTTGAAAAGCCTGCGGCTTTTCAAAACCTCTTTTTTTAATATCTTTACGCCTTTTTCGGCTTCAGCCAGCCGTCCACGGCGGCTACCAGTGCCTTGCCCCGGCGGCCCAGCAGACGGGGCAGCAGCACCCGCGCCATCGCCCATACGCCCGCAAAGTTGTACAAGATGATAACCAGCGTGATCAGCCCCGTCCACAGCCCGTACAGCGGCGGCTCTGCCAGCAGCACAAAGGCTTCAAATACCAGCGCGGCGGCATTTACCAGCACCCGCGCCGGGTGGACGTGCATCCCGATCATGCGGCGGGCATCCACGGCGCGCAGGGTGAACACCAGCGCAAGGCCAAGGAAGGACGCATAGGTCGCGCCCACAGGCCCCCACCACTTGATAAAGAAGTAGTTCATGATGCAGTTGCTGATAGCACCCGCCATCATGGTGACCATGCTGCGGTCAGACTTTTTGGTCACCACATAGACGCTGTTCATGAACTGGTTAAAGCAGCTGCAGGTGGAAGCCAGCACAAGGAAGGGCACAAAATGCCATGCGTAATAATAGTTGGACTTCATGACGTGCATCACCGGGCGGCACAGCCAGATAATGCCCGCCGCGCAGCAGAACAGCACGCTGGAATAGGTGCGGAAGATCTGGGTAAAGAACCGCGCACGCCCTTCCTCCTCGGTGACAGCGGAAAGCTGCCACGCATCGTAGAAGATCAGACCCAGCGTGGTCAGGATAGTGGGCAGGAAATAGCCGGTGGAAAGCAGGCCGCTCCATGCGTTGCCGGTGCGCCCGTCCAGTCCCTCGCACATCTCGCGCACAAAGAACAGGTCGGAGGCGTTGATGATCCAGAAGCTGATCTGCGCCGGAATCATGGGCAGCGAGAAGTTGAGCATCTGCCGCCACAGCTTTTTGTTGACGCCCTTCAGCTCCACATAGTTCCACAGCTTGCCGGTGAACAGCAAGAACAGCACGCTGGTCAGGTCGCCGCTGATGATGGCCAGCAGGTAGCCGTTGGCGCCCCACTTGAAGCCCACCAGATACAGCACATAGAAGGCCATGGTAGCCACGGTGCACAGCACGCCGTCCACTGCCACCAGCTTGTTCCACTGGCGGCTGCGCACAAACTGGGTGCACAGGGTGCGCAGGCAGCTCATGAGCACATAAATGTAGATCAGCAGACCATACTGCGCCATATCCGGCAAAAACTGGGTGATGGGCCAGCACAGCACCAGTATGCCAAAGCCGCCCAGAATGGTGAGCAAGCCGTTGGTGAACACCTGTTTTTCGCTGTTGCCCTTGTCCAGACCAAAGCGGATGATGGCGTTGGACATTCCCATAGACACAAAGGGGATGAGCAGATTGGCGTACTGGCTCAAAATCTTGGACAGACCCAGATCCGAGATCTCCGCCATGGCGTAGGTCAGAAAAGGCTGTACGATCAGGGTGAGCAGCTTGGACGAAAAGCTGGAGATTGCAAAGATCAGGGTATTGCCGGCAAGTTTGGAATATTTATCGCCGGTCTTTTTTTCGTTTTCCAAGGGAACTTCCCTCCGTTTTTACGATAGATTATTTTTTCAGCAGTTCCCGCCGGGCCTTCCAGTCCGGCAGCAGCTTTTCCACCTCTGCCCAGAAGGCCGGGCTGTGGTTCAACTGCAAAAAGTGGCAGTACTCGTGTACTACCACATAGATCTGCGCCGCAGGGGGCTGGTTATACAGCTGCAAAGCAAGGGTGATCTGCCGCTTGCCCGGGCAGCACACGCCCCAGCGGCTGGTCATGCTGCGCACTTTCAGGACAGGCTTCTGCCCGCCCAGCACCCCGGCAAAGGCCGGGTAGACCTTATCGCTCATGGCGGTAAAGTAGGCCAGTGCCGTGGCCTTGTCCGGCAGGTCAGCGTTATCCTTGTTCCGCTTGGTGATGTTCTTCACCCGGGTATCCCGGATCCACTGGGCGTTTTGCAGCACAAAACGGTCAGCCTGTTCCAGACTGGCCGTCAAAGGGATGCTTACCATCACGGTGCCGTTGTCCCGTACCCGCAGATGCAGCTGCTTTACCTTTTTGCGCACCAGTTCGTACTGGATGCCCTCCACGCTGCGCAGCTGGGCGCACGGCTTTGCCGCCACCTCAGGCCTTGCTCCGCATCAGGCGGCCAAGGGGCAGCTGTGCCAGCACCACGGCGGCAAACAGCAGCACGCAGCCGAAAGATTCCCGGAAGGAAAGGTTCTGGTGCAGCAGCAGCCAGCCGCCCAAGGCGCTGAATACGCTTTCCAGACACATGATCAGGCTGGCAACGGCGGGGTTCAGGTCCCGCTGACCCAGAATCTGCAGGGTGTAGGCCACGCCGCTGGACATGATGCCGCAGTATAGGATGGGTCCGGCGAAGGTGACAAACTCTGCCATGGCAGGCTGCTCGAACAAAAACGCCGCCACGGTGCTTTCCACCGACACCACAAAAAACTCCACAAGGCTCAGGCGCACGCCGTCCATCTGCGGGGAGAAATGATCCACCGCCATGATCTGGAAGCTGAACAGCACCGCACACAAAAGCAGCAGCCAGTCGCTGCTCTGGATGCTTCCAAAGCCGTCCTTCATGCACAGCAGGTACAGCCCCACCACAGCAATGGCCATGCTCACCCAAAGCTGTGCACTGCCCTTGCGGCCCAGAAACAGGCCGAACACCGGCACCAGCACCACATACATGGCGGTCAGGAAGCCCGCCTTTGCGGTGGAGGGGTCCAGCGTGATGCCCAGCTGCTGCGCCGCGCTGGCTAAAAACAGCAGCGTGCCGCACATAAGCCCGGCTTTCAGCAGCAGCTTGCGCTCTGCCGCCGTTTTGGGCTTGCCATCCGGCCTGCCCTGCCGGTGGTGCAAGGCGTCAAACGCCTTGACCGTGGGCAGCAGCACCAGCACCGCCATCCAGCTGCGCCCCGCCAGAAAGGAGAACGCGCCCATGCCGGAACCGGCGCTCTGCGCCACAAAGGCTGTGCCCCAGATCAGGGCGCACAGCATCAGCAGCATTGAATTTTTCGTCTGGTTCGTCATCCGGCAATGCCCTCCACCTTCATCAGGCCGTATAGGTAGTACCGGCTGGAATCATAGGAGATGGTCACGCGGTACTGCGCCGCCGGGTCCAGCCCGGAAATGGTGCAGCGGTAGTCGGTGCCATCGGTTTTGACGTAGTAGGTGCTGTCCGGCACATACGCTGCACCGCCGTCCACCTTTTTCCACAGTGCCACCTTGAACTTCTGGGTGCCCTCGGCGGTGCCGCAGGCCATAATGTTCAAACTGCCGCCCGGCACGGTAAAGTAGCCGGTGTTGCGGCTCCAGATGCCGTTGAACACCGCGTACAGACAGCCGTCTGCGGTGGCGGTGGCATACTTTGCCGAGGCATCCGCAATGCCCTGAATGATCAGCGGGTCGGCGGTGGCTTCTGCCCAGCGGGTGGTGTCCTCCTCCTGCACTTCCTCGGAGTGGCCTGTCACCTTCTGCGCCACCTTTTTCAGGGTCTCCTTGCAGCCGGTCAGGCTAAGCACCATCACCGCCGCCAGCAGCAGTGCCAAAAGCTGTTTTTTCATCTTCATAGCTTTCCTCATAGAAACAAAGAAACTTTTCTTTTTTGTGCGTCTCTGCCAACGGGCAGATACAAGGTAAGTATACCGCATTTTGCCGCTCTGCACAAGATACCTGTGTTTATTTTGTGCGGTTTGCCGCCTGTTTCTGCACGAATTTTCACTTATTCAGCGCCCGCAGCGCCGCGCACTCGGCCTCGGCCAGCGCGGGAGCCTCCGCCCCGAACAGGCTGCCATAGCGGTACAGCGCCCAGCCGCCCGCCGCCTGCTGCCGTAAGTCCTTTACCTGCGCCGCCAGTGCGCTGCCGGTGCTCCAGCCGGACACGCTGTCCGGGTTCGCGCCGCCGTCCCCGGTGCCCACCCGGTACGCCCCCAGCCCGAAGTACAGTGCCACATCCCCCGCCCGGGGGTAGGCAAGCCACGCCGGAACGATGTTTTCAAACGCAAAGCGGGTGCTGCCGGAGTGCAGGGCAAAGCCGTAACCCCAGTACACCTGCGGGCAGAGGTAGTCGATGACCTTCTCCTCCCCGCCCGCCGCCAGCCATGCGGTCACATCGCTGTACTGCTGGTCAAGGTCGTTGTCCGGGTTGCCCTGCGGGCTGATGCCGAACCGCAAGGTCGGGTCTGCCGCCTTTACGGTGCGGTACACTTTCGCCACCAGCGCGGTGACGTTCTGCCGCCGCCACGCGGCAAGGTCGGCTGCGCCGCTCGCCGCAAACTGCACCGCGTCCACAGCGGCATCGGTGGTGGGGTAAAAGTAATCGTCAAAGTGGATGCCGTCCACCGGGTAGTTCTGCAAAAGCTCTGCCACCCCCTGCACCACATAGTCTGCGGCGGCAGGCACGGCGGGGTTCAGGTACAGCCCCTCTCCGGCGGTGCACAGCCAGTCCGGGTGGGTGTTTGCCAGATTATTCTCTGCCAGATTCGGCGGCATGGCCGCCGAGGAGCGCAGGCGGTAGGGGTTGACCCACGCTTCCACCCCGATGCCCCGGCGGTGCGCCTCGGTAAGAAAGACATCCAGCGGGTCAAAGCCGGGGTCTTTGCCCTGCACCCCGGTGCACAGATGGCTCCACGGGAACAGGCTGCTGCGGTACAGCGCGTCCCCGAAGGGGCGCACCTGCGCCAGCACGGTGTTCAGTCCCAGCCCGGCGCAATTGTCCAGCATCTGCGCTGCCCCGGCGCGGAAGGTGTCCTCGGTGGAAAAATCCAGCAGCGCCCAGTCCAGATAGCTCACCCACACCGCCCGCCACTCCCCGGCGGGCAGGGCGGGGTTGGGTGCCGGGGGCGTATCCTGCCCGGAGGCGGCGGTGTGGTCTGCATCGCTTTTCTGCCGCAGATACCACCCCGTTGCCGCACAGGCGGCTGCGCCCGCCCCGGCCAGAAAGGCGCGGCGGCCAAAGCGGCGTTTTGCCTTGGCTTTAGACGTCCTGCGGCGCTGGGTCACAGGGTCTCCTCCTGCGTCTTATAAAGGGTAAGCCCCGCCCAGCCCCGGGCGCAGCTCAGCAGCACGAACATGATATTCGTCCAGAAGGCAAGGCCGCTCATGCCCGCGTACTTGGTCAGCATCCAGAACACCAGCCGCAGCACCTCGGCGGCGCTCACCAGCTGCAGCTGCCGCTGGATGGGTCTGCCGCGCTCGTACTCGGTGGCAAGCAGCGCAGGCCACACCAGCGCCGAGCAGATATCCCCCGCCCAGCCGCTGGCACCCAGCTTGCTGAGCATCAGCACCACGAACACGCCGGTGTAGTTGCGCTTTTCCTTTGCCGGTGCGCCCTTTTGCGCCGCCAGAAACAGCACCGCGATGCCGGTAAGGCAGAACACGATCATTTCCAGCCCGGAAAAATCCATCCCGCCCAGCACGGCAAAGCCGCCCAGCATGGACACCGCCGCTGCAGCCAGCAAAAAGAAATACCATGTCTTGCGTGTAAATTTAAGCTTCATGAAGCCCTCCCCCGGGCGTTTGTACCCGGCTTGCAGAAAAATTTAAAAAAGAATTGTAAATATTATAGCACAAACCCCCGCAGGTTGTGTTACAATAAGGAAAACTCTTTTGGGGGAGGTCTTTCCATGAACGCTGTCGTTTCCGTCTGTCTTTTAGCCTGTGCGCTGGGCATCATCGTGTATCTGCTCTCCCGGCGGGAGACAAACCGCCGCAGCCAGTACGGCCCCGCCGGCCTGTCCGAGTTCCGCACCGGCCTTGCGCTGGACGAGTGCTTTGACCGTCTGGACACCCACAGCGGCACCGACCTCTTTGCCTACGAGTGCCGCCGGGAGAACGACGGCGGCTTTATGCTGCACCTGACGCTGCACCAGCCCAGCCAGCAGCCGCTGGACACTTTGTACACCCTGCGGCTGGACCCCGGCCGCCAGACCGTGGTAACTTTGATCTTTATCCGGGAGGCCTTTGGCTACAAAGAGCCGCTGTTCCCGCCCGCCATGCTGGACGAATTTATGCTGCAAAAGCTGGATGCCCACCGCACCAAATGATTTTTGCGGAAAATGCTTTCCTTTTTGCGCAGTTTTTGTTATACTAGTGCGTGTTGCAGCAATGCAGCGCCCCTGCGGGCCAGTAGCTCAGCTGGTCAGAGCTGGCGGCTCATAACCGCTTGGTCGCGGGTTCAAGTCCTGCCTGGCCCATAGAAAAAAAGACACCCTTTTGGGTGTCTTTTTTTCTATTTCGAGGGACAGACAGGGCTTGAACAAGGCGGCTCTGACGACGCAGTCGGCAGAGTAAGCAATCAGCCCAGTGGGCTGTTGCTTAGCCTGCGGGTTCCAACCTTTAGGAATGTCTACCAAGAAAGAGCTATCACCCTTCCGGGTGTCTTTTTTGTATTTCAGGTTCTTTTACTCCCCATCTTCCGCGGGCAGCTGGTTCCACAGGCGGTAATAGATGCCCTGCTTTTCCAGCAGCTGGGCGTGGGTACCCTCTTCCACGATGCCCTCCTCGCCCAGCACAAGGATGCGGTCGTAGTCCTTGATGGTGGTCAGGCGGTGGGCGATGGTCAGGGTGGTGCGGCCGTGCGCCAGCTTTTCAAGGCTCTGTCCCACAAGGATCTCGCTCTCGTTGTCCAGTGCACTGGTGGCTTCGTCCAGAATCAGGATGGGCGGGTTCTTCAAAAACACCCGGGCAATGGCGATGCGCTGCTTCTGTCCGCCGGACAGCTTGACACCGCGCTCGCCCACATAGGTGTCGTAGCCGTCCTTCAGCGCAAGGATGAACTTTTCCGCGCCCGCCAGACGGGCGGCGGCTTCGATCTCCTGCCGGGTGGCACCGGGCTTGCCGTAGGCGATATTCTGCGCCACCGTGCCGCTGAACAGGTACACGTCCTGCTGCACGATGCCGATATCCTGCCGCAGGCTCTTTAAGGTGACCCGGCGGATGTCCTGTCCATCAATGAGGATGCGGCCGCTGGTCACCTCGTAAAAGCGGGGGATCAGATTGCACAGGGTGGTCTTGCCGCCGCCGGAGGCACCTACCAGCGCCAGACGCTCTCCGGCGCGGATGTCCAGACTGACGTCGTGCAGCACCTTGTTGTGGTCGTCCGGGTACTCAAAGCACACCTTCTCGAACCGGATCTCGCCGGGGCCGGGCTGCAATGGCACTGCGTCCGGGGCGTCCTTGATAGCCACCGGGGTGTCCATGATCTCGGCAAAGCGCTCGATGCCGGTCATGCCGCGCTGGAACTGCTCGGCAAACTCCACGATGCGCCGGATGGTGGCGATGAGGGTGGTGACGTAGAGCATATAGGCCACAAGGTCGCCGGCGGTGATCTTGCCGTACACCAGCGACAGGCCGCCCGCCAGAATGACCACCAGATACATCAACCCGTCAAACAGGCGGGTGGAGGTGTTGAAGGCGCCCATGGCGTAGTAGCCAAGGGTCTTGATCTGCTCAAAGGCGCGGTTGCCCTTGGCAAACTTTTCCCGCTCCTCGTCCTCGGCGGCAAAGGCCTTGACCACACCCTGTCCCAGCAGACTGTCCTCGATGGTGGAGTTCAGCTCACCGATCTGGACGCGCTGCTGACGGAACCGCGCCCGCAGACGGCCGTTCAGGTACACCGATACCACGCCCATCAGCGGCACACAGGCAAACACTGCCAAGGTCAGCGGGATGCTGGCGCGGCACAGGATGACAAAGGACGCCACGATCTTGATGCCTGCGATGAAAAACTCCTCCGGGCAGTGGTGGGCGAACTCAGTCACATCAAACAAATCGTTGGTGATGCGCCCCATGATGGTGCCCACCTTGGTGTTGTTGTAGTAGGTATGATCCAGCTGCAGCAGATGGTCAAAGGCATCCCGGCGCATATCCGTCTCGATATGCACGCCCATGATGTGGCCGATGCTGGACATATAGTAGCTGGCTGCGCCATCGATGATGCGCAGCACAAAGTAGAGCGCCGCCAGCTTCAGCACGATGCCCGCCGTCAGGGTGATGCCCACTCCCATGGCAGAGTTGGTGATGATGCTCATGATCTTGGGCAGCACGATATCGCACAGGGTCGTCAGCGCTGCGCAGAACAGATCAAGGCACAGCACCATCTTATAGTTTGCCAGATACGGCAGAAAACGCCGGATCAGCGCACCGCTGCTTGCGTGGTGCGCCCCGGGGTCGTTGGTTTTGGTTTTCGGCATGGTTCCTCCGTTTTCGATTTTCTTCAGGTCTTTACGATTCAGGACGTTGCAGATATTTTCAGCGGGCTCGCCCTCTCCGTCACGGCTTCGCCGTGCCACCTCTCCCAAAGGGAGAGGCCTTGGCAAAGAGATGAAGTTTGCGTGGACTGCCAAGGGCTCCCACTTTGGGGGAGCTGGCGCGAGAGCGCCTGAGAGGGCGAGGACGCTGCCCTGAAACCGTTTTTATTTCCGCGTTTCTCTTACTTTTTACTGTAATCCCGCTCGCCGTAGATGGCGGTGCCGATGCGCACAAGGGTAGCACCCTCGCGGATGGCGTTTTCAAAATCGCCGCTCATGCCCATGGAAAGGGTCTGCATCTCCACGTTGCGGTAGCCCCGCTCCCCTGCCCGGACGAACAGCTGATACACCTGCGCCAGATACCGGCGGTTCTGGGTATCATCGTCATTTACGGGCGGGATGGCCATCAGGCCCTTGACCCGGATATGCTCCTGTGCGGCGGCGGTGTCCAGCAGCGGCCAGAGCAGTTCCGGTGCGGCACCGGTCTTGCTCTCCTCCCCGCCGATGTTCACCTCCAGCAAAATGTCCTGCACGATGCCGGCCTTGGCGGCTTCCTTCTCGATGGCCAGCAGCAGATGCTCGCTGTCCACGCTCTGGATCAGGCTTGCCCGCCCCAGCACCTTTTTGATCTTATTGGTCTGCAAGTGGCCGATAAAATGGCTGGGCTTACCGCAGTAAGCCCCGGCATCGTAGTTTGCACACAGCTCCTGCACATGGTTCTCGCCGAACACATCAATAGGCAGGGCGGCACTGGCTGCTATGGTCTGCGCCGTGCGGGTCTTGCAGGCGGCGCACAGCTGCACCGCTGCCGGATCGCGTCCGGCTTCCCGGGCGGCGGCGGCCATCTTTTCCCGGATCTCGGCCACGGCCTGCCGCATCTCTTCCAACGTTTTTTCTGCCATCTCGCTCAATCCTCCTCGGTATAGCGGGCACGCTCGCCGCCGATCAGCTTCGGGCGGGTGTAGGCGCACAGAATGTTTGCTTCGCCGATCTTAGCAAGGCTCAGCCGCACCGGCACTGCCACCCGCTTCAGATGCATCCCGATCAGGGTGCCGCCGATATCCATGCCTGCGTTGGCGCGGATCTCTTCCACCGCCACCGGGTCTTTGAAATTCTTCCAGCAGGTAGTGGCCCAGCTGCCGCCTGCATGGGGACGGGGCACAACGCACACTTCCTCCCAGCCGTATTTTTCTGCGGCTTCCCGCTCAAGGATAAGGGCGCGGTTCAGGTGCTCGCAGCACTGCGCTGCCAGCCAGATGCCTTTTTCCGCCAACACCGGCGCAGCGCCCGCGTACAGCGCCCGGGCGGCTTCCAAGCTGGAATCCTTGCCGATGTGACCGCCCACCATCTCACTGGAAGAGCAGCCCACCACAAGCACATCTCCCTTTTTCAGCTTTGCCGCAGCCACCAGCTCGGTCATTGCCTGCCGCGCTTCGGCTTCGATCTGTTTTGCAAATGCTTCGGTCATACAAAAACACCTCGCTTATCGGTTTGCAGCCAGCAGGCTGTCTGCCCCTGCTGCACCGAAATATACTTTACTTTCCATCGGACACACCGCCGCGCAGCTATCCTGTGCAAGGCCGGTAACGGTCTGTTCCCAAGCCCCGGTGGCAAGGCTCACTGCTTCGGCGCAGGGGGTGTCTGCGGTGCGCCGGAACAGCCGCTCCTGCGTATTCTGCCCCGCCCGCAGGGCGATGCCCCGCAGCAGAGTGCTGTCCGCGTTCTTTTCCAGCCAGCCGCTGCGCGCCCAGCGGTAGCTGATGTACAGCGTGCCGTCCGTGTCCGCAGCCAGCGCACCGGGATAGCCCGGCAGACCGGCAAAGGCGGCGGTGCAGCCCCGTCCCCCGGCGGTCAGCTCCCGGGCAGCGGCATCCACCGCCCAGATGCAGCGGCTGCCAAGGTCGGAGACATACAGCGTGCTGCCGTCCGGGCTGAGCGCCAGACCCGCAGCGCCTGCCACACCGCCCAGCACCTTTTCCACCGTGCGGGCGGCAGGGTCGTACACATACACGCAGCCGGTGGCGGTGTGTGCCAGCAGCTCGGTGCGCAGGGCGCTTTCCAGCCCGTTCTCCGCGCCTGCCGCCGCAGCCACCGCAAAGTATACCTTACCCGCCGGGCTTACCTCCACGGCAGATACCGCCCCTAGCGGCGCACCGTCCAGCTGGGTGACCACCTGCTCCACCGCTGCGCCCCAGCTGTCGTGCTTGGCGCGGCACAAGGTGCCCCCGGCGGTGGTCAGCTGGGTCAGCCACACATCCCCGGCGGCATCAAAGGCAAAGCCGGTCAGTTCGCCTTCCACGCTCAGGATGGCGGCAGAGTGCCCGCCATCGGTGCGCACAAGGTCGCTGGTGCGCTTTTTCAGGGCGGCACCGTTCCATGCAGCGGCATACAAAAGGCCGTCCTTTGCGCGGATGCAGTCCACGCCCTGATACTCCCCCAGCTCCAGCCGGTCTTTCCGGTCGGTGGAAACTGCCGTCTGCATTGCGCCCGTCTCCTGCCGGAGGTCGGGTGCTTTATAGGTCTGCGGCGGGGTTGCGATGGGGCGGAAACCCAGCGCATACACCAGCACCAGCAAAATGCCCACCCCGAACACCGTGCTGGCGGTGCGGAACCGCTTGAGCATGGCATCCCGCTCGATAGCCATCTGGGCGGCATACTCGGCCCGGCGGCGCGCCGCCATGGCGTTAGCGCGGTTGGCGCGCCGCATCCACCGGTCCACGAACAACGCCACCCGCTGCCCCACCGTGAGGGACGCAATGGCAAGTATGAGCAAAAATTCGATCAGTCCGATTCGCATAAGTGCTTTTCCTTATCTCTGAAAAACCTGCGGACAGCGCACTGTCCTTTATCGCTAAAGTATAGCATTCCTGCGCAAAAAGGGCAAGCGGGGCAAAAAAGAACTGCCGCACAGCATCGTGCAGCAGCTCTTCCTATCTTATCTTGTCTCGATTGGGCGGATGGTCTGCTCCCCGCTGCGGGTCACGAGGGAACCGGCGGGCACTTTGCCACGGATGATGCAGCCCGCGCCGATAACGCAGTTGTCCCCGATATCCGCGCCCTTGAGCAGCACCACGTCCGAAGCGATCCAGCAGCTGCGTCCCACGGTGATGCAGCCTGCAGCGCATTCCCGGCTGACCCCTTCCTCACGGCTGAAGCGGTGGTTGTTATCAAAGATCTTCACCCCGGGGCCGAAAAGGGTGTTCTCTCCGATGGTTATCTTTCCAAGACAGCTGATGACCGCGCCGTCGTTGAAGTAGACCCCGCTGCCGATGTTCAGCCGGCTGGAATAACCGGTGGTGATGGACACCCGCCCGTCGCTCTCCACCCGGTCGCCCAGCGTCACCCGTGAGCCGCTGTTCAGCCGCAGCCGGAGTTCCCTGTCCAGCAGGATGCCGCTGCCAAATTGCAGCCCACGGCAGCCGAACCATTTTTTCCATTGCAGGCGGCAGCGGTTATGCAGGCTGCGCCGTTTTTCCCGCAGCCAGCGGGGCGAACACTGCCGCAGCCACATACACCAGCGCCCGACTTTGGTGCATTTGAAGCGCTTGCGCCAGCGGTTTGCCTTATCGCCGCTTTGCCAGCTGCCGCTGTAATAGTGGATGCCGAAGGTGCGCGGTGTCCGCTGCATCCGCTCGGTCACATAATCAAAGGGGGAAAAGCAGTCGGTGGGCAGCACCAGAAAGCCGTCCAGCTCCTGCTGCTCGTTTTTCTGCTGCAAACCGGCCTTGGTAAACAGCGGGGTGTCCCGCTGGGTGCAGGTGCGCAGATCCGGCTCGCCGGTTTCCTGAATAAAGGCGGCATTCCGGTAAGCCGCCAGCATTTTGCCGATCATCTCGCAGCCCGGCTCTGCGCCCACGCCGGAGCCGGTGTTCACCAGCAGCGTGCGGCCATAAGGCGAAGGCGCACTGTGCTCCATGCCGATAAAGCCCTTATACTGCAACAGCTCGTCCAGCGGGCGCACCAGTTCCACGTCCGTGTCCAGATAGATGCCGCCGTACTCGTACAGCACCGCCAGCCGCACATAGTCCGATACAAAGGCATATTTCTTTGCCGCATACGCCTGCTGTGCGTAGCGGTTTGTGCTGAAATCAAAGTTCTGCTCGTTCCACGCCATGATCTTGTAATCCGGGCAGTATTTCTTCCAGCTTTCCATACATTTCCGGTTCTCCGGGCTGATGGGCCCGCCGCCGAACCTGCAATAATGGATGATCTTGGGGATGCTCATGACTGCTCCTCCTTTTTCATCGCAAATACCCCAGTCTTTACGACTTTATTTTACAAAAACGCCCGTTTTCTTGTCAAGTTTCCCAGTGCCTTTTTCTGCGCTTTCCCGCAAAAAGATTGCCGCCCTGCCGCCCTGTGTGGTATACTGGGTGCAGACGGCTTTGTTTTTCCAAACCATTCACTTAAAATTCACAGCTTTTTCCAATTCTTGCATTAAAATAGAGCTGTATACTGATATATGATAGGGAGGAGTCCTGTTTTATGGCAAAGATCCTGATCGTTGACGATGAGCCCCGCATCCGGGAGCTGATCCACGAGCATCTGCAATATTCCGGGTATATCTGCGAGGAAGCCGGGGACGGCTCTGCGGCGCTGGCACAGCTGTCCGGCGGCGGGTTTGATCTGGTGATCCTGGACCTGATGATGCCCTTTATGGATGGCATGACCTGCCTGCGGGAGATGCGTGCCCGCCACATCAACACCCCGGTCATCATCCTGACTGCCCGGGGCGAGGAATACGACAAATTGGCCGGGCTGGAAAGCGGTGCGGACGACTATGTGGTAAAACCCTTCTCCCCCCGGGAGCTGGTGGCGCGGGTGCGCGCTGTACTGAACCGCACCATGCCCCGCCCCACAGAAGCCGCCGACACCATGACCTTTGGCGAGCTGACCATCGACACCGCCAGCCATACCGTGCGGGTGTCCGGTGAAGAAGTTGCTCTGACCCCCAAGGAATTTGACCTGCTGGTATTTCTGGCCTCCAACAAGGGCATTGCCCTGAGCCGGGAAAAGATCTTGCAGAAGGTGTGGAACTACGACTACTTCGGCGAGGACCGCACCGTGGATACCCATGTAAAGATGCTGCGCGGCCATCTGGGCAAATGCCGCAGCTACATTGCTACGGTATGGGGCATCGGCTATAAGTTCGACCCCGATGCCGCCCGTTGACTGAAGGAGCGTGCGGTCCATGCGGCAAACCACCAAAGCACGGCATACCCTTGGCATCCGCGGGCAGCTGATGTGGTTTTTGTGCTTCATCTGCCTGTTTCTGCTGGGGCTGTTCTGGCTGCTGTCCACCCAGCTGCTGGAGCCTTTGTACACCAAACACATCGAGACCCAGCTTACCAATCAGGCCGACAGCATCGTAGAGCGGCTGGACGATGCCATTGCCGAGGGCAAGGTGCTGTCCAGCTGGTCTTTTGGGCAGCTTGCGGTCAACGGTGATTTTTTTGATAAGCTCACGCTGGAACTGTACACCAAAGGCTCTTTGAACAGCTTCTGCGTGGATATCTCGGACACCACCCTGCACACCATTTATAAGATCGAGAATCAGTCCTTCTGCAACCTGCATGGCACCTATCTTTCAGACTCTGCCAACAACGATAAGATCATTGCCACTGCCCTTGCCATGCGCCGCAAGTGCCGCAGCATGGGCAGCTTTGTGCAGACGCTCAACCCGCCCCGGCTCTCCGGCTCGGCGCAGCTATTGGTAGGGCGCACCACGGCAGACGGCAGCTACACCGTGCTGGTGACCACCAGCCTTGTGCACGTTGCCGAGGCCGGAAAGGTGCTCAGCACCCTGCTGCCGCTGGCGGCGGCGCTCATCTTCGGCTTTGCCATGTCGGCGGCGTGGCTGTTCAGCGAGTGGTTCACAAAGCCGCTGCGCCAGCTTTCCAGCGCGGCGCGGCAGATGGCGCTGGGCAACTACGCCGTGCAGGTGGACAACCGCCGCAACGACGAGCTGGGCGACCTTGCCCGGGACTTTAACCACATGGCCGAGGAGGTGCAGCACGCGGTGCAGATGCAGCGCGATTTGCTGGCCAACGTCTCCCACGACCTGCGCACCCCGCTGACCCTTATCAAAGGCTATGCCGAGACAGTGCGCGACCTGACCGGTGACGACAAAGCGCACCGGGACGAGCAGATGAACATCATCGTGGACGAAGCCGACCGCCTGACCGCGCTGGTGTCCAGCGTGATGGAGCTGAGCAAGGTGACCAGCGGCACTTATAAGTGCGAGCGGGTGCACTTTGACATGGGACAGCTGTGTGATGAGGTAAGCGAGCGCTACGACGCCGTCTGCGCCCAGAACGGCTGGCAATTGCAGCTGGAACTGCCGGAGGAGGAGCTGCCGGTCTACGCCGACCCGGACATGATGCAGCGTGCGCTGCACAATCTGCTGGGCAACGCCATGCACCACATCGGCAAGGACGGCATCTTTATCCTGCGCGCCTTCCGCTGCTCTGAGGGCGTGCGGGTAGAGGTAGAGGATCACGGCCCGGGCATTGCCGCCGCCGACCTGCCCTATATCTTTGACCGGTACTACCGCTCCCGCTCGGATGCAGGCAAGCAGGGCACCGGTCTGGGGCTTTCCATCACCAAGGCCATCTTCCAGCAGCACAGCTTCCGCTTTGGCGTACAAAGCACCGTAGGCAAGGGCACCACCTTCTGGTTCGTCATGAGCGATCTGCCCTATGTGGACGATTTTGAGGGCAAGTGAACGCTCCCCTTTACACAAAACAAAAAAGCATCTGCAACCAGCGCTTTCTGAATTTCAGAAAAACAGCGTTTTCGTTGCAGATGCTTTTATTTTGAGCGTGCTCGCCCTCTCCGTCTTTGCTTCGCAAATCCACCTCTCCCAAAGGGAGAGGCCTTGGCATAGCGGCAAAGTTTCCGGTTACACCGGAGCCCCCCTGTGCGGAAAGCCCTTCCTTAAAGGGAAAGGACTTGGTAAAAAGATGAAGCTTGCGGGGACTGCCAAGGGCTCCCACTTTGGGGGAGCTGGCAAATCCGTAGGATTTGACTGAGAGGGCGAGGCCGCTGACCATGTGCAGCTCTTATTATGTTCCGCTTTCTGCCGTATGGTAGATGCCAAAGGTGTTGTCCGGGGCGGGCATCTCCACCCGGGAGGCGCGGTCGTTCACCGCCCACATCATCGCGCCCATAGCGCCCAGCACCACCAGAATGATGAGCCATTTTACTGCATTGGGTAATTTTTTCATTCCGTTATCCTTTCCGTAGTCTCCATGCGGCACTTCTGCCGGGCAGCGCGCAGCAGCGCAGCGGCTTCAGCAGCCGAAAGCGCCTGTACCCAGCCGGGGCGCTCCCCTGCGCCCGCGCCGGTGCTGCCTGCTTCGGCAAAGCCGGCCAGCGCCGTGTCGGTGCGGTCGTTCCAGCCGGCAAAGCCCTCTGGCGCAATATGCGCCCCAAGGCGGCAATCCAGCACCGCCGTTTTGCCGGTAGGCCGCCACGGTCTGCCCAGATACACGCTGCCCGCCGGGCAGTCCGAGACAAAATCGCAGTCCCAGAACACAAAGCCCAGCCCATCCGCCGCGCCGGAAGGCGCGGTGACCCAGCTGTGCGCAAGGCCATTGTCCACCGTGCGCAGGGTGCAGTGCTCAAACAGGGCGTCCGCCCCGCCAAAGATAAAATCGATGTCCCCGGCGATCTCGCAGGCGTGGTAATACTGTGCGCTTGCCCGGCGGGGTGCCAGCACCCGCGGGCCCAGAAAGCCGTCCTTCTCCCGCTCTTTCTCCGGCAGAGGGGCGCAGAACAAGGTATCCTGATTGCCCAGCAGCCGCACGCGGCTGAACGCCGCCCGGGCGCTGTCCACATAGACTGCGATGGCCTGTCCCGCCTTTGCGCCGGGGCCTGCGTCGTTTTCAATGGTCATATCCTCCACCCGCAGCTTCTCCCCGCTGAAAAAGGCGGTGTAGCTGCGGAAGGTGTGGGTGGGACGCCCGTCCGGGTGCGGCAGCTTGCCGCCATCGTTCCATACCAGCCGGGTGGCATCCATGCCCGCGCCCGCAAGGGTGATATCCTTTTTCTCACAAACCAGCTTTTCCCGGTAAATGCCCGGTGCGATGCGGATGACCGCAGGGCAGTCGTAGGGCACCGCCAGCACCGCCTCGGAAATGGTGGTAAACTGTCCACTGCCGTCGGGTGCAACGTTGATGGTAAGCATAAGCCGCCTCCTGCGCCCGGCACTGCCGGGCTGAAAAATATGCTTCCAGTATACCCCTCCTTCCCGCAAATTGCAACGGAAACTCTGCCGCCGTTACCCGCTCTTTTCCAGCCGGAGCACGGCGGCGGTGATATCATCCGGGCGGCCGGTCTTTTGTGCGCGGATGCGGGCGGTCTCCACCAGCGTCTCGGCCAGCTTTTCCGGCGCGTCTCCTGCCGCCGCCGAAAGCTCCACCTGCTTTGCCACCCAGCCCGCGCCGTCCACCAGCAAGCCGTCCGATACCAGCACCGCATAGTCCCCGGCGGTCAGGTGCACCACCCGGCTCTGTCCGTTCACCCCGCCCAACACCCCCATGGGCAGGGTGGCTTCGCCCACAGCCCGCACCCGCCCGCCGTGCACCAGAAACCCCGGGGCGGCTCCGGCCTTGAACAGCCGCGCCGTGCCGGTGTATAAGTCCACGCTGATGAGGTCCAGCGTTGCGCCGCTCTCGTCCTCGCTTTTTAGCGCCAGCGCCACGTTCACCAGCCGCGCCGCCAGCTCGGCGGTAAAGCCCGCCTTGAGCAGCCGGGCGGTCAGCTCTGCCGCCAGATTGCCGTCCACCGCCGCCGGGCGTCCGGTACCCATGCCGTCACATAGGATCATCTGCGCCGCCGTAGGGCTGCAAAACTGCTGCACCGCATCGCCGGAAACTTCGCCCCGGGCGGCAGCGCTTGCCGCGCCGAACACCGCCCGCAGCGCCGGTCTTTCGCTGAACAGCAGGGTGGTCATACCCTTGCAGGAGAGCACCTGCGGCACTTCCAGCGTGCGGCGGCAGATATGCCCCACCTCCCCCGCCAGCGCCGCCAGCTCCTGCGGGGTGAACCGGGTGCGCGGCAGCGTGACGGCGGCATGGGTGCGCCCAAGGTCGTCCAGCGTGACGGCGCACTCCTGCGGCGGCGCACCCAGCCCGGTAAAGAACTCCGCCACCCGGCTGGATTTATAGGGCTCCGGGTCGCCGGGACGCCCCAGCTGCTCGCTGAGCACCCCAAGCGCTTCGGCTACGGCGCTGTACTGCTCGGTCAGGGCGGTGCGCATGGCTTCGGAATGGATGCGCGCTTCCTTGCGGCTGCGGTACAGCGCAAAGCTGCGCCCCGCCGCCGCGCACAGCGCTGCCGGGTGGATGCAGCGGGACAATTGCCCAGGCAATTGCGCTGTTTCCACGCTGCCATTCTGTTCCAGCAGCGGGCGCAGCGCTTCCATGCCCGCCATGGTGGCAGTGTATTCCTGCTTCCAGCAGGTCTCCCGCCGCCCGCAGTTAAAACAAAGGGTATCATGTACATTATCTATGACCCAGCGGAAACCTTCCCGCCGCCGGGGCAAGCCCTCGTAGACCGCGTTCACCGTCTCCGCCAGTGAGGAAAGGCTCTGCGCCACGGCTTCCAGCCGGGTAGATGCCGCCGCACTGCGGGCGGGCGCGGGGGCGCTCTCTCCGCTCTGTGAGATGTCTGCCGCCGGGGCAAGCCAACCGCCGGGCAGCAGGCAGACCACCGCCATGCCGCCGCAGGCGCTGAACAGCATCCCAAAGGCATTTCCGGGCGGCTGCACGCAGAGCACCCCGGATACACACCCGCCCGCGTAGGCGGCAAGGGTCTCCACCCGCCGTCCGGGCGCCAGCACCGCCGCCGCTGCCGTGGCACAGCCCAGCCCCGCTGCCGCCGGGGCAAGGGCAGGGTCTGCGGCGCAGAGGGCTGCGCCCAGCACCGCACTTCCGCTCAGGGCGGCAAACCTCTGTGCCCGGCAGCACAGCGCCAGCTCTGCGGCGGCACACGCCAATACCCCGGGCGAAAACCATCCCCACCGCACACTGCCCAGCGCCGCTGCCACGGCTGCGCCCACCAGCAGCGTGCCCATGCCCGGGCGCTCCGGGGCAAATTTGCGCAGCCCAAAGCCGATGCTCACCGCAAGCAATGCGTCCGCCGCGCTGTACAGCAAAAGGTCTGCCCCGCCGCTGCTGCCCAGCGCAAAGCACAGTGCCATGCCGGTCAAAGTACCGCAGCCCGCCAGCGCGGCGGGCACAAACCTTTGCGGCAGCAGCCAGCGTGCTGCCACGGCTGCGCCCAGCGCACACAGCTGACACAGGCTGCGCAGCGAGAGTGCTCCCAGCCCGTGGAGCAGCAGCCCCAGCGCCGCCCCTGCCGCGCAGGGGGCAAAGCAATCCTCCGCCAGACCAAGGGTCAGCCCCAGCCCAAAGGGCATCAGCGCCCCGTACAGCACCGCCCAGCCGCCGGCAAAGCCGATGCCCACCGCTGCCAGCCGCCGCGCCGCCGGGCGCAGCATCGCCCGTGCCGCCAAGGGCGAAGGCTGCAAACACCGCCCGTCCGAAGATAAAACACCCATCCGCTCTGTCATAATAAACCCCCGCTTTCCGGCGGGGAGTTTTGTTCTGTTCCCCGCACCCTTTGCATATACTGTAACGCGGGGCAGCGGCGCTTTTTGGCGCGGTGCATAGAACCGTCCCAAACCCGCCCAAAGACGCAAAAAAGCCCTGCGGCCGTCATTTTGCCGCAGGGCTTTGGGGGTATTTTCAACTGTTCAGCAGAAATAGCGGATCTCGCCAAAAAAGGCTGTCCATTTTTCGATTACTTCTCCGCTGCGCGCTTCAATAACTGCCATAATGTTGCGCAGTACCCGGGGCGGGATCTGAGAGTTATTATTGCACAGGTAGCAGCCGCCCGCCTTGGTGATCCAGATCTTGGTGGCGTTGCTGTTGGGTGCCCCCTGTGCAACGTGCACATGGATCGGCTCCAGCGGTTCGTTCTCATTGGCCCAGAAGTAGACCCAGTAGGAGCCAACCTTAAAAACCTGCGGCATTTTCCACGCCTCCTTCTTGGGAGAACTGCAAGATCAGATGCGCGGTGGACTCCACGATCTTCTGATACCGCGCGATTTCCTCCGGCGTGAAGCCGTGCACCTCCTGCCAGTCATAGCCCGGCAGCCAGCACACTGCTGAGTGGAAACAATCTTCTGCATCCGGTTTTTCAAGGTACACCTTCACCCGGCCATCGGGCTTCATCTCGGAATGCACGATCTCGGTATCGTCATCCAATGTCATAAACGGGTACATCATAGGTTCCACCTCCCAGATCACTGTACTTATATCACTCAGCCGTTCAGCTTTGCAATGGCATCCTGCACGCGCTGCAGGGTCTTTTCGCGGCCCATCATGCAGGCAAGGTCGGTGCCGCCGCCGGGGGTGCGCTGCTTGCCGGAAAGGGCAATGCCCAGCGGGTAGAGCAGCCAGCCGTTCTTTTTGCCCAGTTCTTCGGCCTTGGCCTTGCAGGCATCGAACACGGCATCGCGGTTTGCAAAATCCAGTGCCTCATCGCTCAGCACCGGCAGCAGGGCTTCCAGTGCTTCTTTTGCGGTCTCCGGGGTGGTCTTTTGCTTTTTGTTGGCGTATAGGCTCACGTCGTACTCCGGCATGGCGTCAAAGAAATCCAGCTGCTCGGGGATCTCGCCCAGCACCTCGCACCGGGGCTGCAGGTTTGCGCACAGCAGCTTTTTGTCGATGGCGCTGTGCACGGCGCTGTCGATCCACGGCTCGGCCTTTTTCTGGAACTCCTCGGGGCTCAGGCGGCGGATATACTCCGCATTGATGGCGCGCAGCTTGAGGGGGTCGAAGATGGCGGGGGACTTGGAGATGCCCTCCGGGGACCAGATCTTGACCAGCTCCGGCAGGGAGAAGATCTCCTGCTCGGCGTACTCGCCGCGGGGGCTCCAGCCCAGCAGGCAGATATAGTTCAGCACGGCCTCGGTCAGGTAGCCCTTAGCCACCAGATCCTGATAGCTGGCATCGCCGTTGCGCTTGGACAGCTTATTCTGTGCGTCCTTCATCACCGGCGGGCAGTGGATATAGGTGGGGATGTCCCAGCCAAAGGCCTGATACAGCAGGTTATACTTGGGGGTGGAGGACAGATACTCGCTGCCGCGGATGACGTGAGTAATGCCCATCAGGTGGTCATCCACAACGTTGGCAAAGTTGTAGGTGGGCATCCCGTCGGTCTTGATCAGGATCTGGTCGTCCATCTCGCTGTTGTTCACCTCGATGTGGCCGTACACCACAT
>OGKD01000290.1_pt1 | contig 41419 bp, 30 predicted proteins | sample 1572371 | NCBI WGS metagenome assembly OGKD01 (sample SAMEA2582096, study PRJEB24529) | metagenome | biome: Human gut stool | place: China | collected 2011 | reverse complement strand
CGAAAATGGGTACTGAAAGTCGTATTCAGCTCAACGACAGCTATGCTGAAGTTGGTGAAGTACAAGACTTCATTTTCCAGGAACGTGCAAGTATGAATGAAGGTGATGCAGCTAAAATGACTGTGTCTCTGAAAGTAGATCAAAAGACAAAGATGGGTATTATTACTGACGTAAAAAATGCTCTTAGAAAATCTTATGCTTTGAAGATTAACTATTCGGCTACGAAACGTGGTGAGAAATAATTAGTTAATTTAATATATAAAAAGAAAGGGTGTCCAATCTGTTTGGATACCCTTTCTTTTTATATGCAAATGTTACATTGTATTGGAATATAGCCACTTTATATGTTCTTAAATAGAAGCCTTTAAGATAAAAAAGAATAAAATAATTGTAATTTGGTATGATAAAATTCACTTTCAATAGGAATTATATATAATTTTGCGACTGTTTTTTATTATTTATAATATAATTAAAATAATTTTGATTGTGAATAAGTTAGTTGCAAAGAAGGTGTTTCTTTTGTTGGTACTAGCGTGCGCAATGTTAGTGACGGTAGAACCGATTTACGCAAAGAAGAAAAAAAACACGAAAACTACGAAGAAAGAGTCTCCCTACGAGAAAATTTTTAAAGGGAAGAAAGATGAAGTGAAAAAAGGAGTGATAACTCTTCATAAGATTGAAGGAAAAATCTTATTTGAATTCCCTCTTACCCTTCAGAATCGCGAGATGCTTCTAGGATCGACAGTTTCAGAGATTAGTGACAATGGAAATGCATTGGTTGGGCAAAAAATTAAAAAGCCCCTGCACATTAAGTTCGCATTACGCGATAGTGTGATGGAGATGCGCGAAGTGAGTAACTTTGCACGTCGCCCGATCTTTTCTACGAGTAAGGATGAGTCCATAAAACAGGCAATGAAGAAAGGAGTCGGAGAGCCTGTAATGGAAGGATTCAAAGTGATGGCGTATAATGCAGATAGTACAGCTGTAGTATTCGACATGACGGATTTTCTGGTGAGCGATAATAAGCGCAGGCTATTTTTGACCCTTATGGTAAGAAGACAATGTTTGGTGCTTGTGTGCGCCGGGCAACTTTCAAAAAAGAGCTCTCTTATGTCGATCAGATAAAATCATTTGATGATAACATATCGGTAACATCCAGTTTAAGCTATTTGCAGGATTTACTTTATATGGGCATTGTTGCAATTGCCTATCAGGAACCTGTTACGGTAAAAGTAAACCGGTCATTTGTTTTGCTGCCGGAGACTCCCGAAATGATGCCGCGTATGGCTGATCCGCGCATTGGCTATTTTACTTCAAATAAGGAAGAGATTGCTGATGATTATGACGGAGTGAAAATGAATACTTATGCTAATAAGTGGAATGTATATCCTAAAGATGTAGAAGCTTACAAGCGAGGAGAACTTGTTGAACCTACGCAACCTATTCTTTTTTATGTTGACGATGCTTTCCCTGAAGAATGGAAAAAGGGTATTCATGAAGGGGTGTTGGTATGGAATAAAGCTTTTGAACGTATTGGCTTTAAGAATGTAATGCAGGTGAAAGACTTCCCGAAAGATGATCCTGAATTTGATCCGGCTAATATAAAGTATAACTGTATTAATTATGCTCCGATCGGAATCGCGAATGCGATGGGACCATCATGGATTGATCCCAGAAATAGTCAGATTATTAATGCCTCTGTATTTGTATATCATGATGTTATCCAGTTGGTGAATGATATGCGATTTGTGCAAACGGCACAAGTTGATCCAAGAGTGCGAACTCCCAAACTTCCTCAGGATGTATTGGACGAGAGTTTGCGCTATATCATATCTCATGAGGTAGGTCACTGTCTGGGATTGATGCACAATATGGGATCTTCTTTTGCTTATGCAACAGAATCGTATCGTGATCCTGTGTTTATGCAAGAGCATGGCACTACTCCGTCTATTATGGACTATGCCCGTTTTAATTATATTGCACAACCCGAAGATAAAGATGTATGTCTTACTCCTCCAGTATTAGGTACTTATGATTATTATGCCATTAAGTGGGGATATACAGTATTTCCGGAGGCAAAAACTACTGAAGAAGAGGTTCCTTATTTAGAAAGCATTATTAAGAGTAAAATGGGGGACTTGGAATATAGATATGGGAAACAACAGTTAGGTTATGGTGTTTTTGATCCGACTTCTTTATCGGAAGATATCAGTAATGATGCTATGAAGGCAGGTGCTTATGGCATCAAGAACCTGAAATATATATTAGGCAATTTCAATACATGGCTGAATGATAAGGATCCCGATTTTACCTATCGAGATCATCTTTATGATGCATTAGTTTCGCAGTATGTGCGTTATCTGAATAATGCCTGGGCAAATGTGGGTGGTTTCTTTATCAATGAACATTATGTCGGTGATCCGTATAATACATCAGAAGTGATTCCTCATGATATGCAGAAGCGTGCTGTTCAGTTTGTTTTGAATGAATTAAAGAATATTGACTGGATAGATAATCCTGATGTAGTAAAGAATCTGACTTTTGACGGTTCAATGTCCCGTTCCATCCTGAAATCGATGAGTAAGAAGATTCTGAATACAAAACGTGTTTCATTGGCTGCTTACCGTGATTCTTCGGCATATTCTCCACAGGAGTATTTAGATGATATTTATACCATTTTATGGGAATCGACTATTAAAAATGTGGAACCAACCGAATCCGAACGTATTTTGCAGACAGAAGTATTGATGGGTATTATTCGTAATGCTGACCCGCTGACAAAGAAAGACGAGATTGATGAAGTCTTGTTCGCGGATTTGAAACAAGCTGCCCAGACAGGTGCTTTACAGTTGCCGGCTAATACGGATTTGCCTCTGTTTCAGCTGTTTGAAGTATATAAACATTTGACAGAGCAGGGAGATGCAGATTGTTGTGTAGATGCAGGACATTATTACCAGACTGCTAACGCAATGAAAAAGATAAATGAATATGCAGGCTTTGACTATATCTATTATGTGCTTAATACTTCCAATAATAATCAGAATCATCTGTATTTTGATTTATTGACGCGTATAAAGAATATAGTGGAAAAGCGTAAGAATTCAGGTTCCTATGCAACCCGCTCTCACTATGAATATTTATTGTCTATCATTAATGACTTTGAAAAGGCAAAATAAAAATTGTTGAGTGATGAAGTTATTTATAGTGTTATTGACCGGGGCTTTTATGTTAGCTACCGGAACTTCTGATGTTTTTGCCAAGAAAAAGGAGAAAGTGCAAACGGAAGCAAAATCGGATACGGTTCGGACTGCTTCTAAAAAAAGGAATACTCAATACCCACGTTTGTTTAAAAACAAAAGAGTGGTGACGAAGAAAGGGCTTATAACGATCCATAAGATTGATGATAAACTTTATTTTGAGTTTCCAAAAAGTTTGTTAGGACGTGAATTTTTGATGGGTTCTTCGATCTCGGCAACTAGTGATAATACGAGTGGTCTTGTCGGACAGACTATGACTACTCCGTTGCATATCCGTTTCGCTATACAAGAGGATCAGGTGTATATGCAGAATGTAACTCCCGTTTCCCGGATGGATGTATATAGTAATCAGTCTGATATCAGTAAGGCAGTAGCGAAAAGTAATATAACGCCGGATATGGAGTCATTCAAGATTGCGGCTTATAATATGGATAGTACAGCAGTGGTGTTCGAGGTGACTAAGTTCTTTCTTGCTGACAATAAACGTCTTCCTCTGTTTGACCAGAATAGTTCCTCTTTGGAGGATGAGAAATATGGTCAATTGGAGTTGAAAGCGGTGTTGAAAAAGAATCTTTCTTCCATCAGAAACTTTTATGTCTTTGATGATAACCTGGAGATCAATCTGGATATGAGCTTTTATCAATCTTTGCTTGCCAGTAAGAAGGAAGTTAGAGGAGGAAATGTGCGGGTGAAGGCTGTTTATTCAATGCTTTTATTGCCGGAAGAGACAATGGTTTGGCGATTGGGCGATCCCCGGTTAGGGTATACATTTACCAAAAAGCAGAAGATATCAACAGAGAAAGACGGTACGGCCTTTTCATATTTGCAACATAAATGGAATCTGTTGCCAGCTGACGAGGAAGCCTATCGCCGGGGAGATCTGGTTGCTCCACGGAAACCGGTGGTGTTCTATATCGATAGTGATTTTCCGGAAGCCTGGAAAAAAGCAATAAAAGAAGGAGTTAACTGGTGGAATGAAGCGTTTAAAATGGCTGGGTTTAAAGATGCTGTTCAGACTGCGGATTTTCCTGCAAATGATACGACGTTTTATGCCGGAAATTTGAAGTATTCTTGCATCCGTTATGTTCCTGTAAATCTCTCAAAAACTCAGAGTAAAGTTTGGGTGGACCCTCGTAGTGGAGAAATTATTAATGGAACTATTTTTGTCGGACATGATATAGCTAAGACAATAGCCAGTCAACGTTTTGTTCAAACAGCTCAAGTTGATGAACGTATGCGGGGGATACAATTGTCGGAAGAGGTTTTATTAGAGGGTATCCGGCTTTATGTGGCTCGTGAAGTAGGCCATTGTTTAGGTTTGGCAGATAACGCTTCCGCGTCGGCCGCATTTTCTGTAGAATCATTGCGTTCACCTGAATTTACCAGGCAGAACGGTATTGCCTCTTCTGTGATGGATGAGCTTCCTTATAATTATATTGCTCAACCGCAAGATGGTAAGGCTGATTTCATCCAAAATAAGTTGGGAGCTTATGACTTGTTTGCGATTCAGATGGGATATATGCTCGTTCCGGATGCGAAGACACCAGAAGAAATCCGTGAAAAGATAATGAGATGGGTATCTATGAAGTCAGGAGATCCGGTTTATCGTTATGGAAAAGCGCAATATCAGGGTGCAGAATACGATCCGAGTGCGCTCGGAGGTGATTTGGGTAACAATGCTGTTAAAGCGGGAAAATATGGAATCAGTAATCTGAAATATATCTTGGGGAATATGGACAAATGGGTGGAACAACAAGATTCGGACTACCGTTTCCGTATTCAGATCTATCCGGAGATAGTTAATCGGTATAACCAATATTTGATGTATGCTTTTCGAAATGTAGGAGGATTTTATTTGTCCGAACATATAGTAGGCGATCGTAATCAGGCTCTGTCTGTTGTATCTAAAGCGCAACAACGTGAGGCGGCTCGTTTTGTGATGAACGAGTTGTGTAACATGACTTGGTTAGATGATTCTTCCATCCTTCGTAATATGCCGGTACAGACGCCGGTTTATCAAAAGCTGATTAAGAATTTTGCAACAGCTTTGGTGGCTACCAAACGAGTGTCATTGGCTTACTACAAAGATAAGAACAGTTATTCTCCTGAAGAATACCTGAATGACATTTACAGTGGTGTATGGGCATCGACTTTAAAAGGAAAGTCATTGAATCGTGCAGAGATGCTACTTCAATATGAAGTGGTGGCCGCTATCTTGAGAAAGTTGCAGTTGCCCAATCACATGGAAACTACAGGTCGTGAAAAGAAAGGTAAGAAGATTGAAACGTTGTTGCAGTCTGTCCGGCCTGAAGTAAATACAGTTGGAGGATTCGGACCTTTGGGATACATCACCAATTTATCTAATGATAATCAGCTGCATTTGTATCATGGGTTGTTGATCCGTATTCAGAAGTTAATGGAATCGCGTTTGAATTCCGGTTCTGATGAAACAAGGATGCACTATGGACAGTTGCTTGAAAAGATAGAAGACATACGTAATTGGTAAAATAATAAGAAAACACGATATGAGACGATTTTTGATCATTTGTCTGGCTGCGGTATTTACATTGCCTGCTGCAGACGCAAATACGATTTTCTGGAAAAAGAAAAAAGATAAAACAGAAAAGAAAGAGAAAAAACTCAGTAAATACGAAAAGCTGTTTAAAGACAAGAAGGTGGAAACCTCTAAAGGTTTGCTCACTTTACATTTTGTGGACAAGAAAAAGCTGCTCGTGGAGTTCCCAGTTTCACTTATGGGACGGGAGTTTCTTTTAGGCTCCAAAGTGGTAGAAACATCTGATATGGGAAATGGACCGGCAGGAACGATGTCGTATACTCCCCGTCACATTAAATTTGCAGTGGTAGACAGCACACTGTATATGAAGGAAGTTAGCAGAACAGGACAGAATATGATATTCTCCAGTTCGGCGAATCAGAATATGCAGGAAGGACTGAAGAAGAATTCATTATCAACCATTGTTGATGCATTCACTATTGCTGCCTTTAATAAGGACTCTTCGGCCGTTGTAGTGGATATGACTTCCTACTTTGTATCTCATACGGAAAATATGAATCCTTTTTCAAGTGGTAAACGTACAATGGAATATGGATCGGGCAGACAAGCTGTAAAATTCAAGGATGATTTGTCTTATCTGATGGGAGTGAAGGCTTTTGGAGATAATGTTTCTATTATTTCTAAATTGACTTACTTAATGAATTTAAGTGTGGGTGGACAACTTGTAAGTGTGGATGAACCTGTTAGCATGACAGTAAACCGTACTTTATTGTTGCTTCCAGAAAAGCCGCAGATGCGTCCGCGTTTAGCCGATCCCCGAATAGGAATAGGGACTGTAGCCATGGAAAATATGGGTACGGAGGTAGACGGTTCCAGAATGGAACACCGGATGAAACGTTGGAATCTGGAGGTATCGGATGTTGATAAGTACAAACGTGGTGAACTGACGAAACCGAAAAAACCGATTGTCTTTTATATGGATCCAAACTTCCCGGTAAGCTGGAGAGCAGCTGTAAAAGCAGGAGTAAATGACTGGAATAAGGCTTTCGAGGCTATCGGTTTCAAAGATGCTATCCAAGTGAAGGATTTCCCGAAAGATGATCCGGATTTTGATCCTGACAATTTAAAGTACAGTACGATTCGTTATGTTCCTACCGGAGTGGTGACGACTATGAAAGATGCATCATTTGCTGATCCTCGTACCGGGGAAATCATGAATGCTTCTTTATATCTTTATCATGATTTGCTGAAGTGGAATAATATCCAGCGTTTTGTACAGACTTCCCAGGTTGATCCGGATGCGCGTCATCTTCGTTTGCCGGATGATTTGATGAGTGAAACGCTTCGTTGTGCCGTTCGCCGGGAAGTGGGTTTTGCTTTAGGATTGATAGAGAATATGGCAGGTTCTTTTGCTATACCGACAGATTCTTTACGGTCGGCTTCTTATACGCAGAAATATGGAATAACTGCCTCTGTGATGGATGAAGTAGGTTTCAACTATGTGGCTCAACCGAGTGATAAAGGAGTGATGCTTTCTCCTAAATTGGGAGTGTATGACTACTATGCTATTAAAGTAGCCTACAAACCTATTTTAGAAGCACAAACTGCACAGGAAGAGAATAAGGTGGTACGCCAGTGGATTAGTGAGAAAAGCGGTGATCCGATGTATCGTTTTGGAACCAAACAGTATTTGCTGACTACATTCGACCCATCGGCTCTTTCTTTTGATTTAGGAAACGATGCGATTAAAGCCAGTACATACGGTATTAATAATTTGCGTTACATTGTAGCTCATATGCATGAATGGATGGATGCGGAAGATAAGAATTATGATTATCGTAATATGGTATTTCCGTTTATCGTACAGCAATTGAGAGGATATTTGTTTAATGTATATCGTAATATCGGTTCATTCTATTTGAATGAGCACTTTGTTGGTGACGCTAACGCAACTCTTACCGCAGTACCCAAGGATTTGCAAAGAGCTTCTTTAGATTTTCTGTTTACTCAACTGAAGGATTTGGAATGGATTGATGATGAAGACGTCATTAAGAAACTTTCATTCTCCGGTTCACAGGCCCGTAAGATTCTGAAGAATTATGTAGTAAAGGAAAAGAATGTGATTACAGACTTATATCAGACTAAGCGTGTTTCGTTGACGTACTATCGTGATCCGTCTTCTTATAGTCCGAAAGAATATATCGACGATTTATATGAATTAGTATGGCGTCCGACAATGGAGGGACGTTCGTTGACGGAACCTGAACGTATCATGCAGGCTGAATTCTTATCGAATGTGCGCAACAGTGTAGATATAAATGGTCAGAAGAGATGGTTCGGACAATACTATTTGTCGGATGATAACACAGACAAAGTAGGAGCTTTGGACGAAGAGGAAGATGAAGAGGCTGAAAGCGCAATAGAGGAACAGGGTTACGGCTCTCGTGCTGTCATGTATAATATAGCAACGGATAATCAGAATCATTTATGGTACGGTACTTATCAGAAATTGGCAGAGTTAGTCAAGAAACAACAAATGACTGGAGATGAACAAACGCGTGCCCACTATAAATATCTATTGTTCTTGATGACTCGTTCCTGGAAAGATGCCCCTAAAATTTAAATAAATCACATACATTATTTTGCATAAATAGAATATACAACACGAATTATGAAAAAAGTATTTCTTTTTTCCTTGTTATATCTTTTGTCGGTAGTTACGGTGGTAGCTCAACAGAAAGATAACAAGCAGCAAGTACAAAAAACAAAGGTTGAAAACAGTGAAGTACCATCAGGGTACCGCGCTGTTTTTGGAAAAGTGGTCGATCAGGAAGGACTCCAACTGATTGGAGTGACTATTCGTTTGAAGGGTACCGATTTTGGTACTACTACGGATGTTAACGGAGAGTTTAAACTTTTTTATCCCGTTCGTAAGCATCCGGTGATTATTGTTTCCTATATAGGAATGGTGACAGAGGAAATCAGTTTGGGAGACGATGCGTCTAAAGATAAGGCGCGTGTTATTAAGCTGAAAGAAGATGCTGTGATGACTGATGAGGTGGTAATTACCGGTTACTCTAACATTAATAAGAAGAGTTTTACGGGTAACAGTGTGCAGATCAAGAAAGAAGATCTGTTGAAAGTTTCTAAGACGAATGTATTCTCTGCTTTGCAGGCATTCGATCCATCTTTCCGTATTCAGGAAAATAGCCAGTGGGGATCAGACCCGAATGCTATTCCGGAACTTTATATCCGTGGTCGTTCAGGTATAGGTATCAAAGAGTTGGATTCGGAAACTGTTTCTAAATCCAACTTGCAGAATAATCCGAACCTCCCGTTGTTCATCATGGATGGTTTTGAAGTTTCAGCTACTAAATTGTATGACCTTGACCCTAACCGTATCGAGAATATCACAATTTTGAAGGATGCGGCTGCAACAGCCATGTATGGTTCACGTGCAGCAAACGGTATCGTCGTTATCACTACTGTTCCTCCCAAACCGGGCAAGTTGCAGATCGATTATAGCATGACCGGAACTTTGCAAATGCCGGACTTATCTGATTATAATCTGATGAATGCCTCTGAAAAACTGGAAACTGAACGGTTGGCCGGCTTCTATATTGGCAAGGATGCCGGTGAGCAATATACGCTCGACAGAGAATACTACGGTAAATTGCAAAATGTAAAACGGGGTGTTGATACGGACTGGATTTCGCAACCGGTTCATTCTGTATTCAATCATAAGCATAGTTTGTCTTTGACCGGAGGTACGGAAAATCTGCGTTTCTCTGTGGATTTGAGCTATAACAAATCTGATGGTGTGATGAGAGGCTCTTATCGTGACCGTACAGGTGGAGGTTTGGCTTTAGATTACCGTATCGGTCGTTTACAGGTGCGTAACTATGTTTCTTATTCGTCAACACGTTCTAAAGAATCACCTTATGGAAGTTTTTCGGATTATACAACTAAACTGCCGTATGATACTTTTCGTGATGATGATGGTGATTATGTGACAAAAACAACCGAATGGCATAATTTGGGTATGGACAATCTGGCCAATCCTTTGTATGAGGCTACATTGAAAAGTTATGATCGTTCTAATGCGGACGAATTCATTGATAACTTGTCTGCCAACTGGTATATTAATGATCACTGGCAAATTAAAGGACAGTTTGCATTAACTAAAAGTTATTCAGAATCTCGTCGTTTCCTGGATCCGTTGTCTGCAAAGAATACAGACGTATTGAGCAGTACGAATAAAATATCCGGTGAATTGACTACCAGCAGTGGTAATTCCTTGTCTTGGGATATGAATGCTTTCCTTGCGTATAACCGGACTATTAAGGAACACAATATCAATCTGTCGGTAGGTATTAATGCCACCTCTTCGAGTGGCACAAGTACTTCGGCACGTTATATGGGTTTCCCCTCCGGCGACTTCGATTCTCCTAACTATGCACAAAAGATCTACGAAAAACCGGATTGGAGCGATACCAAATCACGACTGTTCGGTGCGTTGGCTACTTTAAACTATAGCTATCAGAACATTTATTTGCTTGATGCTTCGGTTCGTAGCGATGGTTCTTCTGAATTTGGTTCAGATAATAAAACCGCTTTATTCTGGTCGTTTGGTCTGGGACTTGCTTTGCATAACTATGAGTTTATAAAGAAGTTGAGTTTTATTGATGAATTTAAAATTCGTGGAACTTATGGTTCTTCCGGTAAAGTAAACTTTGAGCCTTTTGCGGCAAAAACCGTTTATGAGATTAATGGTGATGAATGGTATGAAACCGGAATGGGTGCCAATATGATAGCGATGGGTAATGTGAATCTAGGTTGGGAAACTACTTACCAGACAGATTTTGGATTTGAGTTGGGTTTGTTAAAACGCTTGTTCTATATTTCGTTTGCTTACTATAATAAACGCACTGTAGACTTGGTGAATGATGTGACTATTCCCAGTTCTACCGGTTTCACTTCTTATAAAGACAATGTTGGCGAGATGCAGAACCGCGGATATGAATTTAATGTACGCAGCAATATCATTCGTAGACGTGATATGCAGCTTTCATTATTTGCCAACTTGGGTCATAATGAGAATAAATTAGTGAAGATTTCTAATAGTCTGAAAGCATATAACGACCTGGTCGATCAGAAATATGCAGAACTCGGTAACTACGATGCTGATGCAGCGAAACCTTTCCGTAAATACGAAGAAGGTGTTTCTACTACAGCTATCTCCGCTGTGAAATCTCATGGCATCGTTCCGGCTACAGGAAAAGAAATCTTTGAAAAGCGCGACGGAACATTGACTACTAAGTGGGATTCAGCTGATATGATTAGTTGTGGTGATACCGAGCCGGATATTCAGGGAACATTTGGTTTCAACTTCTCCTGGAAAAAATTCAGTTTGTACACTACATTCATGTATGAATATGGCGGTCAGCGATATAATTCGACATTGGTATCCAAGGTCGAAAATGCTGATATCTACAACTCTAACGTAGATAAACGCGTCTTTTCCGACCGTTGGAAAGAGCCGGGAGACAATGCTCGTTTCAAAGCGTTATATAATGGCAAGAACAGTATTGAGATAACTAAATCAACGACTCGTTTCATTGAAGACTACAATTTGTTGTCATTGAATTCAATCACATTAGGTTATACTTTCGGTGCAGAACAAATCAAGAAATTGGGATTGAGTATGCTTCGTCTGGAAATAGGTGCTAATGACCTTGCCCGTTTCTGTACAGTGAAACAAGAACGCGGCTTGAGCTATCCTTACTCTAGAAGTGTCAATTTTACAGTGAATGCAAGTTTCTAAGTTGGTCGTGACAATTATTAAATAAAAGGAAGTATATGAAAATTAAAAATATTATATTAGTTTTATGTACGTCATTGACGTTTTGTTCCTGTTCCGATTGGTTGGATGTAAGTCCTAATAATCAGGTTGATGGAGAAAATCTGTTTAACTCTGGAAATGGCTATCGCATTGCTTTGAATGGTATTTATAAGCAGATGTCCAGCCAGAATCTTTGGGGAGAAGAACTGACATGGGGAATGGCTGACGTATTGGGACAGCAATATACCAAATCTAATTTGGGAAGCACGGACTCTAAATATTGGCAGGCCTGCCAGTATAAGTATACGGATAAAACACTGGAACCGGTTATTCAGAGTATCTGGTCTACCGCTTACAATACGATAGCCAACTGTAATGAATTGATTAAAAATATCGAAGGTGCCGATCCTTCCATCTTTCAGGGTAAAACACTCGAGCAGGGTCTGATTCGCGGAGAAGCATTGGCGTTAAGAGCGATGCTTCACTTTGAGGTTCTTCGTTTGTTTGCTCCCAGTGTCGCAGCAGATGATGGAAAGAAATATGTTCCTTATTATGCGACTTTCCCTTCTGTATCAGAACCCTACCTGACAGTGAAAGAAGTACTGGCTAAAATAGAGAAAGATTTGGAAGAGGCACGTGGTTTAGTGCAGACCTATGACAACCAGAAAGGTTATAAGTTATTAATGACCAAAAGTTATCGTTTTGAAGGCGGTGATTTGGTAACTGATATGTTTTATGCCAGTCGTGGTTTTCGTATGAGTTATATTGCTATTACTGCTTTACAGGCTCGCGTATTTTCTTATGCAGGAGAGTCGAAAAAAGCTTATGATGCAGCATCGGAAGTGATAAATTATACCGATGATAATGGAGAAAAGATGTTCACTTTTACTGCTAATGCCAGCTTTAATACGAATCCTAAAATGAAGGATGATTTAATTTTCGCTCTTTCAAATTCTAAGGAAGTAGAACTTTTCAAGGCGTGGGATAATATGGATGAAGATGCCGGAATGGTTTCTATTGATTATGACGATTATACAGAGATTTTAGATGAAAACGCAAATGACAGACGTTGGAATGAGAGTGGAGGTATGGTGGAAATTCATAGCGACTATGACTGGTATTGTGTGATTTCTAAGAAATATATGGATGATGCCTCTTATACGGATCTTGATAAACGTATTATTCCTGTTATCCGTTTGAGTGAAATGCACTATATACGTGGTGAATATTTAGCAGAAACAGATCCTGCAAGTGGAGCATTGGAGTTAGAAACTGTTGCAACAAATAGAGGGTGTACAGCTGGTATTTTCTCATACGTTTCTACTTTAGAGGAATATCAGGAGGCTGTTTTGAAGGATGCGCGTAAGGAATTTTTAGGTGAAGGTCAGTTATATTATTTTTATAAGAAGTATAATATACTTCCTAACTCAAAAGCCAATTTTATATTCCCATTGCCGGATAATGAGATGGTTTACTAATTTTATAGATAAATAGAAGATGAAAAAGATATATTTATTTTTGACTGCAATGGTCTTGGTGCTGACTGCATGTGAGAAAGACCAGATAGGCAGATATGATTTGGGATCGTATGTCTATTTTACACAGAAAGAAACCGTATTACAGAGCTTTTCTTTTTCTTACTATCCCGGACTTACCACTCATTCATTGGAATTTGAGGTGAATCTGATGGGAGACTTGTTGACGGAGGATAAAACTTTTGAATTATATATTGATACGGAAAAGACAACTGCTACTCCGGAGATGTATGAATTGGATCTTCATCCAGTTTTTCATCAGGGAACTCCTACTGACCAGATAACAGTGACTTTAAAGAATCCGAATGATATATTGAAGGATAAAGAAGTAACCTTAGTGTTTGGCATTAAGGAAAATGAGAATTTCCAGCCGGGTTTTGTTGGCCAGCGAAGTATCACAATAAACTTTAATGATATAGCTAGCCAACCTTTATGGTGGGATAGTACTGTTGAAAGTTACTTGGGCGCGTATGATGCTTATAAACTTGATGAGTTTATCAAATGTACGGGAGTCAATGACCTGACAGGTGTGGATGAAACCTTGATTAGAAAATATGCATTAGATTTCAAGGCATATATTGAAGAAAACGGATTGGATATTGATATTCCGGTTTATTAATGAGTAAAATGAATTAGAATATGAGAAAGAATATTTATGGTCTGCTGTTATTGTCTTTGATAATGGTTTTAGGAAGTTGCTATGGCGACAAAGGAAACTATGATTATGAGGATGTAAATGAGATAACAGTTGATTTAGGAGGTACTAAATATACCTATGTTGTAGGAAATGTAGCCAGATTGGAGCCGACTCTGACTTTTGCTACGCAAGAAATTGCAGAATCAGAATTGGAATATAACTGGACATTGAACGGTGAGTTTATCTCTGACAAACGGGTGTTGGAGTTTACTGTAGAGAAAATTGCAAGTCAGGTAGAGTGTCAGTTGCGTGTAACTAACCCGAAAACAGGTCTTACATATATTGGTCGTACGGCAATGGACTTTACGCAGAAATACAACTTATATGGTTGGCTGGTGTTATCGAAAGATGAACAGGCCTCTTATCTGAACTTTATGACTGCAGCGGGTACTGATTCGCAGATTTATGAGGAACATCTAAAAGTTTATCAAGAACAAAATAGAGAAACCCTTCCTAAGGAAACATTGGGGCTACTGGAACATTTCCGTTCGGGAGGTTCAAGTAGCAATCCTTCTTCTGTCTGGATTGTGAATCCGAAAGCTGATAAGTGTGTGGATTTGGAAGGTGCTGCTTTTACTAAAGACCTTGTTCTGCCGGATGCTTTCTTGGAACCCAGTTTCACAAATAATCTGAAAGTAAAACAGATTGCAGAATTAAAATGGTTGACCGTCGTAGTAGATCAGGATGGAAAAGCATACACGCGTAAAAAGTTATCGGAGAAAGCTTTTCATACAGGCAAATTCCTGTCAACACCATTGACTTTCGAAAATAAAGAGGTAAAAGTGGATAGATTTCTGATTATACCAGAAATGCGAGCCTTGAATATGGCGTTTGTAGAAGGTGAAAAGGGACAGCACCAACGTATTTTGGCTCTAATGGATTATGACAAGCAGTCCGCAGGTAAAGTGCTTCAATTTACAGTAAAGCAAGAAGACTATGATAAGAATGGCTTTTATGATGTGCCGAAGTTGCATGATCTGTTAGATTATGAAGTTGTGTATCTGGGTTATGCCCGTCCAAAAACTACTGGACTGACTGACGGTACGTATGTGATGACTTTGATTCTGAAAAAGGGAAGTGAGTATTTGTATCAGGAATATTCTGTCAACAAGGCTTCTACTAGCAATCAGATAACGGCTGTTCCATCCATCAACAAGCCAATTAGTTTTGGTAATTTGTTAGAAGGAGCTGTAATTTATACAGCACCTTATATTAATAATAGAACCTATTTATTGATAGGTAAAGGGAACGATCTTTATTATGTTGACCGTACAACGATAGACAGAGATGAACCGATAAAATTGAAAACATTTGATGCGGAAGTTACAGCTTTAAATGCGGAAACTTCACAAGGTAATCAACTGGGAGTCGGGTTATCCAACGGAAAATTCTTTGTTCTCTCTTTAAAAACTGCAAATTTAGGGGAGATTTTAGGAGATCCGGATAAAAAAGAGTTCGAGAGATATTATCAGATGAATGGCAGGGTATTTGATATTCGTTATCGTTTTAAATACAGTAACGGTTGGACTTAATTACAGCACTATAATGGTATGATATAAAAAATCCCGGTAGTCATTGGAACTATCGGGATTCTTTTTTAATTGTCTTTTACTCCATATACTTCTTTATGTATTCTCCTTTTGATTGTTTCAAAATCTTTTTCACAATCCAATTCTCCGTGTACCATTAAATACATGGGTAGAAAATCATCTCCGGGTTTGTAAGGAGGTTGGCTATAGTCTTTTTCCCACAGCGTAAAGCCTTGACGTTGATAAAAGCTGATACGTCGTTTTGCCATTTCCTCTATCGGACGTTCTACTTCCAATACGATCGGGCGTTTCAAATAATTGCACAAGTATTCCAGCGTGCGTTTTCCATAGCCTCCATTTCGCAGGGCGGGATTGGTTGCAAAGTGTTCTACATAGTAGAAACTGTCAAAATCCCAATAGGTAATGAAGCCGACTGGCAGGTCATCATCAAAGATGATGTTATTATGAAAGTTGCCCGTACGATCAGTGTACTCGCGCAGTTGTTCCAACTGACGGTACTCTTCCGGTGGAAACGAATCAATTAGAAGCTCTTCCATGAATTTGTAATGTTGCAGATCCGACGTACTAATTGGTTGAAGTCTAATCATGAGGTTTGGGTTTTAAGTTTGACAATAATATAATTGTATTCCATTAAGGAACATAAAATTCAATCATTCGACGGATGGCACGTTGACAAACCGGACAAAACTCCGGATATTCGTTTGTTTTCATGCGACAGTCATAAGCCGGACGATAAATGCCTTTGGCAGAGTAGCCACCTCCTTCATATACTCCTACGGGATATTTCTTATTTTCAGCAATAGGGGTCGGGATCGGGGTACCTGACGGAAGCATATCTTTCCATTTGGAAGCGAAGTTCACCCGTGTTGAAATATTCTGTTCCCACGGTTCGACATCCAGCGGATAAGTATCTGTCATCACATCATCATCATAGAAATATTCGTCAGCCAGTCCACCGAAACTGTGTCCGAATTCGTGCACGACTACCGGCTTGAACATCGGGTGATGGGCCGTGGTCAGCGTATACGAATTGTATATTCCACCACCACCATATACATCCGTGTTAGCCAGGATAATGATATGTTCGTAGGGGATGCCTGCCAATGCATTATGGATAGACTTTACCCGGCTGGTAGTCAGATAACGGTCCGAGTAAAAAGTATCGAAATGAGAGTGAACCGCCGTTTGTTTCCACTGATTTTCGCGGGGAATACTGACACCACTGTCCGTAGAAGGACTGGCTACGGCAACAATATTAAATTTACCCTTCATGGAGCGGAACGGCTCATACGAAAACAAACTTTCGCAGGTACGTTGGGCATCCTGGTAGAAAATATCCATTTCTTTTTCTGTGTATCCTTCTGCAAGGATGGCAACATCTATGCAGTCTTTTTCATTACCACTTTGAAGCATATACCGATGCGGAGTGACATGTGATACCCCCCGTTTATGAATCAATATATCATCCGGACGCACGATATGTTTATAGGTAGCCAATCTTTTTTTTCGCGGAGAATATAAAGTGACTTCTACCTCCACAGGCTGTTTAGGATAAGGAAGAAGGAAAGTATTCTCAAATCCTTTGGCTGTTTCTTTAGCTTCGTCTGTGGACAGCCACTCTTGAAACAAAGAAGAGAATGACGTTTTGTAGATACACTGTTTGCTGGCAAGGTCTTTCACTATAATTTGTCCGTTACCTTCCAATGGAAGTTCCGAAAGATGATGTTGACGTCCTGCCCAGGTAGGAAGTTGTGATAGCTCATCCAGATAAATAGCCTGTTGTGTAGCATCCCCGGTAAAGATATAATCCACTCGCAATGTTTTGTTCTGAAAATAATCAGCAAAATTCTGTGCATAACTTCCTATAGAAGTACAGAAACACAGAATAATACAGCAAATATGTTTCATATTAATGGTATATTTATGTTTTTCGCAAAGGTACGAACTATTGTTGACTTATCCGCTTTCTGCAAATAAAAGTAATAGATTATAGTATTTGTTGTCGAAAAATCGCTAACTTTGCATAAAAGATTCATTGATAAAAACAATTTGATTCAAAAATGGGACATCATCAATTAGATGCTTTAGATGAGCAAATTCTGAAACTGATTGCAGGGAATGCGCGTATTCCTTTTTTGGAAGTAGCACGAGCATGTAATGTTTCCGGCGCTGCAATCCATCAGCGTATTCAGAAGCTTACTAATTTAGGTATATTAAAAGGTTCGGAATATGTCATCGACCCCGAGAAAATCGGATATGAGACTTGCGCTTATATTGGTATATATCTAAAAGACCCCGAATCCTTTGATTCGGTAACAAAAGCGTTAGAAGCTATTCCCGAAGTGGTGGAATGCCATTTCACTACCGGAAAATACGATATGTTTATCAAAATCTACGCAAAGAATAACCACCACTTATTGAGTATTATTCACGATAAGTTGCAACCATTGGGTTTGGCGCGTACCGAGACATTAATCTCCTTCCATGAAGCCATTAAGCGGCAAATGCCGATTATGGTCGACATAGAAGATGAAGATTAATCATTATTTTCTCACGTAATCAACAAAAGCATAGGAGCAGAGATGTTTCTCATCCGCAGGATGAGCTTCTCTGCTTTTCTCTTGCCACAGCTCCTGGGATACTTCCGGAAAATAGGCGTCCGCTTCGGAAGCCGTACTGTTTATCTCTGTCAGGCAAAGTTCGTCAGCGAAAGAAAGAGCTTGCTGATAAATACTTGCTCCTCCTATAATATAAATGTGTTCCTCCTCTTTACAACTTTGCAAAGCTGCTTCGAGTGAAGGGAAAACTTCCGCACCGGGACATTCTGTAGCCGGGTTGGAAGATAAAACGATGTTTCTGCGATTGGGTAATGCGCCTTTCGGTAGTGACTCGAAAGTTTTGCGTCCCATCAGTATGGTGTTTCCGGTAGTTAATGCTTTGAAACGTTTCAAATCATTCGGTAACCAGAAAAGAAGTTTATTCTCGAAGCCTATAGCCATGCGGCGGTCTACGGCAGCAATGATTGATACTTTACTCATCTTTTTTACACGGCTACTGCTCCTGCAATATGCGGATGCGGATCATAGTTTACTAACTCGAAGTCCTCAAATTTAAAATCGAAGATGCTTTTCACGTCCGGATTGATTCTCATTTGTGGCAATGGGCGAGGTTCGCGTGATAATTGGAGCTTCACTTGTTCCAAATGGTTCAGGTAGATATGCGCATCACCAAAGGTGTGGACAAAATCTCCGGCTTTCAATCCCGTCACTTGTGCCATCATTTGCAGCAATAATGCGTATGATGCAATATTAAAAGGAACACCCAGAAAAATATCTGCACTGCGTTGATACAGTTGCAGGCTCAACCGTCCGTTTGCTACATAAAACTGAAAGAAAGCATGGCAGGGAGGCAAATTCATATTATTCAAATCTGCTACGTTCCAGGCGCTTACAATGATACGTCGTGAATCCGGATTATGTTTGATTGTTTCCACCACTTCACTGATCTGGTCGATAAATCCACCGTTATAGTCAGGCCATGAACGCCATTGATAACCATAAACATGTCCTAAGTCGCCGTTCTCATCCGCCCATTCGTTCCAGATGCGCACTCCATGTTCCTGAAGATATTTCACATTAGTATCACCTTGCAGAAACCAAAGCAATTCGTATATGATTGATTTCAGATGCAGTTTTTTGGTTGTCAGGCACGGGAAGCCTTCATCAAGGTTAAAACGCATTTGATGACCGAAGATACTGATTGTTCCGGTTCCGGTACGATCATCTTTTTTCGTGCCTTCGGTAAGTACACGATTGAGTAAATCCAGATATTGTTTCATAAACCCGTTGGCGGAATTAATTTAAGTTGATAAATATGAGTAAAAAGTTGTACATGTCGCTGATTTTTAGTAACTTAGTGGTGATTAAAACATTAAGTTCAAACCATCGTATGTACAACCTTTATGCAAAATTCGTCAAAATACTTGAGATATGCAAGCAATTCTCTGAAAATCTCGTCAATGATTCGGGTAATGTTCCACGTCGTGGTCCTGTTCCCAAGTTTTCGGATTTGGAAGTGGTGGCGCTATCCCTGACGGCAGAGACCGAGAGCATTGATAGTGAGAAGTGGTTGTTCGACTATAAATTGCAAGAATACAAGGACAGCATTCCCAATCTCATATCAAGGAGACAGTTCAATGACCGCAGGAAGAAAACGTCAGGCCTGTGTGAGGAACTGCGCAAGCGGATTGCCATGGAAATGGATGGCGGAGAGGAACAATTCTTTGTTGACTCCAAGCCGATAGAGGTCTGTAGGGTTGCAAGAGGAAAACGTTGCAAGATGGGGCGTGCCGGCAATTTCTCGCAAGCTCCCGACTTCGGCTTCTGTGCTTCGCAGAACACGTATTATTTTGGTTATAAGTTACACGCTCTCTGTGGGTTAAGTGGAGTTATCCATTCCTATGATCTGTCAAAGGCAAGTGTGGCTGACCTCCATTATATGAAGGATGTAAAACATACTTATCACGACTGTAGCATCTATGGTGACAAAGGGTATATTGGAGCTGACGTACAGCTTGACTTGTTCGAAACCGCACACATAAGACTGGAGTGTCCGTATCGGCTCAACCAAAAGGATTGGAAACCGACATTCATTCCGTTTGCAAAGGCAAGAAAGAGGATTGAGACAATATTCTCACAACTTACAGACCAGTTCTTGGTCATCAGGAACTACGCGAAAATAACGAATGGTTTGTTTGCCAGAATCATTGGCAAAATTAGTGCACTTACCATTCTGCAATACGTAAACTTCATTAACGACAAGCCCATTGGCAGAATTAAGTATGCACTAAATTAATTCCGCCAACAGGTTTTCATAATGAATAAGTTGCATAATCTGTGGTGAAAATGATTTTCCGTACAAAATTACAAAAATGGAGTGAATAAATTAGCAAACCAGCCGACGAACTTCTTCCATGGAGAACGCTTTTTCCAAAATTCCGGTGTCAGTTGGGTGCAATGCTCGATATCATTTCGAAACATATTATTCAATTCACCGGTTGTTTTTTTATCAAAAATGAAAGCGTTGGTTTCGTAGTCATATCGTAGACTGCGGCTGTTCAGGTTGGCAGTACCGACTGTACAGAACAAGTCGTCTACCATCATTATTTTTGAATGGTGGAATCCTCCGTTGTACATATAGACAGTAGCTCCTCTTTTCATCAGTTTGTGTAACTTATAAAGTGCGGCATCCGGAGTAAACGGGATATCGGAGGCAGAAGAAACCATGATTGTAACATTTACGCCTCGGTCGATTGTCCGGTTCAACGCCTTTTTGATTGAAGAAGTCGGTACAAAATAAGGATTGACGATATGAACATTCTTTTGGGCTGAATAGATGCTCATGGCATAAGCGTGGCTTAACATACGGCTATTCTTTTTCGGGGTACGGTCTACGATTGCTACCACAATATTCGTACTGTCCGTTTGTTCCTTATGTTTGGGGAAATAAGCGGCTCCACCTACATTCTGTTTGGTTTCCTTATTCCAGATCGTTAGGAATATCTCCTGCAGATCATTGACAGCATCCCCTTCAATGCGTGTGTGCATATCACGCCAAGTTCCGATTTTGGGTAGTCCGTTAATGTAGTAGTCAGCGATATTCATACCACCGGTATATGCCACTTTTCCATCGATGACAGCTATTTTCCGGTGATCGCGATGGGCGGCGTGATTGATATAAGGGAAAGTGAACGGATCGAACTTAACAATCTCGATTCCTTGTTCACGTATTTTCTTGAGATGTTTCTTTTTAAGTGGTTTATTGTTCGACCAGTTTCCGAATGCATCGAACATAGCTCGTACTTCGACCCCTTCTTTCACTTTTTCGGCCAGCAGAGCAAATAAAGCATTGGCGATGGAGTCATTTCGGAAATTGAAATATTCCAGATGGACGTGGTGTTTAGCTTCCCGGATGGCTTCAAACAAATCGATAAACTTCTCCCGTCCGCTTTTTAGCAGTTTTACCTTATTATTATCAGATATAGGGATTCCCGATTCTTGTAAATAGCGTAGCACAAGGGAATCGCTGGTTAATCCGATTGAGTCCCTGGGATGTATCATCAGACTGTCGATGATACCTGCCTGAACACTCAATATAGGCAGGAACAGAAATAAAATAAATATACGTAATTTCAAAACTCTTCTCACTCTTTTAGTTTACAGAAGAACAAAGATACGATATCTAAGTTTGGGCTCCTTTGCTAACAAGGGCAAATTTATCATTCTTTAACGAAACAGCTTCTTTCCAGGAGTTAATTATGCCATCGAAGCAACCTTTCGTGTAGCCATGAATAATAGTACAACAGCTGCGATAATAATTGACTTCGGATCAAGGCTGGAAGTGCCATGATTAATCATACCGATAAATACTTCTCTTATGGTTCCCCAAGTTGCTTCCAATCCACCTAACCATACAAAAAGTGCGGCCGCCACAGTCATCACGAAAGCGCTCCAGATACGAGCCAGGCGATTACTACGATCGGGTAAGTGGTGCATGACACGGCGACTGAATCCGTTATCTGCTATTTCCTGCTTGTTTTCTGCGAAGAAATCGCGCAAGAGCTTATCATTGTCTATTTCTGTCATAACCGTTTTGTTTTAAATACGTTGCTAATTTTTCTTTCCCGCGTGACAGATGGCTTTTCACTGTCCCTGACGGTACTCCTACAATCCCTGCAATTTTGTCGATACTAATGTCCTCCATGTAGAACAACGTGATGCAGGTTCTTTCCACTTCTTTAAGCATTTTGAGCGACTGGTAGACATCCATTTTTTGCCCGATATTCTCCTGTTCGGTGCTGTTGATGGCGTCTATTTCTCTTGTATCCAAGTCGGCTGTCTCTTTCCGGCTGCGAATATAATCATAAAAAACATTATAAGCAATACGATATAGCCACGTAGAGAAACTTGACAAGTTCCGGAAAGAGGCAATGTTCGTATACGCTTTGATAAATGTATCTTGCGCAAGGTCGTCACTCAATTCGCTGTCGCCGCAAGTCAGGTTCAGGAAGAATCGTCGGATGGGCGACTGATACTCCTTCACCAACTGGTCAAAGGCCCTGGTGTTCTTGAACACCACGACCTGTGCGACTAACGATATATCATTGAGTTGGCTCATTTATTCTCGTCGTTCTTTTCTTCGTTTACTCCATTGTCTTTCTCTTCGGATTCGGAAGGGATGATTTCGAAACTATCGGTTCTAACGTTATTCGGGTTCTTTTTTTCATCCTTATTACCCGTATGCATCCGGGTAGCATTTGTGTCTTGAGTCTGTTGTTTGCTACCGATAATCCATTGTCCGATACCCATGAATGTAACGAGTAAGCCGATAGCTCCAATTCCGAATTCGCCGGTGATTGCCCAGAGGAAGATGAAAAGACCGATACCCGTAAAGGTGTTCTTGATGCCTTGTGAACGCGAATCGACTGTTTTGTTTTCGCGGATAAACTCTGCCGGAAGCGGTTGGCCGGCAGCAAGTGCCTGTTCGGCAAGGCGATAACGTGCTTTCCGGTTTTTATAACGGAAGAAGAAGATTACAAATAGAATGAATACCGGAAATCCGAATACAGCAATGATTGCAATGATTGCTACCAGAATACCTCCGCCGGCACTAACATTGTGGAAGGGGAAATCGCTGTCATCCGAATCGAATGTGAAGCTGGCTTTGCCATGAGTGGTGCTAACATTACTTGAGTTTGCATTTACGTCTGCAGAATCAGCATCTGCTGTGTCTACACCAATCACTGTGACAGCAGTATTGTTCGTATTTGCTTTATTGTCTTTGGTCACAGTTACTTTTACTTTCCCGATGGAATCACGAACAACGGTGGTCTGGGCAACAGCCAGTGTGCAAGTGGTCAGTACAACCATCAATGCTAATAGAAAATTTTTCATATCAATAGTTTTTTAATTTATTTCTTTATCTGTTAGACGTAGTTAATATCATAGAAAGTTGCAAAGAGACGAAATATTTTTGATATTTGCGGAAATTAATAAACGAAAGATGGAATTACCTGCTTCTTTTATAGACTACACCCGCGCTCTATTGGGCGATGAAGAATACGACAAACTGGCTGTTGCCCTCCAACAGGAACCACCGGTTAGCATCCGGTTGAATCAATTGAAAATCAATCATTCTTTATCGGATAAAGTACCTTGGTCTTCCGAAGGATTCTATTTGGAGGAGCGTCTCACTTTCACGTTCGATCCCTTATTCCATGCAGGCTGTTATTATGTTCAGGAAGCTTCTTCCATGTTTGTGGAGCAGGTACTCCGGCAATATATCACGGGACCGGTGAAGATGTTGGATCTTTGTGCGGCTCCCGGTGGAAAATCGACTCATGCCCGTAGTGTACTTCCCGAAGGAAGCCTGTTGGTAGCCAATGAGGTAATCCGGAATCGTTCGCAGATTCTTGCTGAAAACCTGACGAAGTGGGGACATCCGGATGTGGTAGTGACCAATAATGATCCGGCAGATTTTTCGGCTTTACTCTCTTTCTTTGATGTGATTCTTACAGATGTTCCTTGTTCCGGTGAAGGTATGTTCCGTAAAGACCCGGTAGCTGTGGAAGAGTGGAGCCCCGAGAATGTGGAAATCTGTTGGCAGCGCCAGCGACGGATTATTGCAGATATCTGGGATGCGTTGAAGCCCGGAGGTATTCTTATATATAGTACGTGTACATTTAATACAAAAGAGGATGAAGAGAATGCACGTTGGATTCAACAAGAGTATGGGGGCGAACCATTAACTGTGCAGGTGCAGGAAAATTGGAATATAACAGGAGATCTTTTGTCAGATAAAGGGGATCATTCTAAATCTTCTATTCCCGTTTATCATTTTTTCCCTCATAAGACGAAAGGTGAAGGCTTTTTTCTGGTGGCTTTTCGTAAGCCGGAGACGGAAGAAGAGATTCCGGTATCTTCTTTCGCGAAAGAGAAAGTTTTCAAGAAGAAGGATAAGAAAGGAACAGCAGCATCTTCTCCTGTATCGAAAGAATATCTGAATATGGCTAAAAGTTGGTTGAATGATGAAAATTCGGACAAGTATATTTTATTGGCGGAAGGAACAAATATCCGGGCTTTTTCGCAGTACTACACTAATGAATTGACGATGATGAAGCAAAGCCTGAAAATCGTGTCGGCAGGGATTGAGATAGGCGAGGTGAAAGGAAAGGATTTGATCCCTAACCATGCGTTGGCAATGTGTACCTCACTTTTATGCCGGGAAGCATTCGCTACGGAAGAAATAAGTTATGAACAGGCCATCACATATTTACGAAAAGAGGCCATTACCTTACCGGTAACAGCCCCTCGTGGATATGTTTTGCTTACTTATCGGCATATTCCTCTCGGATTTGTGAAGAACATCGGCAATCGTGCCAATAATCTTTATCCGCAAGAATGGCGCATCCGTAGTGGATACTTACCGGAAAATATACGCATCTTATCAGAATACGTTACTGATTAAGGCAGTATTCCCGCAGGTATTTCCTGTTGGGAAAGACTAAAGCTAAGCTGTCTGCCTTTTCCGATTTCTGTGCCTTCAGCTATTTCTTCCAGCGTGTAGGAAGGAGGAGGTGCAGGTGATGTCCGCGTTTCTCCAATAGGCGGAGTGTTCCAGTTCAGATTTAGGCTTTTATCCAACCGATGAAATAAGTACGAGTTTCCCCATATTATGAATTTATGATCGGAAACAGGTGTTGCCATATCTTCCGAAAAAGTGAGGGTTAGTGTCATTTTCTTATCGTCTCCTTCTTCTTTTTCCAGTTTGTAACTTCCTTGGGTTATTAATTCAAGTCCGGATGAAAAGGCGGTCTGTTCTCCTTGTTTGAAAAAATAAGCATCCCGTGCGTGGTTGTTAATCAGAAAAATGTCGGAAATACCGGGTAGAAGATTCGCATCTCCGTTGGGTAAGTTAGACAAGTAGCTGCGTAGCAACTCCATATTTTCGTAATTATCGACCACCTTGATTGGTAAAGTGCAGGTTTCTTGTGTGGCGTTGTCTGTTACTGTCAGATAAGTCGTTCCGGTGAGGATACCGGTTACATAAATCATACGTCCGGCAGGTACTCCACTCCAGCCAGTTTCAGTTCCGGCACTTGCGATGCGTGTGTCTTTCACTGCAAGTGAGTAGTCACCATTTCCGCTTTCCAGGCCGAGGTAACGTCTGCCACCCATAGGTACTTCGTATTCACTGTTGTAAAAACGCAGTGGATTGTCGTCATCATCTTTACAGCCACTTAGTAGCGTAAGGATGCAGCATAACATGAATAAATAGAAATGTTTAGGTCTCATAATTCAGATTTTATGTTCGTTGCAAATGTAATGTATTGTTTTGAAATATCCAGTCGGAATTTGAAGAAAAAGAGAGGAGATATATTTAGGCACGAATTACACGGATTAACACTGTTGCTTTATAGTTATGACAATACTAAAGACCGTGAATTCTGTGTAATCCGTGCCTAATTTATTATATAAACATACTTATATAACTTAAAAATAGAAATTAGTATGTTCAGCGTAACCCATACCTAAAGGGTTTTATGTACTATTTATAGCTTGCTTTTGTAAATCCGTGCCATTGCCTTTTGGTACTGATTTTCCAATTGCAGATAATTTTGATGACTTTGATAGATCACCGATACTTCAACGAAGTACTCGATCATACTAATTTGTCCACCTGTCAAAGCTTGTTTCAGCAATGCCAAATCTTGTTGAGACTGGAAAGTCTTGCTATATTCTTCCATTGAAGCATGCAGCGTTTTCGCTTCCCGGTAAAGTTGTGCCAATTCAGATTCCACTTGCAGTGTAGCATTATCCTTTTGCAAGTCGATGTTGAGTGCCTGCGCTTTAGCAATTTTCACCTTATTCCGATTTTCGAAAAGCGGGAAGGAAAAGCCCACCACTACACCGTTGAAAGGCACACCAGTCTCTGTATTCCGACGGTAGCCGAGTTCTAGCTTTGGCAGCCATTGGGATTTATTGACAGCAATCTGTTTATGGGCAACGAGGCTCTCGTTGCCTAGTGCCATTAAGGTACGGTCTGTAGCCATGACTTCTGATTTCAACATTTGGTAATCGCTTGGGAACGGTATAGTCGGATATTGATTTTCTTCGAAAACCACTGGAATATTACCATTCAGCGTATTCAGTTCCTGCTGCTTATTGCGAAGTGCCGTTTCGTTCAGAGACGCTTCCGTTTTGACATTCAACAGTTCCAAGTTGATTTTATTGGTTTCGAGAGCATTTGCATCCCCTGTTTGGAGACGCTTGGCGTACATTTTAGCAAGTTCTTCCGCATTGCGGAGACGTTCCTCCAAAATATGCTTTTGCTGACGAAGCATGATAATGTCCAGGCAAAGTTCTTTTGCCTGTAACAGTTTCTCCTGACGAAAAACATCCGACTGACTGTCAAGAGTTCCGGCTTTCAGACGGTTTAACTTGTTACGTGTGGCGTATAAACTAGGGAAATCAAAGCTTTGTGAAACAACCAGCTCACCGATTGTTTCGCTTTTATCTTTTGCTCCCCATAGATGCGCGTAAGAGAGAGTAGGGTCAGGCAAGTTATTATCCGTTTTGGCTTCCAACTTCTGCGAGGTAATCAGTTGCTCGTTTGCCTGCAACTCCTTATTGTTCGTTTCGATATTCTTCAATACCTGTTCAATTCCGTTTTGGGCTTGCACTTCACCTATGGTTAAGAAAAGAAGTGCAGCGCTTATGGTCATGATTTGTTTCATTTCTAATTTCTTTATTTATTACAAGCTATTGTTGATAGATACTTTATGATAAGGCATCTATTTGTTTGACACCGAGGAACGACCCGTTCCTCACCGAGAAACACTTGTTTCCTCACCGGGGAACGATGGTTTTCTCACCGAGGAAAAATATCCCTCTCTACAGGCTTTTCTGGGCCTTTTTCCGATGCATCATCAGATAAACAATCGGAACGATAAAACCGTTCAAAAAAGTAGACGTTAATAATCCTCCTAGAATCACTTTTGCCATCGGACTTTGAATTTCGTTACCGGGCAAGTCGCCGGCAAGTGCCAATGGAATCAGTGCCAGTGCAGAAGACAATGCCGTCATTAAAATCGGATTCAGGCGGTCGAGAGAACCTTGAATCACACTATCATATACATTCAAACCTTCTTCCTTTTGCAAATGATTGTAGTGACTGATGAGTAACATACCGTTACGCGTTGCAATACCGAACAAGGAAATGAAACCGATGATAGCCGGAATACTGACTTCTCCTGTTGTAATCACCAAAGCAAATACACCACCGATCAGTGCCAGCGGAAGATTCAGCAAGATAACCCCGGATTCTTTCACACTGCGGAACTCATTGTACAGCAACAGGAAGATAACCACGATACTGATAAATGAAGTCAACGCTAATGTCCGGCTGGCAGCCTGCTCGCTTTCAAACTGTCCACCATACTCGATATGATAACCTTCGGGTAATTGTACCGATGTGTCGATACGTTTCTGAATATCATTCACAACACTGCGCAAGTCACGATCGGACACATTGGCGGAAATGACAATTTTACGTTTCACATTCTCGCGGTTGATCGTATTCGGACCCATGGCCGATACCACTTCCGCTACATAGCTCAAAGGAACTTTGCGGCCGTCGTTCGTGTCTACCATCAGGTTACGGATTTTCTCTATTTCATCCCGGGCATCATCCTTCACTTTTACGATCAGGTCAAAACTCTTGCCCTGTTCATACACTTGTGAGATCACTTTTCCAGCCAAAGCTACATTCACATATTCCGAAAATTCCGGCAGGGTAATACCGAACTTAGCCAGCATTTCCCGTTTAGGCTGTATTTTCAGCTGCGGACGTTCAATCTGTTGTTCCACGTTCAGGTCGGCAACACCGGGAATGTCACTGATCGCTCCTTTGATTTGATTACCGAGTGAAAACATTTTATTCAGGTCATCACCGAATAATTTGATAGCAATATTCGCTTTCGTACCCGATAGCATTGCGTCGATACGGTGGCTGATCGGTTGTCCGATTTCTATGTTTGCTCCGGTGATCGTACCTAATTTTTCACGTACATCAGCTACCAGTTCACTGCGCGAGCGGTCTTTCAATTCGAACGGAGCTTCTATTTCAGAAACATTGACTCCTAACGCATGTTCATCCAATTCGGCACGTCCCGTTTTCCGGGCTACCGTTTGTATTTCGGGAATTGTCATCAATAACTCTTCGGCACGATGTCCCATTTTGTTGCTTTCTTCCAGCGAAATACCTGGCAGAGAACTGATATTGATAGTAAACGATCCTTCATTGAACGAAGGAAGGAAGCTGCGTCCAAGTGTGAAAAACACTCCGAGGGCAACTACAAAAAGTCCGATTGTACTTCCGAGAGTCACACGTTTATGTGCCAGTACCCAAGTCAGTGCTTTTTCATAAATCCCTTTCATCCAGCGGGCAACAGGAGCTTCTTTCAGTTCCTTGTTCGTCTTATTGCTTCCTAATAGATAAGAGCAGAGTACCGGAGTTAGTGTCAGGGCAACTATCGTAGACGCAAACAGGGCCACGATAAAAGCAACACCTAGTGGAACCAACATTCTGCCTTCCATGCCGCTCAAGAAAAATAACGGAACAAAACTGACTACGATAATCAACGTTGAATTAAGGATAGGCATGCGCACCTCTTTCGACGCATTGAATACCACTTCGAGCGTACTTAGTCTTTCTGCTTCCGCTTTCAGGCGGTTCTCCCGCAGTCGTTTATATACGTTTTCCACATCGACAATGGCGTCGTCTACCAATGAACCGATAGCTATCGCCATACCTCCAAGACTCATGGTGTTGATTGTCAGCCCCATGTAGTGTAAAGTCAGGATCGAAACGAGCAGGGAAAGAGGCAGTGTCACCAATGAGATCAGCGTAGTACGTACATTTGCCAGGAACAGGAAAAGCACGATGACAACGAAAATACCTCCTTCAAAGAGTGATTTTTTCACATTGCCGATGGAGCTTTCGATAAAGCGGCTTTGACGGAATATGTCCGTTGAAACTTTTACGTCCGGCGGCAGATTTTTCTGGAGGTCTTTCAGAGATGCTTCCAGTTTGTCCGTCAGTTCCAGTGTGCTGGTAGCCGGTTGCTTGGTAACAGTCATCAGGACGGCAGATTTGCCGCGTTCTGAAGCAGTACCCAGTTTCGGAGCCTTCGGGCCGATGGTTACGTTTGCAATATCTTCCAGCGTGACAGGGAAGTTATTCACTGTCTTTACTACCGCTTTGCCAAGTTGCTCTGTTTTCGAAGTGGAGAGTACACCACGTACAATATATTCATTTCCGAATTCATAGAGCACACCTCCATTGGCATTTAGGTTCATATCCTGTGTTACAGCCATCACTTCTCCCATCGAGATGCCGTAATGACGCATCCGTTCGGGATCTAGCTGAATCTGATATTCTTTGATATCTCCTCCGAGCACAGCCACTTGTGCCACTCCTCCGGTAGACAGCAGGCGTGGACGGATGGTCCAGTCCGCAATCGTGCGAAGATCGAGCATGGAAGTGGAGTCGGCAGTCAGACCGATGATGAGCATTTCGCCTAAGATAGAAGACTGTGGTCCAAGAGTCGGTTTGCCGACATTGACCGGCAGCGATTCGCTGACCACCGCTAATTTCTCACTAACAATCTGACGAGCGAGATAAATATCCGTTCCCCAATCAAATTCTACCCAAACAACGGAAAATCCGTTAGTAGAGGAAGAGCGGACACGGCGCACACCCGTAGCTCCGTTTACGGCAGTTTCAACAGGAAAAGTAACGAGCTGTTCAACTTCTTCCGCAGCCATACCGTTCGCCTCGGTCATGATTACTACCGTAGGTGCATTTAGGTCGGGGAATACGTCTACTTCCGTATGCATGGCGGTATACGTTCCCGCAATAAGCAGGAGGATGGCCGCACAAACTACCACCAGCCGGTTGTGTAGGGAGTAATGTATAATTTTATTAAGCATGATATTTCATTAATTGAGAGTTATAAATAACTTGATAGATGCGCCGCACAAAAAAAACGGTTGCGACGCCTAGTCTCTTTAGTGTTCGTGGCTGTGTGCCGGGATTGCATTGCTTGCGCTTGCCAGTCGAACCTGATAAGCACCCTCGGTCACTACACGGTCACCAGCCTTTACACCAGTCAGGATTTGAACGCTTTTGCCGTTGTCGGCTCCTATCGTTACTTCCTGTTTTTTATAACCCTCTTCGTCCAGTTGCAGATATATGAAGAATATGCCTTGTTCCTCTGTCAGCGCGGTGCGCGGAAGAGAAATCACGTTTTCCATTACTGAAGAAAGCAGGAATACCTCTACGAATGAGCCGGGAATCACTTCCCCTTTGTTGTCGAACTCAAAAGTGACAGGCACATAAAAAGAATTGTCTCCGGCAGCTTTTCCGAAAGAGAGAAGTTTACCGTTCAATGCTTTCAACTCGTACACCTGATTATTATAAGGAGTCTGGAAATTGGCGGAACTGATGGTGCGGAGATACGGGTAATACTTTTCCGACACTTCGGCACGGAGGAAAAGACGACGGTTCTGCGTCACGCTTACCAGCGGTTGTCCGATTGTCACATAGTCACCTTCTTTCACGAGAATACTTTTCACATATCCGGCAATAGGAGCCGTAATGCTTTGTCCGATAGCCGAGTGATTCTTGGAAAGAGCTTCGTAACTAAGACGGGCGTTTTCGTAACTTTGTTCCGCTTGTGCAAAATCCTTGTCGGATACGATTTTGTTTTTAACAAGCTCCTTCATACGTTCGTATTCCTTCTTGGATACCTCGTAGGCAATGCGGGCACGTTGCACCGGATCACCATCGGCGATATTCTTTGAAGAAATAGTGACTAGCGGAGTGCCGCTGCCGACGCTCATTCCTTCCGTTACTTTTCCACGGAAAGATACCACGCCGGCTACTGTAGCTACGGCAACCGATTCATCCCCTTGAGCAGCCAGCACCTGTCCGCTGGTTTTAATCACTTGCTGGAAAGGTGCAGGTTCAATAACGCTCACCTTTACACCGGCTGCTTCAGCTTTCGCTTTCGGAAGAATGATTTCATCACTGTGGGCTTCGGCAGCTTCGTTGTATTCATCGGCTGCTTCATGATTGTGTTCTCCGCTACATTCGCCTTCATGGGAATGATCGGGTCCTTCTGCCTCGTGATTATGTCCTTCCGCGGCATGATCGTGTTCATCGTGTGTGTGTGTGACGGTACTATTATTACAGGATCCCAGCACGAATAAGCCCAGGATTCCCACGAAAATAAGTTTTTTCATAATGATATTTTCCTACTAAATTTTACTGTTTTCTTTTTACGCTACAAAGATAAGGTAGCGCAGATGCAACTAATTTGCATTTACGCTTTTACGCAAAAACAGAGTAGGGAGGGGCACGAAGAGAAGTGGTACGATGAGTATCCGTACCATGCAGAGAGTCTCGGTAAACGTAATAGTTTTTAATCCGTTTCTCTTGCGGTCGTAATAAATGCTCGATGATTACATCCGTGAATAAGGTAGCGATGAATACGTAATCCGGTCCGCTATCCGTATGTATGGATGGAGTGGGAGAGTAGAAACGAGTCATACATTCACTGCTGCAACATGAGTCGTTTCCCGGGTGATGATGATGCGTGGGACATTGCTGTTCTACAGGCAAGTCCTGCTTCATGCAAATCATTCCGTTGGGGTGATGATGATGGGGAATAACCGCTGCCACCAACATAATAATGTTGATAAAAAACAGCAGAGTTACTATAATTCGTTTCTTCCCTTTCATCCTTTCTTTTAGAGGTTATCCGCTTTTCAGAGCTTCAAAGTGCAAATATACAAATACTTTTATTTCGCCTGTAGCCGATACCCTCTTTTTATTATTTATTATTTCTTTTCCAGTTCTTGCAACGAATCCATTTTCTTCTTTTCGAGGAACTCATAGATACCGCAAAGATGTTCCGTCACCTTTTGATTACCGAACTCATACACCTTGGTAACCAGCCCGTCAAGGAAGTCACGGTCGTGTGAAACGACGATCAGCGTACCATCAAAATCCAGCAATGCCTGTTTCAGAATATCTTTCGTTTTCATGTCCAGATGATTCGTCGGCTCATCTAAAATCAGGAGGTTGACAGGTTCCAGCAATAATTTAATCATAGCCAGACGGGTACGCTCTCCACCCGAAAGCACTTTGACCTTTTTCATCGATTCCTCGGGACCGCCAAACATAAACGCTCCCAGCAAATCACGAATCTTGTTCCGGATATCCCCTTTGGCTACATCGTCAATCGTTTGGAAAACCGTCAGGTTTTCATCCATCAACGAAGCCTGATTTTGAGCGAAATATCCAATTTGCACATTATGTCCGAGAGTCAATGTACCGTCATGCTCAATCTCCTTCATGATACACTTCACGAGCGTAGACTTACCCTCACCGTTCTTACCAACGAAAGCTACCTTATCACCACGCTCAATCGTCAGATTAGCATTGCGGAATACCACTTTGTCTCCGTATGTCTTTCCAACACCCTCCATGATGACCGGGTAACTGCCCGAACGGGGTGAAGGCGGGAATTTCAGTCGCAATGCAGAAGTATCCTCCTCGTCCACTTCGAGTAATTCCAGCTTCTCCAGCATTTTGACACGGCTCTGCACCTGCAACGTCTTTGAATAAGTCCCCTTGAACCGTTCGATAAACTCCTTCGTTTCAGCAATAAACTTCTGCTGCTCGTCATAAGCCTTCTGTTGCTGTTCGCGGCGGTCCTTGCGCAGCTGCAAATATTGCGAGTAATTTACCTTGTAATCATAGATACGTCCCATCGTTACTTCGATGGTGCGTGTTGTAATATTATCCACGAATTTACGGTCGTGACTAATTACAATGACCGCTTTCCCATTATTAATAAGAAAATCCTCCAGCCATTGAATAGATTCGATATCCAGATGATTCGTCGGCTCATCGAGCAAGAGCACATCCGGTTTCTGCAACAGCAATTTGGCGAGTTCGATACGCATTCGCCATCCACCGCTGAAATCACTCGTCTGGCGTTGGAAATCTCCTCGGGTGAATCCTAATCCAAGCAATGCCTTTTCCACATCCTCTTCATAATTAGTAGCATCGATTGAATAAAACTTCTCGCTCAAGCTGGACACTTCCTCGATCAGCGCCATGTAACTGTCGCTCTCGTAGTCCGTCCGTGTTTCAAGCTCCTTGTTCAACTTTTCGATCTGCGCTTCCATCTCATGAAGATGTGAAAAAGCCTGTGCCGTTTCGTCAAACACTGTTCTTCCGTCTTCCGTCATCAGATGTTGAGGCAGGTATGCTACTACGCAATCTTTGGGTGCGGAAACTTTTCCACGTGTCGGTTGCCGTGCGCCTGCCAAAATCTTCAGCAGCGTACTTTTTCCAGCCCCGTTTTTGCCCATCAGAGCGATGCGGTCTTTTTCATTAATTACGAAAGAAATATCACTAAATAAAGCAGTGCCGCCAAACTCTACGGCTAGTCCGTCAACAGAAATCATACTATTCTTTTAAATTGAGGCGCAAAGATAGCGAAATATATGAATATTTTTTATACCTTGCGGGCTGAAAAGGAAGATAGCTCTAAAAAAACAGATAAAAAAAACAATATATAAGCGATATGGAAAGCGAACAAATGAATGAATTCAGACCTTTAATTTTGGTAGCTGAAGACGATGACAGCAACTTTAAATTAATCAAGGCTATCATAGGCAAAAAGTGTGATATCGAGTGGGCTAAAAATGGCCAGGAAATGGTGGAGTTGTTTCAGCAACACCAGCAAAGAGCCAAAGCAATGCTGATGGATATTAAGATGCCGGTGATGAACGGATTGGAAGCAACGAAGATAATCCGTGAATCTAACACAGAAATTCCTATTATCATGCAGACGGCTTATGCTTTCAGCTCGGATAAAGAAAATGCAATGAATGCAGGAGCAACTGAAGTATTGGTGAAACCTATCACCTTGGGTATTCTCCGCACTACGTTGAGTAAATATTTACCCGATTTGCAGTGGTAAGATTGATTCTTTCGAGATTTTTTTAATTTATTAAAAAAGTGCTTAAGCGTTAAAAACGTAAAAGCATGGAAAAGAAGTATGATTGGGTAGAAAAATGGTATTACTCTAACTTCATCTAATGCATTTGGATAAAATAAAATAGGCGAACCTCACGGTTGGCCTATTTTTGTTCGTCTCTGTTAATTTGTTAGAGTACAGAAACGACTCTATGTAAAGTCTCTCCTTTGAGAGATTTTAAGTTCATTATTTGTTTCCGCCAGCCCACCATACGGCCTCGCTATATACGTACTGTCCATCACCGAAAGCAGCTTTCACTTCAGGATTTGCCAATACATCGTCTGCTCCATAACCGAAGCGCAATGGGAATTTACTGCTGTTCTGCGGGTTTTTCAGTACAATGAAGTTTTCTCCTGCACCTTTCAGACGGCGGTAGTCATTATAGGCTTCCAGTGATTCGCCGGATGCGCCGAAGAAAGCAAGATACTTCTGTATCATTGTCTCTTGCAGAGGGTTGGCATCGAACAAAGGTTCCACTTCATCCGTGAAATATGCTTCTGCCACATCTGCACCCAAATCGCTGTCACCATCATATATCCAAGTGTCCGCAGCATCTATAATTGAATTTCCCAGATTCTCGAATCCGGCAGTAATTGCATCTTTCAAAGCAGTCTTAGCTTCGCCCAGTCTGCCTCCCAAACGGCACAATGCTTCTGCTTCAAGGAATTTCACTTCGTGATAGCTGATTAAAAGAGTAGGAGCCGACATAGCCCATGATATCATCGACATACCATAATTATTCTGCAACTCTTGCGAAGTTCCGTTAGGAGCCGCTTTGATGCCTGCGATGTCCGTAGCTTGCGTAGCTCCGTATCCATAAGTGATATATCCGGTAGGATCAGGTTCCAGGAACGCTTGCGGTGCTCTGGGGTCATTGCGCTCAACGAACTTTTCAATCAGACTTGCACTAGCTGCTAAACTGTTGCGGCTGTAGCTGAAGGACCAAAGCGGATTCAATTGCGAATCAGCATCGTAAACGGCCAACTTACATTCTTCACTTGCGTTGGCAAATGATTTGCTCACATAAGTAAGAATATTCTGAAGATCTGTAGTCTTGTTGGCACTTTTATTGAGCAGACGCATTGTATAACGTGCTTTTAACGCATAGGCCGTTTTAAGCCACATACTTGCCTGTGTACTGGTGTTTGAACCATAGATCAAGTCTTTAGAACCGACTGCACCGGATAAGCCCGTATCTTTGGCAGTACCGTTATTCAGTAGAGTGATGGCATCATCCAGGTTCTGCATTACTTCCTGATAGATACTTTCCTGTGTATCCATTTTAGGTTGCATATACATCGGTGTACCGTCCGGATTGAGGATACCTGTCTGGCTATACGGTGTGTTTCCAAACACATCGGCTGCCACAGCTCCATTGTAGGCGAGCAGGATTTTAGCAATCGCTTCCGTCACTACGTTTCCTTTTTCCGAAGGATCTTCTTCGCATTTCTTGATAACGATTTTAGCATTTTTGATATTTGAGTACACGTTGATCCATGCATTGTTGTAGGTAGTAGCCGTTGTGGGCTCTCCGCTGCGTACTTCCGCGCGGTAAAGCTGGTTGGATATACCCGTTTCATGTTCTATGTAAACAGAAGAATAGAGCGAGAAATCCCCTCCTACAGTGCTGAATGCAGTACTTACGCCTAAGTCCGTAATTAAGAACTTAGCGGGCGCATCCAACGGATTGTTAGGGTTTTCATTGATTTTATCCATTGCATCTTCTGTACAAGCAGAAGCAATGGCAGCAGTCAAGAAAGAAACTGCTAGCAATTTTCCTATTGATTTATATTTTTTCATTGTCTTGCAGATTAAAATTTAATGTTGAAACCAAGGCCGAAACTAGCTGTTTGCGGCATTGAATAATCTTCAAATGCTCCTGCCATGTTGTTGTTACCCTGACTGGCTTCCGGATCGAGGTCAGGCAATTGTGCCCAGATCAGAATGTTTCTGGCAAATGCGTTTACAGAAAGTTCAATCGAACGTTTTTGAAGAATTTTGTAGTTGACAGCCACTTCACGCAGTTTGATGAAAGAGTTGTCATACACTGAAGATTCGTCGATATCGTTCAGACGGCTGTAATATACCTGTTGTGCGTTTGCACCAGTGATGGCGATATCATTTTTAGTTCCATCAGTTTTATATCCGTCGAAGATGATAGTACCTTCACGATTTTCCGTTCTCTTGCTGACACCATAGTAGTCTGCCAGTCCGGTTGTTCTACTGTACATCTGCCCACCCTGTTTCCAGTCGAGTACTGCGCTGATAGTACACTTCCATAAGCGTAATGTGGTGTTGAAGCCCATCAGGAAGTCCGGAGAAACCTTGCCGATTACCTGTGCTTCACCAGCAATAGGAAGACCGTTTTCGTCTACCAGACGATTGCCGTTTTCATCTCTCTTGAAACCTACACCATAGATTACAGGGAATTTTTCACCTGCTGAAGCGCGTACCTGTGGAGTAACGTAACCACCCAGGGAGATATTTTCTACACCCGGTGCCAGTTCATCTACGTAGTTGTCGATCTTTGTCCAGTTGAATGCAAAATCCCAATTGATATTCTTCGTTCGGATGGGGTTGAAGCCGAGAGTGAATTCATGCGTGTTGGTATGAATCTTTCCACCGTTGGTGAGTAGTTTGCTAGCACCGGTAGAAGAAGCCAAAGGCACTTCGAAAATCTGGTCTTTTACATTCTGGCGTGAGTACGTATAACTGAATGTGATTAAGTTATCGAGGAAGTTCACGTCAGCGCCCACTTCATACGAACGTGTATTCTGCGGTTTCAGTTTCGGGTCGAAAATCGTGTAGTACGGAGTATAGGCGGTAGTACCTTTCATCGGGTACATGATTGGAGTCAGCATATAGAAACCACCTCCGTATGTCGGAGTCGAGTAGTAGTTTTCGAGGAAATCTCCTGCCTGTCCTACTTCCGCATAAGATACTCTCAATTTAGCGTGATTAACGACATTGTTTTTCAATGCATCCAATTCCGTCAGGATAAAACCAGCCGAAATAGAAGGATAGAAGAATGAGCGGTTCTTACGTGGCATATTAGATACGTAGTCCTGACGTCCGGTGAGGGTCAGATAAAGCATATTTCTGTAAGAAGCTGATACGTTACCGAAGAATCCCACCGTGCGGTTTTTCCATGTCTCTTCTTCTGTCTGTTGAGTAGTGGCGTTGTTGATGTGGTTCCATCCCGGGAAGTTGTAGTTCGTACCATATTCATAATACTTCTTTCTGTTGCTTTGGATAATTTCGTTACCCACTACCGCATTCAGTCCCCAGTCCTCATTAATGTGCCAGTCGTAGTTGATGGTCAGCAATGAGTTATATGTAGCGTTTGTCCAGCCGTAGTTCTCGATCTGTCCGCGACCGCCACCAGTGTTACTACCATATCCGTAGCTGTCTACATAGTGAGTGGTGTAAGCATCCACACCAACCATGTATTTCGCGTTCAACTTGTGGTTCGTTGTGCCGAAATCAGTCTGATAGCTTGCATACACATTTCCGAAGAAGCGGTTGGTATCTTCCGTAAATTTGTTGTTTTCCATCGCCCAGTAAGCGTTGTCAAAGCTACCACGGAAAGAATTCTGTGTGTACGGGTTACCGTCTACGTGACTTGGAATACCGGCCAGATCATAGCTGGGAGGAGCTGCGTAAACCGTTCTCAACAGACCGTTACCGGAAGTCACTGCCTTGTCGATAGAAGTAGTGATATAGTTAGCTGTAAATCCGGAACTCCAGTTGTTAGTCAGTTTCGTGTCAGCACTAACCTTTACATTATATCTGTCCATACCAGTGCTTGAGATAATACCGTCCTGATGTGTATTTCCTAATGAGATAGAGTAGGAGCTTTTGTCGAGCATCTGCGCTACATTCAATGAATTGCTCCAGGTGATTCCTGTGTCGAAGAAGTCTTTTGCATTGTCATACGCCTGTGGAGTAGCCCACGGGTCAAGACCGGCTGCTGCACGCTGGGGAACATAATATTTTCCTTGTTGCTTACCGAACTTCTGCGTGTATTCGTTATCTGTGTTACCTCCATACGTTGCGTCGTTTGGAAGTTCGGAAATCTTAGGTCCCCAAGACGTTCCCGAAGTAGTGCTGAATACTCCACCCGAACCTTGTGCGTATGTTTTCTGGAACTCCGGCAGACGACCGACTACATCGAAGCTGACATTAGAAGAGAAGCTAACCTGTGGTTTGCCTTTTTCCAATCCTTTACCACTCTTGGTTGTGATGATAATCACACCATTGGAAGCACGGATACCATAAAGTGCAGAAGCAGCCTGTCCTTTCAAGATGTTGATACTTTCAATATCATTAGGGTCGATATCTACCGCACGGTTGGCGAAGTCGGCTCCGCTCACACTACCATTGTTCTGAATGTCTGTGCTAACGTCCGGCGTACTGGTTACCGGCATTCCGTCGATAACGTAAAGCGGAGTGTTGTCACCCGAGAAAGAACGTGCACCACGGATGGTGATCTGTGAAGAAGCTCCCGGCATACCACTTGAAGGCTTCACGTCCAAACCGGACACTTTACCTTGCAATGCTCCCGCCAGATTAGAGTTGGCAGCTTGCGTCAGTTGATCCGATTTTACGTCCTGAACGGCGTAACCCAGTGCTTTTTTCTCGCGTGAGATACCCATGGCTGTCACCACAACCTCATCCAGTGCTTTCGCGTCGCTTTTCAAAACAACTTTTATCACTCCCGGTTTGATGGAAACGTCCTGCGAAATCATTCCTACATAAGAAACGCGCAAAGTTTTAGCAGAACTTGGTATGTAGAAGTTTCTGCCTTTATCATTGTTAATAGTTCTTTAACCCTTTTGAAGGTGCAAAATGATAAAAAGATACCGTTTTGGAGGCAATAATATTCACTTTTCCTTGAAAAGCCTGATTTTGGTGCTATCTTTATGACAGAAATCATCTTTTAAAAGATGCTAAATTTGAAAGAAGTTGTTTTAACCTATCAGTTTTTAGAAACTTATTGCTTTCAAAACGATACTTTTTAGTTAAATACGTAACACTTTTTTCGGTTTGTCATAATTAGTGTTATCTTTGCAACCTGTTAGAGACAAAAAATCTGTTTATAGGTTAAATTTAAGAGAGAATTTATGAAAAGAAAATTGATGTTCTTAATGACCTTCCTTTTTATAGGTATAGGTCTAGTGACAGCGCAAACATCCAGAGTTACCGGTTTGGTTACCTCTGAAGAAGATGGGCAACCTGTCGTAGGTGCTTCAATATTGGTGAATGGCACTACCCTTGGTACTATCACTGATATTGACGGTAAGTTTACAATCACGAATGTACCAAGTTCTGCTAAGACTTATTGATTTTTCTTTCCTCCTTTCCTTCTGCTTTTTTCTCCTATCTTGTTGTTTTTCAATTGTTTTCTTTCTGTTTTCGCAAATTGGCCGGTTCTTTCGGTTTCTTTTATTGAAACTTCCTTTATCAGTTCTTGTTTATTTAGTAGTCTCTTTTTCTCATTGATTTTGAGATGGGGGGTAATATTCTACCCGAATTTTTAATGAATTTCCCGGTATTTTCCCTATTTTTTCAACTATCTTCGGCTTTGAATAAAAATATGTTTGATGACGTTTTAATATCTGTGTTTTAAGGGTTATAAATTAAATGCTATAGTCTGACAGTGATTGGAGTTATGACTTATAGTAAAGAAGAATGCAAGATACTGTAATAATAACTTGTACGACACCCGGGTGTCGTACAACTCAATTCTGCTAAATGAAATAGATACAGAGCTATACTATATTTATTTGTACTAGAACAATTTAATTCATATTTCTACAAAATGCGATTTTCCAGTTTACGTTGTTTTACTCTGCCATGATAACTTCGACATCATAACCTATGAAAAGGCCGCTCTCTATGACACCGGTAATGGTTTTGAGTTGTTCTTCGAGCGAAGAATCAATATAGTTAAAACGGGTGTCGAGGATGAAATTCCCATTTTCTGTAAAGACAGGCCCGTCTTTGCCGTGGGCTGGACGCAGGACGATTTCTGATGCACCTAGTCGTTGCAGCTCATGCTCTACATAAGTTAGTGAGTCCGGAAAGACCTCTACCGGAATGGGAAATTTATTTCCCAACTGATTGACGCGCTTGCTGGGGTCGATGATGATGAACGTTTTGCGGCTGCTTCTAATGAGCAGTTTTTCTTTGAACATAGCTCCGCCACGTCCTTTAATCAAGTTTCGCTGCGGGTCAACTTCGTCCGCTCCGTCAAATGTCCAGTCGGGGCGCTTGTTCCAAAGGGTAGTTTGTGGAATGCCTAGCTGTATGCAAGTCATCGAGATTTCTTGAGAGGCGGGAATCACTTCAATATGCAAGTGCTCTTCACGAATCCGTCGCGCCAGTTCGAACAGAGTTAGATAGACTGTAGAGCCAGAGCCGGCTCCTATCATATCTCCGTCTTTTGCCGTGGCGGCAATTTCACGGGCTACGTGTTCTTTGGCTTCCCGGTTGATAATGGAGTCCGACCATTGAAGGTGCTTTATAAGATGATTTTCCCAGTCCATAAATTTATGCTTTATAATTGTTTTAAATTACTCTTTTATATATAACGAATTGGCGAATCTGTTTGTTTCAACTTTAGAGAGAGGCTTTAGAGATAATTCGGATCAGGCAACAATCATTGTTGGTATATGCTATAAGTGGACGTAAGCCCTCCGATTGACGTAGAAAAGATAGTGACGGTATATGCTTGGGATAGTGACGGTATCATTGTCATATAGCGTCGCTATTTGTATCGGATAGCGTCACTATCTTTTAGCAGGGAACTCGCCAACAACAATTTTTACTTGGTCCGATCATTTAATC
>OGKD01000284.1_pt1 | contig 41768 bp, 40 predicted proteins | sample 1572371 | NCBI WGS metagenome assembly OGKD01 (sample SAMEA2582096, study PRJEB24529) | metagenome | biome: Human gut stool | place: China | collected 2011 | reverse complement strand
TTGCACAGTTTTTCATCTGGTGCTTGTCAAAGTTTCGTTGTTTAATTTACAAGGTACACGCTCCATTCGCGGAACAGTACGTTATTATACACGCATCCCAGGAAATGTCAAGCGTATTTTTCAAAGTTTTTTCGGTCTGTCACTTCTTTCAGTTTCATCATCTAAAATCCGCCCTTAGCTGTGCACAATGTCCACATTCGCTCCTCTTTCACCTTATTTTGTTAAAAAACATCATCCTCAGCGCGCTGCAAAATCTTCCAGCCGCGGCTTTGGATAAATTGGCGGCTTTTCCAAAGACTAAGTGCAGTTTATCGAGTATAAAAGGAGTTTTGATAGATGAAAGCAACCGGAATTGTCAGACGGATCGACGACCTTGGCCGCGTTGTCATTCCCAAGGAGATCCGCCGCACCATGAGAATCCGCGAGGGCGACCCGTCACAGATAACATTGGCACTATGGGAAAGATTCTGCTTTGCCATGCTGGATCTGTCAAAAAGATGGGGGCTGGATTGTACATAGTGACGGAGGATGAGGGTGCGACCGTGGGGATTCGGGAGGGGTGGAATGGAGGGAAATGACCGAGAAACGCAAGAAGGCTTGACGCAGCACGTCAAGCCTTCTTGCGTTTATCTCAATAAATCTGCCAGATATCCTTCGTCCTTTTTATGAGCACCGTGCGTTTGCTTGTACCTTTTAATAACATCAACAAGCGTATCAATGTCCGAGCCGAAATAGTCCCAGTAAAACTGTGTGCTGTTGTCATAGTGCTTACGGTTATAGACCACATTCGCTTTGCAGAATGCCTTTGCGTCTATACGGTTCCTTCCGGCCTTGACCTTCTCAAACTCAGCATCTTTTCCCTCTGCGATTAGGATGAGCATTTCGAGCTCCGGCTTGGTACAGAACTTTCTGATTCCTTTAATTCGGTCTCGATAGTCGGCGGGAACAGAAAGTTTGTCTGTCAGCGTATCACCAATCCGGTACACTTCAAAGTCTCCGGTATAGATGTTCAAGTTTGTTTTGATAATTGGGGAGGTAAGCTGCCGGGCGTGATACACATTCAAGACAACCAGGTCATCTCTTGAAAACTTCAGGCGTCCTGCATCCAGCAGCATCTCCACAACAGCCTTTTCATTGGGGCCTTCACACATGACAAGGATCTTCACGTGCGCATCAGCTCCTTCTTCAGCCTCATCAGATTTTCGTAGTTAACGGAGGTCTGGAAGGCATTGTTGTAGAATTGCTTGCTTTTCAGCAGCTCAGGACGAAGATCGTAAGTGTCATACATGTTGCTCAGCGATACTTTGCCGTTTGCTTTGGAAATCCAGATGTTGTCCTGCCGATTAAATAGATCCAGAACTTCGCAGTAGTGCGTCGTGAAAATCAGCGTGGCATTGCGGCGATTGACCGACTTATCCTTGTAGAGACTGAGCATATTCTCGACCAAGGTTTTGTGAAAGTGATTTTCAACCTCATCGATAATCAGATCAAACCCATACAGGAGAGAGGCCGCAACAAAGGTATAGAGAAGCATACCCTTAGTTGTACCGCTGGACAGGAAGTAGAGCAGCTCTTTGTCGGACATGATCTGGTCTCCGGCCTGATCGCCCTCAAACTTCAAACGGAAGTTGTGCTCATCCTTCATGGAGATTTCATGAATGTTCTCATCGAAAATCCGGAGAATATGCGAGAGCATCGAGGGCGAGATTTTATACTTTTTGAGTGCCTTGAACATCAACTGATAGGTGTCGACACCCGCTCCATCGCTGTCAAAATAGACTGCGCGTGTCTCTTTTTTCTGGAGGACAAAGAAGACGATGGAGGTATCCTCCGGAAGAGCGCCAATGTTGGATACCGGTTCAAAATCATCGTCCGCATAAATGCTCTTGATTTTGGACTTGTAATACTTCTTTCTCTCAAGAGTTTGGTTCACAAAGCTCGCCTTGTTATTGAGTGTTGTGCTGGCAGCAAGCTCGGTGCGGTATCTGTAGATAAGGCCCTCGTGATAGAAGATAAGCTCCAGCTTGATGCCGTCATAGGAATAATGCTTATTCTCCAGGCAGAAGTCACCGAGAATGGAATAGCAGCAATCGAGCAGATCAACAGCGGTTGTTTTGCCGGAAGCATTCTTGCCAACGAAAGCGACCGTGTTAAATACATAAAGCTCATCGGCAACGGATTGCAACTCGTACTCTTTGTCTTCAGATGTCTTTTTGGATTTCGCTATAAAGTCAATGGTGAAGTTATCACAGCAATTCTTAAAATTGCTTGCGACTACTCGAAGAAGTTTCATGTTCAAACACCTCCACGAATAGTATAACTCATAAATGCGAAATAAACAAGTTTTTTGTTTTAAATCTCACGGAATGATGAGAATTCCAAAATTACACACAAAAACCGCGCTTTTAGCATATGCTTCGGCACCTCAAAATTGATGAATAACCGCAGCACGCGTTAGAACTTGGGTCTTCGGAACAAGATGAGGTACAAGTCAGGACCCAAGTTAGGGTACAGGTCGCAGGGCAGGTTGCGGTATAAGTCGGTGAGTCAGGTCGTATATGTAGCCAATTCATGCGAAATAATTTGTAAGCTGTCCAATTCTAAAACACGCAAGCCGTTTCCTTGCGAAGCGGTATAGTCAAAGGCATTGTAGCCGACGATGCGCTGCGGCCACCACATCCGCCTGCCGTTAAAAATCTCCAAGCTATCGTGGGTGCAGGTTGTATAATTGTTGCCGGAAATGCGGACAATCTCCTGAGGCTCATAGCTTTGCAGATAGGTCAGCAGATCGATTTGTTGTGCCTGTTCTACCACCTCCGGTGGGATATATGGCATTGTAATCAACTCCTTCAATGAAGAAATGACCGCTTGATTTCTTTTGAAGTCAAGCGGTCGCTTATAAAAACTTAGTTAATAAATTAGGGGCGAATTAATGACTTACAACTTAAAAATGCCATTGCTAATTTCCTATTGACGAAGATTTCAAGTATTTCTCTTAACGGGCACCGCTTCTTCTCTTTGGTGCCGGACGTTTATTCCTCTTCGTTGTGGGTGCACATACCCTATCATCTATCCCGCAATTGCAAAGCAAATGGTTCAGCAATACTACATTGTTTCTCATTGTCTGCTTTGGACGACCTAGATTTTTGATTTTTGCCGAATCATACGGCGAGGTATTTGCCATTTGGAATATTTCCAAAAATGTTAAGTCGATGACAACACCATCTATTTCGTTAAAATAGTGTGTTCTGTTCAGGCAAACCCTTGAACAAATATCCCCGCCGAAGTATTGTTGTACCAGCAAAGCGGTTGGTGCACTTTGATATTCCCAGGGCGCATCTTCATTCCATTCTGGAACGGATTTTGTGGCACTTCTTGAGTTTTCTCTCCAACCACAGGTAAGAAGAATAGCATAAAGATCAATCAGGGATTGTACTTCTTTTCCCTTGATGAGTAGTGGTTTGACTGGCCGGATTTCCTTGCTTCGATCAGAGCAATAAAATGACTTCTCTAGGTGGTAGTTGCGAATTGTTTTTACTGGAAGTAATTTCTTGTAAGTCGAGCCAAGTCCTGATCGATGTTGTCGCTCAAGCAACACCCTATATCCCTGGTCAATTTCATATGAGGGAAAGAAGTTTTCTTGCGATAATAGCTCTCCGTTGCCAAGCCATGCTTTTGCATCGGAAACATTCACTTCAATTACGCCAATTACCCCATCGTCATAATTGCATTTTCCATCTAAAATATTGCGCTTTCTTACAACCCATCCGTGCTGTGATGCTGGCCGTTGGAAAAACGATGGTATAGCTTTTCGCAAATCTACTGTATACGATTCTTCTCCAATGTGCATACCGCGAACAGCTGTAGTATTTGTGTCTGCAAGATACAAATATACATAGAGGCTCCCGCATTCATCCGTCCGTATCTGATAATGATCTTTTTGAAATTTATTTGCACCAAACCATAATGCACACCAATGATTATCCACAAAATCCATGCAGTATGTATTACCGCCATAGTGCTGGATAATGGCCTCAGTAATCACTTGCTGATATTCTTTCCAACCGTCGATACTTCTGTCATTTAGCTGAAAAGCCTTAACCATATCTGCATCAGCACAAATATCTGCAGTTAATGATTGGGATACGGCTACATTGCCCTCACGCGCGCCACTTGGTACTAGGGAACCATAATCTTTAGTTTGGCCTCTATAAAGAACTGTCCCCAGTGAAGCATTTAAGAATTTAGCATAGCCAACCAACTCATTAAAGTCATGATATGAGCCCACATGAAAAATCGGTACGCCATCATCTGCGTTAGCGCCCTTTGGCCATGAATCAACAAAAAATGATTCCTGCCTAGAAAAAGAGTGACTTTTCCTCAGTTTTATTACTTTCATAGTGTGCCCCCCTGCCATCATTACATCGATGTGCTATAATGATGATTGTTTTTTCATTATTATTTGCCATTTTACGATTTACCCAGCGTGCTTATATCATCGGTTCTAAGGTCGGGCTCTATTGACTGCTCCCGTTTCTACACAGTGACCTTTATGAAGTTAGTTTTATTGTACTACACATTTCTGGCTTTTTCTACCGTCGAGTTTGTGGTATATACCTTCGGCATGAAAACATTCCCATGCCGCGTCAGCGCTCCAATTCTTTCGGATTGCGGTCAGGAAGTTCTTTGCCTTCATCGGGTGCATCGTCCGCAAGCTCGTTGTCACGCTTATATTGAGATTTTCCCCGTTCGTTTTTCATCGTCCCCGCCACAGCGGGCTGCGGGAATGCAGAAGAAACTACCGTCCATTCCTTCTGCATTTCCGCCCGAAAGGAAGTCTGTGCCACGCACCTGCGCAGGCTTCCTTTTGCATTTTCTGAGCAGGCATTGCAAGCTGCCTTTTGCAGTTTGTACATACACCTGCGAGGAAAATGAGGGATTGCAAAGGGAACATCCCGTTGCCGCAGGGTTTCCAATAGGGGCGCGAGCATCCCTGTTGGCACACGATTTTGCTTCGCAAAGTCTAGTGTGTTATACCTTTGCTTCCGGCTGACGCGGGAAAGGGGTTGGCGGCGTACTCTGCGGTGCGGCAGAGTGTGGCAACAAACGCTTTTTCGCGGCAGTAGGACAGGCGGATTTTGTGATGTGAGCTACAGCACAAACGCAGGATTTTTGAGAAGCAAAATCCGACTGGCCGGAAAAGGAAGCCGGGGTATATAAAGCCCTCGTCCCGCCGCAGCGTTACGCGCTAAAACCACCACGGCAGCTCCAGCCAAAGGTTGTCCATCGCCTCGTCCTCCAGCTTCTTTGCCCTGTTCTCGCTGAGATGAAAATGAATCGCTGTGCCGATCAGCGTGTGCCCAATATCGTCCGTAAAGCCATGGCGGTACAGAAGATAGGTCTGCTCCCGCTCGGAGATTTGCCCCAAGCCCCCGTACAGCTCCCGCAAGGTTTCTCTTTCCTCATAAACCTGTTCCGGAGATTTGGCGGCGTTGTCCGCAACCGCTTCCATGCGCAGCAACCGCTCTTCGCCGGGGAGCACTTCATCCAGCCGGACTTTTTGAAGCCCCAGCCCATTTTCACAATCGACCATTCGCTGCTCATATCGGGAGAAGGCGTCCCGAACCAGATCGGTCATGGCGTTTCGGATGAACGGCGCGGCATAGGTCAGGAACTTGACGCCGATGCGCTGATCGTAGGTGGAAATTGCCTTCAATAAGCCGATGCAGCCCTCCTGCTCCAGATCGCCGGGTTCGATGCTCAGATCGCTCTCCGCCAGATTGGATCTGAGGAAAATCTCGTTGGCTGTTTTGCGGATGAAGCCGGAATTGTGTTCCAGAAGAAGATCGGCGGCACGGGCGTCTCCCTTCTGAGCCAGCGCACAAAGCTGCTCATTGCACGGCTTGCGCATCGTCCTTCTCCCGTGATGCAGCATTCGCTGAGGCGGACTGAAAAACATCTGTCAATGCCTGACCGAGCCGATTCAGCGCATCGGGGTCAACACCATCTGCACCGGCGATGCAGCCTGTGATCAAGCTCGACACGAACTCCGGCGCAACGGTCGGGTTTTCCGTATTCTGTCCCTTCATGATCTCCGAAAACATTGTTTCCGCTTTCGCGGCTGTCATTGCCTGAATGGCTGCGAAGTCATTGCCGATCTCCTTTTTCACCTCTTTGACCGCCAGCATGAATTGATTTTCGATGGTGGCAAGATCCGCCTGATAAACGGGCGTTTTCAGACGACTGATCTCATTCGCGGCTTGCACCGCAGCGTTCGTCTTTACCGTTTTCCGCATCAGACTGCTGAGCGTGGTATAGAGCTGGTTCTGCGCGGCGTACCCGGCGGCAAGCGTGTCGTTGAAATACTGTTCCAATGTGTGGGTCAGCTCAAGGAAGCGCGGACTTTCCAGCAGATAATTCACGACCTGCGCATTTGCTTTTCCGGTATAGAGGTTTCTTGCCGCCTGCGCCGACAAGCCCAGTTCGCTGATTTCGTAGTTCTTTCTGTCCGGCACGGTCGTTACGCCTAGAAGAAAGTCAGTAGACACGTTAAAGGCTTTTGCGATGCGGATGATATTTTCGTCACCCAGCTTGTCCGTCTTGCCGCTGATAAAGCGGCTCAGCGAACTTTCCGAACAGCCGATTCTTGCGGCAAGCTCGGCCTGCGTAACCTTCCGTTCCTTCAACAGATCCCAAATGCGGTCACGGACAGCCGCGGGGAGAAATACCGATTCGTTGCTCATGAACATATCGCCTCCGATTCCAGTAAAAATCCTGCGCCAAGCAGATATTGTAAATTCAGTATAGCACATACTCTGCCCAAAATCTAGCACAAATGTTCTATAATCGTTTTGTAAAATGACTTGAATATCCTCTCGACAAAAGCCTCGCGTGCTCTTGCATTTTTGCAAGAAAGCAGGAGGCTTTTGCTATTTGCTTGCATAAGTGCCTGATTTCGTCGGTCTAAGACCTTTTCTCCGTATATTCAGGTGACAAAGGAAATTTGTCGCAAAAATCTGAAAGGAGAAATGCCTATGAACCTATTTGAAACCGTGAAGGCCGCCGTCACCCCGCGCATGGCGGCGGAGCGGTACGGGCTGCCGATCCGGCAAGGCAGCATGGTCTGCTGCCCGTTTCACGACGACCGCACGCCCAGCATGAAGCTGAACGAGGATTACTTCTACTGCTTCGGCTGCGGGGCAAGCGGCGATGTGATCGACCTTGCGGCAAGGCTGTTCGGCCTGAGCGGCTATGACGCAGCCAAGAAGCTGGTGGCAGATTTCGACATCACCGAGCAGAAGCCGTCCGTTCTGGCGAAGCTGAAGCGCGGGAAATCGCAGGCGGAGCTGGAGAGCCGCTGCTTCCGCGTGCTGGGGGAGTACCTGCGCATCTTGCAGGACTGGAAGACGAATTGTGCCCCGCAATCGCCGGAGGACGCCATCGACCCGCGCTATGCGGAAGGCTGCCACATGCTGGAGCGCATCGGGAATATGCTGGACATTCTGGCCTGCGGCACGCCGCAGGAGCGCGCCGAGGTGGTGGCCGACTTGCAGAAGGACGATCGGCTCATGCGGATGGAGGCGCGAAACCGGCAGATCAGGGAGGACAAGTATGGAACGAAATGAACCGCCGCGCTGGATGCAGGACAAGCACTTCAACGAAGTCCTGTTCTGTGAGGACTTTCTGTCGGCGCACCCGATGGTCTGCGTGGACGGCAGCTTTTTCACCGTGGAGGGCCGCGTCACGGACGAAGAGAGCATCCGCAAGCAGATCTACGAGATGCTGCGCCCGCATTTTACGAGCGGCACAGCTCGCCGCGCCACCACCCTGCTGGAAACGCTCAGGCTGGAAGCCTACACGCCGGAGCTGCCCATTCAGGAGGATCGCATCCACGTTGCCAACGGCACGCTGTTTCTCAATGGCGAGTTTTGCGCCGAAAAAGAATTCTGCCGCAACCGGCTCCCCATCCGATATGACCCCAGCGCGCCGCAGCCGGAGACGTGGCTGCGGTTTTTGTCCGATCTGCTGGAACCGGAGGACATCCTGACCTTGCAGGAATACCTCGGCTACTGTCTGATTCCGACGAACCGCGGACAGGCCATGATGCTGCTCAAGGGCAACGGCGGCGAGGGCAAGAGCCGCATCGGCGTGGTGATGCAGAAAATGCTCGGCAGCAACCTGAAAAACGGCAGCATCGCCAAGGTGGAGCGCAGCCCCTTCGCCCGCGCCGATTTGGAGCACGAGCTGCTGATGGTGGATGACGACATGAAGCTGGAGGCGCTGCAATCCACCCACTATCTCAAGTCCCTCATCACCGCCGAAATGCCGATGGACTTGGAGCGCAAGGGCGAGCAGAGCTATCAGGGCAAGATGTACGTCCGGTTTCTGGCCTTTTCCAACGGCGATCTGGAATCGCTTTACGACCACTCGGACGGCTTTTACCGCCGTCAGCTCATTTTGTCGGTGAAGAAGAAGCCGCTTGATCGCGCGGACGACCCCTTTCTCGCGGACAAGCTCTGCGGCGAGATCGAGGGGATATTCCTCTGGTGTCTCGAAGGGCTGCGCCGTTTGCAGGCCAATAACTTTCGCTTCACCGAAAGCTCGCAGACGAAAGCAAACCGTGAGGATGCGCGCCGCGAGGCCGACAATGTGCTGCTGTTCCTGCGCTCTGAGGGCTACATCCGCCTGAAGGCCGACAGCGCCATCCCGTCCGCCGCGCTGTACGGTATCTATTGCATGTGGTGCAATGACAACGCCTACAAGCCGCGCTCCGCGCGGACGGTGAGCATGACCCTCAAAAAGCACGCCGACGAGTTCGGCTTGGAGCATGACAATCACATCCAGAATGCCCTCGGCAAGCGGGTCAACGGCTTCTGGGGCATCGAGGCGCTGGTCGCGCCGCCGGTCGTATGAGCTCAGACTCAAATTTCTCCATCCCATCCATCCCAAGCATCCCAAAAACCCCGGATGGATGGAATGGATGGGATAGATGTTTTCAAGTTCAGCTGTAAAGGAGGATGCAATGGGAAGAACTTATTATAAGGAACTGCCGCTGTTCCACTTGTACGACAGCGACCTGACCGGCACGCAGAAGCTGTTGATGACGCTGCTTCTGGTGGAGCGGTACGATATTTACGACTTGAGCTGCCTTGCGCGGATGCGCCCGGAGGACGTGGCCGCCGATCTGGCAGCACTAAAACGAAAGGGGTATCTGCAAGGCAGGTGAAAACCGGAAAGATATTTGCGCGGCGGCGAAAGGATTTTACGAAACCGCGCTGCTCGGAACCGCGCACCGGCTTCACGGATGCGCGTGGGGCTGCACGGTTTAGAGCGAAGTCACACGGTTTCGGAAAGTCGATCCCCCTCACTTATGAAGCGGGCATCGACCGCCTCGTTTCCAGCGGATTTCGGGAAAACAGAATATTACGCCAAACAGCGAAGCAGGTTTTCGGAAACGCAAACCAGCTTCGCTGTTTTCATCACGAAAATTTGGGAGGATTTTATGAACATCAGAAATGAGATCAAGGCGCAGATCGTCCGCGCCGGATTTACCATGCAGGAGGTCGTTGACCGGCTGGCTGACGAATACGATTGGAGCGACAGCGTCTCCAATCTGTCCGCAAAATTGCAGCGGGAGAGCATCCGCTATAAGGAGGTCGTAGAGCTGGCCGATGTGCTGGACTGCGACATCGTTTGGGTGAAGCGAGGGGATCGCCGATGAAAGCACAGTACGCCATTCTCCGCTTTGCCAAGTACAAGGGGCCGGAGATCGGGCACATCGAGTCCCACAACGAGCGCACCAAGGAGAAATACGCCAGCAATCCGGATGTGGACACGTCCCGCAGTCATCTGAACTTCCATCTGGTGACGCCGCAGCGCAAATACCGCGCCGAGGCGGAAAAGCAGATCGCGGAGGCGGGCTGCCGCACACGCTCGGACAGCGTGCGTGTGGTGGAGGCGCTGGTGACGGCCAGCCCAGAGTTCTTCAAGGGCAAGAAAAAGGGCGAAATCAAAGCCTACTTTCAGGAGGCGCTGGGCTTTATCCAAGAGCATCAAGACCCGAAAACCATCATCTCCGCCGTGGTGCATATGGACGAGAAAACGCCCCATATGCACCTTTGCTTTGTCCCGCTGACGGAGGACGGGCGGCTCTCCGCCAAGGAGATCGTCGGCAACAAGAAGAAGCTGACGCAGTGGCAGGACAGGTTCTGGGAGCACATGGTCAAAAAATACCCCGATCTGGAGCGCGGCGAAAGCGCCAGCGAAACCGGGCGAGACCACATCCCACCGCGGCTGTTCAAGGAGGCTGTCCACCTGAACCGGATGAAGGAACAGATCATGACGATTCTGAACGATACGAATCCGTTCAACAAGAAGGCCAAGGCTGAAGAATTGGCGGCGCTGCTGGGCAAATACGTCCCTGGCGCGGAAGCCCTGCGGACGAAGCTCAGGAAGTATGACGCGGCCTACAAGACCCTGACCGCCGAGAACGCGGCGCTCGAAAAGCAGCTGGGCACGGTCTCCAAGGAAAGCGTCCGCAAAAAGCTGGAGATCAACGAAAAGCTCCGGGAGCTGGACGAGCTGCACCGCATGGTGGACGTCTTGCCGCCGGAGATTTTGCAGGCGGCGAAGCAGGCGGCCGCGCATAAGCCGCAGGAAAGATGAGGAAACTAAGGATGTTAAAGGAGGCTGGTTCTATTTGGAGATGAACGTCAGGGACGATCAGAAGCTTGTTGAAATCTGGCTGACGAATGCAGAAAAAATTGACCCCGTCCTGCGGGAGGGGCTGAAGGAGATTTACGCCAAGTATAAGACGAAAAAATACATGGTCGCCGTGTTTGAGTCCGGCAAGGGCGATCTTTATGAGAACACGCGGGATCTGCTGCTCTTCAACCGCCGCCGCAGCGCCGAAAAGGCCGTGCAGCAGGCGAAAAAGCAGAAGGCCGTGGGCATGGAGCGATAAGCCGCGGGCGGAAGGGAGCAATCCCTTCCGCCCGTTTTCTTTTTTGCCTGAATTTAATCCATCACTCCGTACCGCTTCATCAGCTCGATACGTTCCTTGGCGAGCTTGATGGAGCCGGAGACGCTGTTATCCGTGCCAGTCTTCTTCTCGCCCGCGTAGTATGCGAGGCGCTGTGCCCATGCGACCGGCAGCAGGTACGGGCGCTTTTTGAGGTAGGGATAGTTCCGCTCCAGATACTCGCGCTTCGGGAATACCGTCCGCAGGACGCTGCTCTTCTCCCCCGTCCGGCTGGTTTTCACGGCGTTCAGCGTGACGGTGGAGGAATGGAGGCGTGTTAAGTCATTGGAGCCGTACACGCCGCCGCAGAGGCCGTCATGCAGCAGCGGCTCCACATCGATGCTGCCGTCCCACGGGGCGGGCAGATCAAATTCGATGCCGAGATCGTCTCGGGCGATGCGGAAAGCGGCGGCAGCAAAGGTCGCCGCGTGGACGCTCTCACACTGCTCGTGCAGGCGCTGCCAGTCGATTTCCGCGTGATACGCCCGCGCCCACAGGCCGATGTCGCAGAACTGCCGCGCCCCGATGCCGCTGCGGACGAAGTGCTTGTAGGCGTGCAGAAGCAGGTACAGCAGGTGCTCGTGGGGCGGCATGCCCAGAAAGCCGTCCATCTCGACGGGATTGATGTCGGTGAAGAAATGGTTCAGCTCGTCATGCGCATCCTCGGCAGAATCAAATAAATGCCGATGCAGTTCGATGTAAAGTGGGCTGTCGCTTTTTGTGTAAGATACCTCGTCCGCTGTGGCAAACTCGTCAGCGGGCGTATCGGTGGTCAAACCGTTTGCAAGTAGCTGCTCATGGCAGGCCATAAACTCCGCATCGGGAATGTACAGGTCATCGTCCGCGCTGATGCGGTGATCCTTCAGCGGATACAGTCGGCTGCAAAGCTGGCCCTTGACCACGATGGGGTGCAGCCCTGCGGCGTGGAGTTTGTGATAGAGGTCAGCAAACTCCGCCGAGCGCACGGTCTGATTCAGCACCTGCCCGATGACTTGCTGCTTGGTCACAGCGAACAGCGCAGCGTTTTCCTTGGCAACAGGCATCTTGCGGACGGTCTCGAAGAGGATCGGCAGCAGCTTCTGCTGATTGGCCAGCGTGAAAATGGTCGGCCAGTCCACCTTTTCGGCGGGCAAATCTCCGCCGGAAACGGCAGCCTTGGCGATATGAAGGAATTATCTCTCCGTGGCGGTCAGGGTCATGTTCGTGTGTCAAGCCCTTTCTTTGTGTTTTTCGATGGCATGAGCGGCAAGCAGCGACGCAGCGCCGAGAAGCGCGCCCAAGGTGTTGCAGATCACGTCATCTGTCTCCGCAAGCCCCAGCGCGTAGCGGTACTGGGCATACTCGATTCCCGCGCTGAGCGCGCAGCCGACGAGCGTCGTGAGGATGATTCTAAGCCAGCGGTGCCACTTTCGCGGCAGGGCGTTGGAAAGCGTCAGCCCCAGCGGGAAGAAGAGGAAGACGTTCATCAGCATCTCGCGGTAGAGTTCGGGCTGCTGCCGCGCGGCGGTCAGGGAGGCAAAGGGGGCGAGGATCAGACCGGTGCCGCCCTCGGCGCGGCTGAATAAGGTTGCGTAGAGGATGGCGGCGGTTATCAGGAGCACCAGCACAAGGTTCCCACACCGCCAGCGCCTCGCCCCCACGCGGGCAGGCAACGCGCCCCAAGCAGTAAGCGCCAGCGCCATAAAGGTGATAATGCCGATGAACGAACGGGTGTAGATGTAGTGAAGCATGTTAATCAACTTCTGCGCGCGATTTTTCGACTGATGCGCTTCATGTATCCCAGAATAATCTGGAACTCAGCACGTCTTTTAAACAGGATAAAAAAGAAAATATTGGGAAGTAGTGCACATATACCCATCTCAATCGCAAATGTAAAAATTGGGTTCTTTAAGGTAATACTACGGGCAATGGCAAAGCAGAGTGTCCCTACAGCTAAAGTGCATAGGCCATAAAGCAAATACGTTGCAAAGTAATATTTTAGCTTCTGCCCAAACAGCGTCTTATGGATAATGTATGGGTCATACCAAAAATAGACACATAACCTGCTGATGATCGTTCCAAGCAAAATACCGGAAATTCCAAGAGGATAGGCCAGTATAATCGATACTGCCAAGTTGATCATAGCGGCAATGAGCGGACGGTATTTCCCCACCTTAAATAAGCCTGTAACCTCTCTGTAAGTCGTAGAAGCATACTGAACGCCCGCAGTGTAGTAATTGACTATAATAATAAAAACCGTCCAACTCGGGAGCAAATAGTCTTCACCGATCCACAGAGCAATGAAGGGGTTTAGTAATACGCCCAGACAAATACCGGTAAAACCGTACAGCCAAAACGAAGCAAAGAAAAGGTTGTAAAACATCTTCTCATTCGCTTCTTTGCTCTCTGTAGCATTGTAGTTACCAATGCTGGCCGTCATCGAGTAGAAAATATAGCTTAAGAATGTCCGAACTACGTCCACAATATAGACGTAGTTGGAGTATAGACCAACAGATGCCAATCCTTGGAACTTAGAAATCAGGATATTGTCCGTACTGCTGATGATCGTCCCGCTTATCTTATAGAGGAAGAGCGATTTTACGTTTTCCTTCAACGCCTGTTTCTGCTCAAGAGAGATTCTCCCAGCACTGGAATCCGTTAAGAACGGGAATTTCTTATTGGTTACTCTCGCGATCCACGCATTTTCAGCGAGCTGAAAAGCAATGATGCAGATGAGTGTCGGGATATAAGCGTGGAAGAAAAACAGAACAACCATTTCTCCCAGATTCCTCAATACCATAAAAATCGAGTGATACAGGGAGTTGATTCTATTCTGCTGGCTGGCCGTCAAGAGGGATTGCTTATATGAAAAAAGATAGGAGCTTGCGGACTGCGTCAGGAAAAGGAAATAAATGACGTATATGCTCTCGGGTATTGTAACCGTTCCTTTGATCAGATGTGGTAAAAACGGCATCAGGATACAGCCGAGCACAAATACAGTTGCTCCAACCGCTCTATATACGCGCCTATATACGCGCATATAGCCTTTAACAGCAACCATATCCCCTTCTGCAAGCGGTTTATATAAGCTATAGATGATAGCTGTATCAAATCCCAAGTTTGCAAGGGAAAGCAGTGAAAGTACATTGGTGAATAGCCCTGACACTCCAAGATACTCTTTCCCCAGCAATGCAATAAACATCCAACGGGTAAAAAAGCCCATTAAGATGCTGAGCATCTGGCTTCCTACGCCAAAGGCCATATTTTTTAGAGAATTCGATGTGCGGGACGTATCCATAGTTATCCTCTTCTGATGATACCTTTCAGCTTTCTTTTAACGATAGAGAAAAAGTTTTCCCGATAGTAACGCCAAAGGCCATGCTTTTTTTCTTTTTCAAAGTCGAAATCTTTCAGGTAATCGTAGACTTCTTTTTCAAAAAGCCTGTCATAGTTATCACTCATGCGAGTAATAATGCGGCCCCATTTATCAATGTTTTTATGCGTAAAGAATTGAATTTCTTTCCCTAAGTACGCTTTGGTCGTATCGAGTACAGAATGCTCATACGCAAAGCCGAAGTTACGCGGATCTCCACCTTCTGCATTGATTTGCAGCATCCTGCGCAAGCATTTTTCGCAGGCACAGCAGTTATGATCGTTCCAAGAACAGACTCTAAGCGGAAGTGGTGCATTGATTTTTTTTTGATAAGCGACAACCGCCCTTGCTTTATCCTGATCTGTCATTTCGTAACCATCATGAATGACAGACGTTCCAGCAAAGCGAAATTCATTGTCCGTCGTCGGATCTGACGCACAAGGATATGTATTTCCAACAGAAAATGAACTTGCAATATACAGCGTCTGGATGCCTTCTAAATAGGCAATTGGGGCAGCAGCCCCAAGAATTGCCATGGCGTGATGCAGTCCATGCCAGAAATCATCGCCCATTTTTGCAGCAAACCTCTTGTCGATTGCTCTGCTGTTGATAAACGTCCCGTAGTTGGCTCGAATAAACGCGGTGTTCGTTCCATGCTCTTGGGCAAACTCTGTCGCCGCATTGCGGTCTGAAATAAAGTTTCGGTCGCTCTTAGCGTCTTTGTAGTACTCTCCTTGCCCCACCAAAGCTTCCTGATAGAAACCATATTCTAAAATCAGCAAGGGCTTCTCATCTGCATGGCGAATAAAGGTAGTGACAGCATCCATTCCACCAGTAAACATCTGCGCACTTTTTTCGGTGGCTGATGCATCATTGTCCTCACACTCTGCGTGCAACGTGCCACTCAGCGGACAATCCGGATACATTTTTTGATATGCATCCCGTAGGCGCTGCAAGCTGCGGCAAAATGTGCTATCTACTTTATCGACGCACACTTCAGCATCTGTAAGCCACGCAATTTGCATAGCATTCCCCAAAAAAGGGATAACAAGAATGCTTTCAGGGACACATTCTATGCAGCGGTCATACTGCATAAAGAGATGCATCGGTGACTTGAAGAAGCGCTGCAAATCTTCCGTGGTCGTAAACCAATAATCAACCCGATCTTTGGATATTAACAGCTTTTCAAGTTTGATTTTGCCCATATATTATCCCTCAAATTGTTCTTTCCAACGTGCAATCTCATCAAATGGTATATTCAGCTTAGTCTCAAATTCACTGTTTATCAGTGAAGACAATCCATCCAGCGTATCTTTCTCAATGGTTATTAAGCCTGTGTCCGCACTGATGCTTCGTGCACGTTCGTCTATTGAAATGATGATTGCCCTCTTCTTGTGCCTCAGTGCATAAATCCCCCCATGAAGACGTGTTCCCACATACTCAATGTTGTTTCGCATGAGAACCGCTTCATAGGCCGCCTTGTGCGGAGGGATTACTTCAATCCCGTCCGTATTAGAAAACATGTTAAAATATGCCTCATCCTTATCGCCCTGTATCCAGAAGGAAACATGGTCGTATTCCCGTTTAAGTGTATCGATCAACATCTGATCGCGTGGGTCTACCTGCGTTCTTGCGGTCAAAGTAAAAACTACGTTGTTCGCTTTTTTTGCCGGGATCTGTGCGCAAAAATCAGGTGTCAGCGCCCACATGGTCACGCAACCGGTGTTGATTGCCTTCAAGCCAAGCACATCTTCTACATAACGCTTGCTTCGCTCATCCCGAACACTGTGATAATAAGAATGGCTGAGTATCTTGCGGTAAAGATGCGTTGTGTAAGCATCGGTATGTTCTCCGGCACCTGCGCCCACACCGATGCAGACCGAGTTTGCCAACGGCTTGCAGTTGAAGATATTCACATTCCACTGCGGATAATGCGTTCGCATATCTTTCGCCAGAATATTGCTGCCGCCGATAAATTTATAGTCGCAGGTCGCATAGTTTTGAACGGCAAACGAGTTTCGCCAGACAGCATAGCTATGAAAAGCAGGCATCTGTGTTGGAATTTCCTTGACAAACGCTTGTCTGAAAATTTCTGCCATCTCTGAACAAACACACTCATAGATGATATAGTCGCCAATATTATCTGTTCCAATAGCCGGATTTAATAGTAATACAGTTTTCATATGTTAATCCCTTGTTAACAGCATTCTTAGCTTACGGAAAACCTTGCGAAACGCCTTGATTTTGTCGATGAAATCTCCATGCGCATCGATGACTTCGTAGTTATCGCTTCGATTTATAGTATGAACCTTATTATATTTACGATTAGGAATATTCGAAATACAGTTAGAATCAACTATTTGAGCAAGCGCCTCTGGTTTATTGAAATCGCTATTCATTTTATATAAAAGCAACCGATTTCCATAACACTTTTGACAATCTTGTAATGGCCTGAATATTTCATTTTGTAAGTGGATTGGATTTCCACCCGGTCGTTCTTGGGCGACTCTACTTACGTCTATTCGGCGAGCAGACAAATCATCTTCAAGTTGGAACCATAATACTTCTCCATTATCACAATTTTCTTTTGAGTAAATAATTAATTTCCCGCCTTTTGTTCTCAGAACAGAAGTATCTACCACCTTAATATGATCGACTAATACTTTTTTAAGTGTCCAACTATACGGGAAATCCGTCGCCTCATATAATTGTATCTGATTAGCGGCAGAAGTTTCAGGTATCATGTAAACCTTAGAATTCCATTCAAAAACATTAGGGTATGACATATGAAATTCCTTTACAATTATACTTTTAACTGGTGAAAACCTCTCATTTTCAAAGAGTGTTACACCTATCTCTCCTTTTGCAAGCCACAAGTTGTATGCTTCCACAAAGATATACGTCTTTCCACCTTTTTCAAGTACAAACGGGTCTGCATACCAATAATTCACCGTTGGTTTTAAAAATGAGTATTCTCCTTTTTTATTATCCGATGGTAATGCAGCATTATTTTGTATTTTTCTGCATCCGACCGTATAAAAATCTTCCAAAAAAAGATATTGTAATAGATTCACTTGCCACACTTCTCTTTCACATAATTCCGCAATCTTCTTAGGTACCGAAACAATTGCACTCTGACTTTCTTTCTCTTCGGCAGCCAGCTCATCGAATACCAGTGGATGGAATAGGTATTCTCCGTCTTCGTCAGCTTGCCCGTTACGCTGTCCAGCGGGTTGAAGTAGTCCGCCGGATAGACGCGAATTCCGGCAACCAGCTGCTCCTGCCCGCTGCGCATAAGGCCGAAGCGCTCCATCACATCCGTATTGAGATGCGGGCAGCCTACGGCGTTCAGACTTCCGTCCGCGTTGGCGAAGTGCAACTTTTTATATTCTTCGATCATCGCCTGCACGACAGGCTGATGCGGAACAGCTGCCATCACCTGTCCGCTGTTGACAAATTGCTCGTTCTCAAATCCAATGAATCCCTCGTCATCCAGCAGCGGCGAAATGTCCCGCAGCACCTCCACGTCGGTGTCGAAATACACGCCGCCGTACTGCTCCAGCACGACAAGGCGCATGACGTCGGACACGAAGGCATACTTCTTCGCGGCGTAGGCCTCCGCCATGAAGGGCATGGCAAGATAATCGCAGTTGTCCTCGTTCCACTCGCGGATCTCAAAATCCGGGCAGAACTTGCGCCAGCTGGCGATGCACCTCTTGGCAAGCTCCGGCTTTTCGCCGCGGCCAAACCAGCAGTAGTGGATGATTTTGGGGATCATGGGTCAGTCCTCCATCAGCGCGTAGATCTTCTCGACCTCCGCGCTGTTCGTATAATCTCTCTTTGCGCAGTTCTCCGACAGCTGCTGCATCCGGGCGGGGTCGCGCAGCAGCGCGGCAATTCCGGCAGCGCAGCCTGCGTTATCCATAGGGACGATCACACCGTCCGCCCCGTCCTCCAGCTGACTGCCGGAGGTAGCGTAGTTGGTGATAACGACCGGCTTGCCCAGCAGCTGCGCCTCCCGCACGGTGACGGCCTTGCCCTCGTAGCGAGAGGGCTGCACATACAGGTCGCAGGCGCGCATATAGGGATAGGGGTTGTCCTTTTTGCCGAGGATGATGACGCGCTCCTGCATCCCGGCCTCGTCGATCTTCTGGCGGATCAGCGGCTCATCGCCGCCATAGCCGATGAGATACCACGTTACGTCAAGGCCGCCCGCAACCAGACGGCGGCAGATATCCGGCACATTGTCGAAATTCTTCGCCTCGCAGAAGCGGCCGACGGAGAGGAGGGAAATACCTTTTTGCGGCATTTCGCCAGAGACGTGAAACGCCTCGGCGTTCTTTTTTACGAAATCTGCGGGCAAAATATTTTCAATAACGATAACGCGGGATGCAAGTTGTGGAAAAACAGAAGAAAACGACTCTTTGCATGCCTCGCTTACAGCGACAATCATGTTCAATCGGCTATACTGCGACAATAAGTACGTAAAATCGGCCTTTTCAGCGGAATAGTCTGTGTGAATCCACCCAATTTTAATTGATGCATCGACTCGTTCATGCAGGAAATCAAAGGGGAGAAAAAAGCTCATAGCAACATCGTAATGCTCTGCCAACGGCTTTGTACAATGTCGCATAACCTGGGCCCACGTTCGATCATTGTTGACATCGTGAAAAATTGAATACACAGCATCTCTTAATCGTAAAACAGCAGAATAAACACATTTATGCTTAATTTTATCGACAAATGATTCACGCAGATGGGCCAGTTCTTGGCATTCCGGAAGGACATTCACATGAGGGTCTATCATAGGAAAGAGTGTGCCGTGGTGGCCGTACAAGAATAAATCAACATCGTAGTAATCGTAATCTACGCTCGACAGCAGACCAATTAAGCTACGCTCCACACCGCCTAACTCCAATGCGCCCGGCATGACAATCAAAATTTTCTTCTTCATGGTTTATCTCTTCGTTGACTCAGTAACGTATAGGCGGTAATTGCAGATACTCGTCAGAATGTATGTATTTAATGCCAGCCTTTATCCCACGCATAACCGCGTTGAAAATCGGCCAATACCCTCGCGTGAGAACAGCTTTCAACAGTCGGTAGGCAAACGAACTAACCATCCAATAGCCAATACAAAAGGAATTAACCACTTTCATGAACTTCAGCGGCTCATCATCTTGAATGAATCTATGCCAAAACACAATTTGGAAAAAACCCGTGCAATAGGGAGGCGTTGTATTAACTATTTCCGTAGATGCTGTTGACGTTTTTGCATCATTATGTTCATATAGCGCTGTTGATACAATGCAAGCCCGATATCCACGCTTGACCAACTTGTACGCCATAACGCGGTCATCGCCAAATGCGTACTGATTTTTTTCAAGCCACGGTATTTCATCCTCCATATTCAGGTTGCGCATAACCTGCGTGCGGATAAAAAAGCACGTCCAAGCAAACGACTCTGTCGGATAATACCTTTCTTCGCTTGTGTCAAACGTGTGATAAGACCATCCGCCGCTTCTAAGAATTTTTACATACATATCCCGATGAAATAGAGATACGCTTACTGATGCGGTAAGTATCCCGGCAATAGTCCCTGCCTTACTCGCTGGAAAAAAGGAAAACAATGGGCCCGTCGAGCAATCGTACTTCTTCTCCTGCAATGGCTTGGCTAATTTGAGTATAAAATCAGGCTCAAAAGAAATATCATCGTCTAAAAAAAGAGTATACTCAGACTTGATATATTTTAAGGCCGCCAACCGCTGCCCAACCATACTCTTGCGGCAATGGACAAATACCTCATACCCAAGTTGCTCTTTCGGCTTAGAATAGCCTTCTGGTAAAACTACAACAACCTTTTCTGGCTGAACTGTAGAGTTCCTTATACTGTCAAGCAGTTTCTGGTACTTTGCGCCAGCCCGTCCTAATGTTCGGATTGCAATTGAATAGCTTATCACTGCATATTTCACCACTTTCGGTCTGTTTTTTTGTGGAACTTCATATACAACCATTCCGGCATGAGAACTTTTATAAAATTACACTTTTCTCCTGATATAACCCGTCAATACCCAACCCGCTGGGGTGCAGAGCACCGTCAACAGCTTGCGGGGGGATTCTTTGATGTAATTTCGGTTCCCGGCGAGCTGGCTGCTGGAGCAGTAGTGGATGCAATCCATCGCCAGTCGTTTAAAGGACTCCGGGTATTGCATCTTCACCGTGCGCCAGAAAGCGAAGCCCTTGGGATTTCGCAGATACTGCCGGAGCATGTTGTTGCTGGAGCCGTCCGGCTGGTATTCCACATTGCATAGCACCTCGTCCAGCACTGCAAGCTTGTAATCCTGATCGATCAAAAGATATTTGTAGGCCAGACTGACATACTTTTCGCCCTCAAACACGGGGTACTCGGGATAGGCGTTGATGACATCCGTCCGGTAGACCAGCTTTTTGTCACCGGCACCGCCCGCGGCATAGTAACCGGAAATGGTGGTCTCGGATAGTCCGTCAGGAAAGCCTTTGCCGATGATCTTTCCATCGAAATCCGCATCAAGGCCGACAATGCCAGCGTAGCCCTTCCCTTTGACCTCGTCCCACTTGCGCAGGATCTTCTCCACCGCGCCGTCTGCCAACATATCGTCAGAATCGATACAGGTGTTCAGCTCCGTATGGATATTGGCGTAGGCCACGTTGTGGGCGGTGTGCATGCCCCCATTTTCCTTGTAGATGTATTGAATTGTAAACCCGTTGTCGCGGCTTTGCCAATCGTGCACCAACTCGGCGGTGTTGTCCGCAGAGCCGTCGTCCACGATCAGCCAGATAAAATCCTTACAGCTCTGGCGGCAAAGGCTTTCATAGGTGCGCGGCAGCGTATGCGCGCGATTGTAGGCAGGGGTGAAGATGGTGAGGATGGGATCAGCAGTTTTGTTCATAAGCCTTCAAATAAAACTCCTGTAGTTTTACTGCTTCTGTAGTGATATCGAAGCCGTGCGCGGCGATTTCTGCTCGACGGTCGGTACGGGGGATGGCTCGCTTCGCAAGAATCTTCTCCGCCCATGCCTCCGGACTTGCGGACAAAGGCATAATATCCACTAAACCTTCAGTCAAGATGCACTCGGGAGGAACCTTGTCGGAGATAATGCACGGCAGCCCCGCCGCTTGCGCCTCGACCATGGTGACCGGCAAGCCTTCATACAGCGACGGAAGAACAAATATATCCATTGCTTGCATTAAGTCTGCAACATCGCTGCGCACGCCCAAGAAGCGGACATGCTCTGCTATGCCAAGCTCTTGTACCTTCTCCTGCATTTTAGACATTCCTTCGCCGCCGCCGACCAGAAGAAGAACTGCGTTCGGCTCTTTTTTTAGCAATGCGGCAAATATCTCAAGCAGAAAGGGATGATTTTTGGGTTGAGTAAAGTTCCCGACATGGCCAAGTGTGTACACTTCTTCAAGATTAAGATCATGTCGTACTTTTTTGTACCTTGCCGGGGACCACGCATATGCAGCGATATCAATCGCATTGTTCATTATAACAAACCGACTTTTGTTCCGCTCTCCGTAGAGCCATTCTCCCGACTCTTCGCCGCACATAAACAAGTGCGTCAAATATGGCATCATACGCTTTTTGAAATATGTCCGCACGACCATCTTCATGTCGAAGCCGTGAGGCGCGCTGTGTGCGTGACATATCCGTACCGGAACGCCTTGCTGTTCAGCTTCACGGAATGCAAAATACCCCAGTTCAGACATGTGGGAATGTATGATCTTGTATTCCGGGTGTGCTTGAAAAAAGCCGCGCAGATCACGCTTGTACCGCGCAAAATTTTGCGGATAGATTGGGCACAAACGGTATATCCTGCCGCCCAACGTTTCTATCTCGTCATCATATGCTCCGCGCTGCTCCCGGTGAACAAGGAAATCAAACTGCACCTTCGTTCGGTCGATATGTCGATAATAGTTCATCACCATCGTTTCAGCGCCGCCGCGGTCCATGATGGTAAACATATTCAACACCCGGATCGGCTGCTGTGCTACATTCTCACTCATCCTTTTATCCTTTCCATGCATTTCAAGAGCAGAAATACCCCTGATGCAAAGTTCAGCTTACAGCAGGCAAAAAATGCCCACCAATGCAGAGGAAAATATCGCATGGGCAGCGTTTTGATTGCCGCACGATATTCCTTCTCCGACAGGATACCTCTGATTTCCCTCAAGGCTTCACGGCTCGGAAGCGCCAGCGCATTTAAGCCTAGGCCGATAATGCTGAGGCTGATGCGGTTATTGAGTGCGGCGTCAAAATCATCGCCGCACTTTTCCAGCTCAATGTAACTGCGCATATCGGAAAACAGGTTCTTCCACTGAGCCGCCAGTTCCTTCCTATACTTAGAGGTCATTCCGGAATTTTTACGGTAATGGCTCAAATAGTCAGGAATGTAGGCGGCGTTTTTCACATGCGCGAGATAGTGGAGATTAAATAGCCCATCCTCATAAGTCCCAATACGCTGCAAATCTGTAAAATGAATGTCGTTTTGCGCAATAAGCTCACGAAGGTAGAGCTTTCCCCACACCGTACAAAGCGCATCCGCATTTTCAGGATGTGCAAGCTCCGTTCCCAAGAGGCCTATCATTCTACGTTGGAGTTCTCGGCATTCCGCTGCATGAAAGGTTTTTTCCTCTGAAAAAATGACTTTTGGAGCGCTGTGATCCGGAAATTCTCGGATATAGGGCCACATCACCAAGTCAGCAGCATGCTCTTCCGCCTTAAAAACTGCCTTTTCGCAAGTGCAAACATCAATCCAGTCATCGCCATCTACATACATGATGTATTTGCCCGATGCATATGAAAGCGCTTTATTTCGCGCGGATGAAACGCCTGCATTTTCCACATGGAACACCGAAATCCGCGCGTCAGACTCTCCATATTGGTTTAATATTTCTCCACTGCTATCCGCTGATCCATCATCGACACAAATAATTTCGACATTCTGATAAGTCTGATTGACTAAGCTATCCAAGCATTGTCTAAGGTATCGCTCAACATTGTAAACAGGTACGATGATGCTTACCATTGGTGTCTGCTCCATATCGAATTAGCCTCCTGCTAGATTGAGATATTCCGCCAGGCTCAACCGTGCGAAGTAGTGGTCAAACGGCTGGTTGATCGCGTTTGCATAGTAAAAATACGCGGCATAGCCCAGCACCAGCAATGCTGTTAGCACTTTTCCATCCCTGCCGCCGATCTTTTTCAGCATCCACGGGAGCGACAGCGACTGGAAAATCAAGAAATAATTTGCCAATCTTGCAAAATAATTTGCCGTTCCGAACAGCCCGTCAAACATAATCGCGCCGTTGAGCATGGTCAAATTCATTGCGAGATTTTCCGCCTCGGAGCTGTCTGCAAACAGCTTTTTCCGGTAGAGGAACGACAAAACCATCGGCACATTGCAGACGAGCACACGGAACATATTGACACCGTCTCCCGTGAAGGAGGAAACCGTGTATTCCTCACCCAGCAGCGTCGTGATGTTGACCACCGTGCCGAGCAGCGGGCGCAGCAGAAAGCCCGCTGCAATGAAGGCTGCCAGCATCCAATAGGTTATTTTCGTCCACGGCTTAAATGTCATGAACGGCACCGCCAAATACATCAGGGAATAGGGATGGATCAGCGTTGCGATCAGTATCCCAACAGCAAATAAAAGCCACTTCTTTTTAAGTGCAAACATCGTCGCAATGACCGATATCCCGACCGCCGCCGCCTGTTTGATACCTGCAAAAGCAAAGGTATAACAGCCGGTGGTGAACAGCAGAAAAACCGACAGTGGGAAATTCACAGAGTATTTGTGCGCAAAAATGAGATAGCAGCCGACGGTCAGAAATGCCCAGAACATCAGAAAGTTCTGCGTAGATACGCCGTGCATCTTCAGGCGATAGTTCACCCAGTTGAACAGCGGGTTAGAACCGATGCTCTTGTCGGATGCTTCCCATAATTTTTCCGTCAGGAGCTTATAGGAATATCGATATGTGGCAGTGTCATTGCAATGTGTCCTCAGCCCGGCAAAACCGGCGAGCAGGATGATGATTACCACAGTGCAGACGATCAGCCGCTGGCGCCGATTATGCTTTGCTGGTCCAAACGCCACATGATCGGCGCACCACGCTAAGGCGATCGTTATGAGCATAAGGATGACTAAATCGCGCATGTCAAATCTCCAAGTGTTTGATGGTTTCCGTCACAACAGCGGTTTTACTGAACCTTTGCTCCATTCGCTCTCGGCCTCGGCAGCCCATTTCGGAGCGTTGCTCCACGGACAGCTTCATGACCCGCTGCATAGCCCCATACAGCGCGTTCGCGTCCTTCGCAGGGCACAGATACCCGCTGTTGCCGTCCTCCACCGCCTCGCGGCAGCCGGGGATGTCGCTGGTGATGAGCGGTCTCCCGGAGGCGGCAGCCTCTAGCAGCACATTGGACATACCCTCGTGATACGACGGCAGCACCACACAACTCGCCATAGCATAAAAGCGCTTCATATCCGACTGATAGCCGTGGTACTTGACCACACCGGCCTTTTCCAGTTCATCCATGAGGGGCTTATATCCCTCTTCAAACGAGCCGACGATGTGAAACTCCACGCCGTCGCCATATTCCTGCTTCATCCGCTTTGCGGCGGCAAACAGCTCGTCCACACCCTTTTCGTGCATGACGCGACCCACAAAGAGAAAGCGCACCGCCCCCTCCTGCGGGTAGGACTGATAGGGATAATCTTCTAAATTGACGCCTGCTCCGTTCAGCACCACGTCGCGCCCCTTCGGCACAACGCCGGTGGCAGCGAGGGTATCCCGATTCCCGGCATTCTCAAAAAAAACGACCCTCGCACCCTTCAACGCCGGTTTGTAGAGCGCCAGCACAAACTTCTTGAGCCAGCCGCCGTTTTCGATGGCGCTGCCAAGTCCCGTGATGTTCACGGCATAGGGGATGTGCACCATCCGGCAAGCAAGGCCGCCGTAGATGTTGGGCTTGATGGTATAGGTCAGAACAAGGTCGGGCTTGACCTCTTTCAGAATCGCCCGATATTGGTGAAAGAGCTTGCTGTCATGAAGCGGATTCATACCCCGCCGGTCGATGGGCGTGTCCAGAAAGCGGCAGCCAAGCTGCACAAGCTCCGAAATGAAACCGCCGTCCGGCAAAGAGATATATACCTCGTGTCCTGCACCCAAAAGCGCTGCAAGCAAGTCCTTTCGAAAGCGATACAGGCCAACATCGTTGTTGGCAAGCACCAGAATCCGCTTATTTGATTTTTCTCGCAGGGATTCCGACATAGGTTCCACTCTCCTTGATATCATGAATCACCACTGCACCTGCGCCAATAGTAGTGTCCGGTTCTATTTTTAACCCCTGAATTACTTTCGTACCGGTTCCCAAGAGGCTCCTCCGGCCTATAACCACTTTTCCTGAAACACTTACTCCAGGATGAAGCGTGCTATAATTTTCCAGCACTGAATCATGGCCTATTGTTGAGTTCAAATTCACAATACAGCCATCACCTACTTGCACATTGACTGTCAAAATAGTTCCTGCACAACAAATGCTGCCCGCCCCAATTCGGCTTCCCTTCCCGCAAATTACAGTTGGATCTATCAGGGTGGCAGGTTCAAGACAATAGTTATTCTTCAATCTGTTGTATATCGCCTCTCGCGCTTTACTATTTCCAATTGCACATACCACATATGATGGTTTGTCGTATCGAAGTAGCCAGTTGATGTTCCCCAATACGCAACATCCGTCAATTTCTGGAAGGCCCTCCGCATCATCCACAAAGCCTAAAACTTTCCACGTTGGTTGGCTTTGGTTGATTCTTTCTACAAGCCAAACGACTTCCCTTCCAAAGCCGCCAGCACCAACTATAATTAAATCTTTCATATCACAATAACCTTCTCACTCATGAACCGCAGCCTCCGTTCCCGTAAATGCTTCCATCGTTGCGCTGCCTTCAGCGCTGATCCCTTCGCGGGCGAAGACGCAGCGGATCGTCATGAAGATGATCTTCACATCCAGCGCGAAGCTGATTTTCTCCACATAGTCCACATCATACGCAAACTTCTCTTCCCACGAGGCAAGGTTTCGCCCGTGCACCTGTGCCCAGCCGGTAAGCCCGGGGCGAACGTCATGGCGGTGATGCTGCTCTTCGCTGTAAAGCGGCAGGTACTTCACCAGCAGCGGTCTTGGCCCCACGATGCTCATCTTGCCGCGGAAGATATCCCACAGCTCCGGCAGCTCGTCGATGCTCAGAGCGCGCAGCTTCTTCCCGAAGCCCGTCAGCCGCTCCTCATCCGGCAGCAGCGCGCCGGTTCCATCCCGCGCGTCGCTCATGCTGCGGAACTTATGGAGTTTAAAAATCTTTTCATCTTTTCCCGGACGCTCCTGACAGAAGATCACGGGGCTACCCAGCTTCACGCGCACAAGAATCGCCGTCACCAGCAGCAGCGGCGACAGAACGATCAGCGCACACCCGGACAGCACAATGTCCAGCAGGCGCTTGATGTATTTTTCATAAAACCCAGCCTTATGCCGCATCAGAACATCCCCCGGATGGTATCGCACACGCGGTCCACATCGTCCGTGCTCATCTTCGTATCGCTGGGCAGGCATACGCCGCGCGCAAAGAGGTCGTCGCCCACCGGCGCATCGCTGACGCTGACAAAGGGGCAGTTTGCGAAAACCGGCTGTAAATGCATGGGCTTCCAAAGGTAGCGCCCCTCGATGCCCACTTCGTTCAGCTTTGTGAGCATTTCACCGGGCGTCACATTGCATCCCTTGTCCAGCAGGGCAACGGACAGCCAGCGGTTTGATTCCGCGCAGGGGAGCTCTGGCTGCATGGTGAGCGGCAGGCCTTTCAGGTTTTCGCAGTAGCGTGCAAAGATGGCCCGTTTCTGCTCCACGCGCAGCGGCAGCACCTTCATCTGCCCGCGCCCAATGCCCGCGCAGATGTTGCTCATGCGGTAGTTGTAGCCGATTTCCTCGTGCTGGTACCACGGCGCGTTCTCGCGCGCCTGCGTGGAGAGCTTCAATGCGTGCTTCGCCTCATCCTCCGTCCGGCACAGCAGCATCCCGCCGCCGGAGGTGGTGATGATCTTATTGCCATTGAAGGAAAGAGCGCCGAAGTCGCCAAAGGTGCCGCACTTCTGCCCATTGTATGTAGACCCCAGCGCCTCGGCGGCGTCCTCGATCAAGGGAACGCCATGCTCGCGGCAGATGGCGGTGATCTCGTCCAGCTTCGCGGGGTTGCCGTAGAGGTGGACAACGACCACGGCCTTGGGCGTGCCGTGCAGCGCAAAGGCGCGGCGCAGGGCGGCGGGGTCCATGTTCCACGTCTCGCGCTCGGAGTCGATGAACACAGGCTTCGCGCCGCAGTAGGTCACGGGATTGGCGGAGGCGGAGAAGGTCAGGCTCTGGCAAAAGACCGTGTCGCCGGACTTCACGCCCGCCAATATCATCGAAAGGTGCAGCGCCGCCGTACCGGCAGAGAGGGCGACGGGATAGCCCTCGCCCATAAATTCGCTCATGGCCTTTTCAAATTCGTTGACGTTCTCGCCCAGCGGCGCGATCCAGTTTTTCTGAAATGCATCGTGGATGTATTTCAGTTCATAGCCCTCGTCCGACATATGCGGGCTGGCCAGCAAAAGCCGTTTATCCATGTTTGTCTCCTATGTTTTTCGTCCACCGGATGTCAAAATATGCTTCGGTCGGGCGTATTCGCTGCGTTCAAAAGCGCGACAAAGCCGCGTCATTCCTTTTTGCCGCTGTGACGTGCAGAAATGCGCAAGTTCATCGATCCATGTATATTGCCGTCTCCCACCCGAAAAACGTTGGGATTACACCATTTTTATTGCTTAATTATACTACATATGGATAAAAAACGCAATGCCTGACACGCGCGAAAAAGTGGAGCGCTTTTCCTTGTCAGATCATTTTCCGGTTGCACATCCTCAATTTACATGGTACAATGTTATTCAATAAGAGAAACGCATAGTCTGTCGCAAATGGCAGCATGGGAAAGAATGAGTATGCAGGACTGGCTGAACGAAACCGACCGATTCCTCGAAAACAACCGACGCAAGGTATTGGACGGCAAGGGCTGCATCTCACAGGAAGCGGCGGTCAAAAAGGTCAGTGCGGTCTACGACGAGTTCCGCAAGAAGCAAGATGCGGCATACATCTCCGACTTTGACCGGGAGATGGCAAAATACTTAAAAGGCGGTGAGCCGACATGATCGAACGCTTTGACATTGCGGGCTATGCCCGCATTTCCGTGGATGATGAGCAGGATCAGAAGAACATCTCTATCGAGAACCAGAAGGCCATCATCGAGGACTATGTGAAGACCCACTTCCCCGGAAGCACGCTGACGTTTTTTGAAGACCGCGACCGCTCCGGCTACACCTTCGACCAGCGCGAGGGCTATCAGGAGCTGCGCCGGGGGCTGATGCGCCACAAATACGACATTCTCATCATCAAGGACTTTTCCCGCTTTTCCCGCCGCAACTCGCGCGGACTCGTGGAGCTGGAAGACCTGCGCGATGCGGGCGTGCGCATCATCTCCATCGGCGACGGCATCGACTTTCCCAATGACGACGACTGGCTGAAAATCCAGTTCCAGTTCCTTGTGAACGAAATGCCCGTCACAGACACCTCCCGCAAGGTGCGCAGCGTGGTGAAGCGGCGGCAGAACGACGGCGAGTGGATCTGCGCCGCGCCCTACGGCTATCTCGTGACCGAGGACAAGCAGTTTGAGATCATCCCCACCGAGGCCGAGACCGTCCGCAGGATTTTTGACCTCTACAGCAACGCCGGTTGGGGCTACAAGAAAATCGCCAACTACCTCACCGATCAGGGCGTTCCCACGCCGCGCATGTCCGAGCGGATGCGCAAGGAGGCGGCGGGCAAGAAATCCAAGCGGGAGGCCAAGAACGCATGGGCCATCGCCACGGTGCAGGGCATTCTGGACAACGATTTTTATATCGGCACGCTGCGGCAGGGCAAGTACACCCGCGCCAAGATCAACGGCAAGGACATCAAGCGCAACGACGATGAGCACATCGTCATCGAGAACCACCATCAGGCCATCATCGACTACCGCACCTTCGCCACCACCCGCGCCCTGCGGGAAAAGCGCAGCCGCAGCAACTACCGCGGCGTGAAGATCAACGACAATGTGTACTCCGGCTTCTTGCAGTGCGGCGACTGCGGCAGTCCGCTGTTCGCCATGAGCCGCTCTGACCTCGCCCCCGCCTACACCTGCGGCACGTATCACCGGCGCGGACTCAAGGGCTGCACCAGCCACCACATCCGGGTGGATAAGCTGGATGAGCTGCTGAAAAGCTACGTCCGTAAGCTGGCGGACAGCTCTGCCGCCATGCTGACGCAGCTCAACGAGGAATTAAAGCGCGAGACCGAGCAGGTGGCGGAAACGGAGCAGTCTGCCGACAATCTGGCGGCGGTGCTGGCCGACCTCACCGAAGAATTGAAGGTGACGAAGCGCCAGCGCATCCGGGAGATTATGAAAAAGCCCGAGCAGGAAGCATCCATCGAGGCGCTGTATGATGAGATGGAAGCAGACCTCCAGAAGAAGATCGACGGCATCCACCACCAGATCGACCTGCTGAGCGACAAGCGCAACACCATCATTCAGGTGAACCGCGTGGCGAAGACCGCCATCGACGTGTTCCGCGACATTCTGGAAAAGGACAAGCTGGAGCGAAACGATTTGGAGCTGCTGATCGACAAGATCCTCGTCTTTGAGGATCATCTGGAGATCAGGCTCAAAGCCGACATCGACACGCTGCTGCGCTGCGGAACCCTCCCCGCGGAAACGGAGGACGCCGCAAATTTTAGCGAAGGCACGGAAAATATCGAAAACACGCTGATCCAGTCCTCAAAAGGCCGCGAGGACAAGGTTTTCCGTGTCCATGTTATCAGTAACGGCGACCCGTTGGAGATCTACACGAGCAAGGACGGGGAGGTCATTTTTAAGAAGTATTCGCTCATGGGCGGCGTAGATGAGTTTGCCGCGCAGCTGTGCGACACGCTGAGCAAGTCGACCGGCACGAGCGTGGCCGTGACCGACCGCGACAGCGTCATCGCCGCGGCAGGCAGCGCGCGCCGCGACCTCATCGGCAAGCGCATCAGCCCGCAGCTCGAGCAGATCATGGAGGACCGCGGTATCTACCGCGCCGTGCCGAGCGAGCGCAGCGTGTTCGTCACCGAGTCGCTCGACCGCTACTGCGCGACCATCGCCGCGCCCATCATCTCCGAGGGCGACGCACTCGGGCTCGTGGTCTTCATCGGCACCGAGGGCGAGTCGGCCGCAGGCGAGACGGAGTACAAGCTCGCGCAGGCCATCGCAGGCTTTCTCGGCAAGCACATGGAGAGCTGAAAAAAGAGGACGGCTTTAGCCGTCCTCTTTTCCTATATAGCACCGCCTTCGTGTTGTGCATTGCAATTGCTGATCGTACCACCTCTCATCGTGAATACGCAGTCCTTTCCAATATCCACAGCACCGCCATCACCATCGTCATCTCTGCAATTCGCAATGATACTGCTCTCCAAGATCAGTGTGCCGCTAGACACAGAAAAGCCGCAGTTCTTATTTTGACCATCAATGGTGCCGTCAGTGCCGCTGTCCTTTATCGTTAGTGTTTTACCATCGTACACGCAAAACATATCCTCGTCTGTAGCATTACAGGTCAAGGTATACCCATTCAAATCAAATGTGACGGCTCCGCTGATTGTAATTTCGCCGCTAATAGTAACATTGCCACCTAAATAGTAACTACCGTCCGGCAGGTTCAAATTGGTGTCATCAAATATCGTCCAACTCTCCCAATTGTTCTCCGCCCGCGCCGCCGCTCTGGCGGCACATTGCAGAGCTTAAGCGCGCACTCCAAAAAGCGCGCGATCTTGCGCTCCACGGTAAAGTACACGTCGCACGGCACGGCCACAAACGAGCGCATCATGCCCGCCGAGGCGATCTCCATCTCGTAAAAGTCCTTGACCTCCGCGTCCGGAAGATAGTCCCCGAAGATGCCCTCCAGCCGCTTCGCCGTGCTGCGATACAGGTATGCCGAGATTGACGACAGCGTGTAGGCCGTCACGTACAGCTTGCGCAGTGGCTCGGTCAGCTCGGCGATGTGGAGCTGGATAGCCGTCTCCACCGCGTAGAGCACGTGCCGCGCTGTGCTGCTCGGCCAGCGTGAACTGCCCGCTGAACATCCGCTTGTCAAGCTTGAGCAGCAGCGCCTCCTTACTGGGAAAAGCCCGGAAAAACGAGCTTGGCGGCATGCCCGCGGCGCGGGCGATCTCCGCGGTCGTCGTGCCCTCATATCTCTTTTCCAAAAACAGCTTTACGGCGGCGCGCAGCATCTTCTGCTGCGTCAAAAGTCCGCTCGCCTGCTTGCCGCGCAGCAGCATATCGATCACGCTCCTCAAAGTTTACTTGTGAGTGTAGTCACATAACAGCATGGTCCGCCGCTATCCGCAAGAACGAACTGTGTAAATTTTTGCTCCTGCCTATATAAAAGAAGTGCGGCGGTCCTTCGACCGCCGCACTCTCTCATTTTATTTTCCTTTACAGCATCGCAAAGCGCTGTGCGCCCTTCGTTTTGAGCCAGCGAAGAAGCAGCGCTGTCATCGCGAGCGTCACCGCCGCCACGATGGCGAGATACGCAGCCGCGCCGAGCTTCCACCCCTGCCAGAGGTAGAGCCCCGCGAACACGATGGCGTAGAGCCAGCCGCCGAACAGCGCGATCGTCACGGCCAGACTTTGCTTGATGGGCATGAGCTCGCTCGTCCACGTCAGGTTTGCCCGCGCGACGCCGAGCGTCAGCCCCAGGCACGCGGAAAACGCGATGTACGCGAGCGCCTCGGCAAAAACGAGCGGCAGCGCCGCCGTCACAGGCAGGATAAACGCCATGCAGGCAAGCGGCACGAGTGCTGGAAGGGCCGTGAGCGCAAGCTGTACCTTGAGCTTTGCGCGAAGCACCTGCCAGGGCCTGACGGGCAGCGATTGCGCGAGCCAGAGGGACTTTCCCTCGAGCGAGACCGACGGCGTCGCCATGTCGTTCATCGATGCAACGGCGCACACGCCGGTGCAGAGCAGCACCTCCGCGCAGCCGCTCTGCGAGGTAAAGACCTCGTTCAGCAGCAACACGACCGTTCCGCCCTTCCACAAAAGCAGGATGCCCGAGATCGGCAGCAGCAGGATACCGAGGCCGCTGTTGAGCATGTAGTTCGGGCTCGCGGTGAAGCGCGCGAGCTCCTTGCCGAAAAGTGCCCCATCGATGCTCCGGCGCTTGACGGCCTTTTCGCGGTACACAGCCTTGCCCGATGCGCCCGACGCAGTCGTGATCTGCAAAAAGCTGCGCGAGAGCAGCGTCCACGTCAGCGCAAACAGCGCGAGGATGACCGCCGTGCTCAGCAACATCGCTGTCACATCGCCCGTACCGGTCAGGCCAAAGACGTAGAGCGGGTGCGCCGCACCCTTGATCTTCTCACCGTAGACCGCGGCGTTGGCGACGAGCTGCTCGATGGCCGTCTGCGCCTTGAAGACGAAGAAATAGTAGATGGCAAGCCCCGCGAGCGAGACGATGACCGTGATGAAGCTCTTGTGCTTGAGCTTACGGCTCACCTTCGCCACGACCCAGCCCAGCGCGCACGAGAGCGTGAGCACGAAGATTGAGATGAGCGCCGTCAGCAGCACGCCGCCGAGGAGCGCCATCGGCGCCGTCGAGACCGTGACCCAGTAGACGATGACCGCGGGCAGGATGACGACCGCGGAGTACATGAGGCCCATGAGATAGACCGTCAGCAGCCGCGAGGCCATCAGCGTCCGCACCGGGATGGGTAGAGACAGCAGCAGGTCGTTGTCCTTAGCGAAGTACAGGCCCGAATACGTGTTGAACACGCTGCCGAACGCGCCGAGAAAGATGGCGAGCAGCGACATGAGTGCAAAATAGAGCCAGCCCATCCCCGCCTGCGTAAGCGGCGCACAGAGCGAAACGGAAAGCCCCGTGAACATCCCGCCGAGGCCGATCATCAACGCGGCAAAGAGCAGGATATAAGCGATAATCCCCGCCGTCGAACGTTTTTTATTGGTTTTGGCATTATAAAAGTAGCTGCGGAAAATTTCCATCAGCTGCTTCTTGACGAGCGTTTTCAGCATGATTCGCCCTCCAGCTCAAGGAAGACCTCCTCGAGCGAGTCGTCGCCCTTGACCTCCTCCATCGTGCCGGAGCGGATGAGCTTGCCGCCCTTGATGATGGCGACCTTGTCGCAGAGTTTTTCGGCCACCTCGAGCACGTGAGTCGAGAAGAAGATCGCGCCGCCCGCGTCGCACACCTCGCGCATCATGCCCTTTAAGATATGTGAAGCCTTCGGGTCGAGGCCGACGAACGGCTCATCCATCAAAATGAGCTTTGGCTCGTGCAGCCACGCCGAAATGAGGGCAAGCTTCTGCTTCATGCCGTGGGAATAGGCCGCGACGGGCTGGGCCAGGTCGGTCGTCAGTTCGAAGAGGTCTGCATACTTGCGGATGCGCTCCTGCCGCGCGCTTTCCTCCACGCCGAAAATGTCGGCGATAAAATTGAGGTACTGGATGCCCGTCATAAACTCGTAGAGGTCGGGGTTATCCGGGATGTAGGCGAGCATCTTCTTGCAGGCGATGGGATCGTCCTGAATGGAGTGCCCGCCGATCGTGATCCTGCCGGAATCGAACTGCTGGATGCCGACGACCGACTTGAGCGTCGTGGTCTTGCCTGCGCCGTTGTGGCCGATGAAGCCGTAGATCTCTCCTGGCGCGATGTGGAGCGACAGATCATCCACAGCTTTCTTTTCGCCGAAGGTCTTGGTCAGGTGTTCAATATAGAGCATAAGGTTCTCCCTCTTTTCTTCTTGCAGCCGTTTCGAATATCTTTGTGATATCAAAATCATATCATCTAATTCTAAACTGTCAAGAGAAAATTTAAAAATGTCAAGTTTGCTTTACTCGCAGGATAGCACTACTGCTCCGATTTGTCAAGCCTGCTTTACATTTTATCCTTGTGATACAGCACGAGCGACACAATACCCATCACCGCCGCATACAGTACGCCGCCAACGGCCCAGATAAACCAGCTATACTGCGGCTGGCCGTTCCCCTTGGGTCCGAAAGTGTAGAACAGGAAGATCGCCGTCACGCTCAGCCAGTAGATGAGCGACACTGTGCTCATTACGCCGCTGCGCGCCTTCTTTTTGCGCGTGTAGTCGCCCTCCTCGAGCAGCTGGTCCATCGCGCCGGTGTACGTTCCGCTCCAGACGAGCACGCCCACGCCGCAGGCGACCAGAAGCAGCAGCGCATCCACCGCCGCCGCGGCGTAAACATCCGTCGGAGCGACGCGCACGAGCAGCGCGGCGACATCGGACGACGCGAGACCGACCCCGAGCATCAGCGGCACGACAGCAAGGATGCACAGCACCACGCCGAGGATCGTACAGCGCGAGGCCGTCGGCTCATAGGCCTTGCGCCGCTCGCGCACCATGCCGCTCACGCCGTACTCGGTCTCAAACGGCTCTTTTTCAAGGAATTCAAACTCCTTCGTCTTCGCCCCGCAGGAGAGGAACATCCCTACCGCAGCGGCGACCAGCACCAAAATGACGCTCACGCCGAGACCTGCGGCCAGATCCTCCGAAATACCGCCCAGGCCCGCGTCCGCCATGGCGGAGAGAAAAATGATCACGACCGGCGAGATGATGCACATCGCCACCGCCAGTGCGATCTTCGGCGCGCAGGCCTTGCGCAGCGCAAGGTATCGCGCCGCCTGCTCCATTGTCACTCTCCGCAGCGGCGTTTCGTCCGCCTCGGATTCGACGAACTCCTCTTCTTCGAGTTCGTCCTTCAATAAATAGTCGGTGCTCACGCCAAACAGCCGGCTCATCTGCACCACCTTGTCAAGGTCGGGCACGGACTGCGCGCCCTCCCACTTGGATACCGACTGGCGCGTCACCCCGAGCTGACTTGCCAGCTCCTCCTGCGACCAGCCTGCCTTTTTGCGCAGCGTGATGATTTTATCCGCTAAGATCATATCGTCTTCCTCCTGAATTCTAAGGCGCGGTCCCGCGCCGTCTGGATGGCGTTATCATAGCCTATTTCGCGGTTGCGGGAAAGAAAGCGCACTGTCAAATTTGTCAACCGGCAGTTGCAATCCTTGATTTTTCAAGGTTTTTTCGCCGTGCGCTCCTATTACCCTATGTATCTTCGTCATGATATCATACCTCGGCGCAGAAAAAAAGAGCGTCCCGTTCGGGACGCTCTTTTTAAGGTTTTTTCACACACTTACACAACGGCGAAGAACTTGACAAGGAACAGCGCGGAGATCACGTAGGTCAGAACGCTGACGTCCTTAGCCTTGCCGGAGAACACCTTGACAAAGGTGTAGGAGATGAGGCCCAGGCCGATGGCGTGGCCGATGGAGCCGGAGATCGGCATACCGATGAGCATGATGGACACCGGCAGCATTTGGTCCATGTCGCTGAAGTCCACATTCTTGAGGCCCTGGAGCATCAGAACGCCGACATAGATCAGCGCGGCGGAGGTCGCAGCGCCGGGGATGACGGCGGCGATGGGGGCGAGGAACATGCAGGCGAGGAACAGGATGCCCGCGGTGAGCGCGGTCAGGCCCGTGCGGCCGCCCGCTTCCACGCCGGAGGCGGACTCGATGAACGTGGTGACGGTGGAGGTACCGGTGCAGGCGCCCGCGACCGTACCGATGGCATCGGACAGCAGGGCTTCCTTCATCTGGGGCATGTTGCCGTCCTGATCGACCATGCCGGCGCGGGAGGCCGTACCGACGAGCGTGCCGATGGTATCGAACATATCGATCATACAGAAGGTGATGACGAGCGTGATGGCGGTGAACCAGCCGATGTTCACAAAGCCCGCAAAGTCAAACTTGAAAAGCGTGGTGGAGACCATGTCGGCGAAAGGCGGGACAAAGCTCGCAGTCGCAAGGCTCGCAAACGGATTGACATGCAGGAAGATGGCGCTGCCCGCCCAGTAGATGACGGACGAGAACAGCATGCCGAGCAGCACTGCCGCCTTCACGCCCTTCTTGGCGAGGACGACCATGACGAAAACGCCGAGGAACGCGGTCGCGACGGTCAGGACCATCGCATCGTAGCCCGAGCCCATGTTGCCCTTGATGATGCTGGGCGTCAGCGCACCGAAGAAGTCACGCATCATGTAGAACGGGCCGCCGTTTTCAGAGTAGATACCGACGTTGGAGCCAAGGCCCACGTTCATCAGCATCAGGCCGATGGCGGGAGCGATGCCGTAGCGCACGCCGAGAGGAATGGCCTCCACGATCTTCTCACGCACCTTTAAGAGCGTGAGGATGAGGAACACGACACCCTCGACAAGGATGATGACGAGCGCCGCCTGGAACGCGGACTCGTACTCGCACTCGTTGATGACCGCGATGTTGGCGACGACCACCGCGAAGAAGCTGTTGAGTCCCATGCCGGGCGCCATGACGAACGGCTTGTTGGCGAAAAACGCCATGCAAATCGTGCCGATCGCCGAGGCGATGCAGGTGGCAAGGAACACACCGTTCCACAGCGGCGTACCCACTGCAAAGTTGGTCAGCAGGTTCGGGTTGAGCGCGATGATGTAGGCCATGGTCATAAATGTGGTAAGACCGGCAAGGATCTCGGTGCGTACCGTAGTACCGTTGGCCTTCAGCTTAAATAGCTTTTCCATGATTTTCTCCCTTTCTTTTTTGTTTTTCCGCCCGCTTCCTAACAAAAAATTAGGAAGCAAAACAGATTTTCAGTCAATATTATAAACATCCCGATAAGAAATTGCAAGTGTTCTGTTTATTTTTACCACACTTTCTCACTCCGCGCCGAGAGTTCCGCCGGTTTCTGTTGTGTTTTTGTTTGCTTTGCGCTATACTATATTTAGTAAAAATTTGCATTTTGGGAGGTGCATGCCGTGAAGCTGATGGTTTTAGACGGCAACTCCATCATCAACCGCGCCTATTACGGTGTCCGTCCGCTCACCACGCGCGACGGGTTTTTCACCCACGCGATCTTCGGCTTTCTGACGATGCTCGGCCGCTTACTCGACGAGGAAAAGCCCGAGGCGCTGTGCGTCGCCTTCGACCGCCGCGAGCCGACGTTCCGCCACCTCGAGTACGAGGGCTACAAGGCCACGCGCCACGCCATGCCCGAAGAGCTCGCCATGCAGATGCCGGTGCTCAAGGACGTGCTCGACGCGATGAACATCCCCCGCTACGAGCTCGCGGGCTTTGAAGCCGACGATCTGATCGGCACGATCTCGCGCAAGTGCGAAAGCGCAGGCTGGGACTGTGTCGTCGCCACGGGAGACAAGGATTCTTTGCAGCTCGTGACCGAGCACACGACCGTCAAGCTCATTTCCACGCGCATGGGCCAGACCACGACGAAGGACATGACGCCCGAGAGCTTTCGTGAGGTCTACGGCTTTGCGCCCATCCACATTGTCGACCTCAAAGCCCTGATGGGCGACGCGAGCGACAATATCCCCGGCGTGCCGGGCGTTGGCGAAAAGACGGCGATGGCGCTCATCCAGAAATACCAGAGCATCGACGAAATTTACCGGCTGCTCCCCGATATCGAGGCCAAGCCGAACGTCATCAAAAAGCTCACCGAGGGCGAGGAGAGCGCACGCCAGAGCTTCCACCTCGCGACCATCGTGACGGACGCACCACTCGAATTTTCTCCGCAGGACAACCTGCGCAAGGCGCCGTCAGACGCGCTCTATCCGCTCTTTATGAAGCTGGAATTTACCAAGCTCATCGACAAATACGGTCTCAAGCCGCCCGCCGACATCCCCGCCGCCGAGGAGCCGGTCGACCTCACCGTGACCGCCGAGGCCGTGACCACGGTGGAAAAGGCCAAGGAATATCTCTCTCTCTTCCGCAAGGCGGAGCATGTGACGCTGCTGGCGCTGCCGGACCTTTCCGGCGTGATCGTCGACTTCGTTGCAGGCGAATCGACCGCCGTCTCTGCCGAGTTCTACTTCAGCCGCTACGAGGGCGACTGGAACGCGCTGCTGCGCGCCCTGTTCTCGGATGATATCAAGAAAGTCAGCCACAACGTCAAGGACCTCCAGCGCGCGCTGCTCGAAAACGACCTTCCCATCGAAGGGTTCATTTTTGACACCGCGCTCGCAGGGTACCTGCTCGACGCGACGGCGGGCAAGTACGATATCGCGTCGCTCTTCGCCGCCTACTTCCACCAGACGCTTGCCGAGCCGAAGCACTTAGATCCAGACGCTTTCTCGATGCTCGGCGACACGGCCGAGGCCGAGACGGCGTTCCACGTCTATACCAGCGCCGTCGATGCGCTGTATGAGACCTTTGCCCCCGAACTTGAGAAGCGCGAGCTGCACGAGCTCTATTATGAGGTTGAGCTGCCCCTCTGCGCCGTACTCGCGCGCATGGAGCACGCGGGCATGCGCGTGGACGCGAACGCTCTCGCGGCCTTCGGCAGCGAGATGGAAGTGCAACTCAAGACGCTCGAGCAGCACATCTATGAAGAGGCGGGCGGGCCGTTCAACATCAATTCCCCCAAGCAGCTCGGCGAGGTGCTCTTTGAACGCTTGCAGCTCCCGCACGGCAAAAAGACGAAGACCGGCTGGTCGACGAACGCGGACGTGCTCGAAAAACTGCGGTGGGAGAATCCCATCGTCGAAGAGGTTTTGCAGTACCGCCAGTACGCGAAATTCCGCTCGACCTACTGCGACGGTCTTTTGAAGGTCATCGCGCCCGACGGGCGCATCCACACGAGCTTCCAGATGACCGTCACGGCGACGGGCCGTTTGAGCTCGACCGAGCCGAATTTGCAGAATATCCCCACGCGCACGCAGCTCGGCAGCGAATTCCGCCGCATGTTCGTCCCCGCAAGCGGCTGCGTGCTCGTCGACGCGGACTACAGCCAGATCGAGCTGCGGCTGCTCGCGCACATCGCGGACGACGAGGCGATGAAGCAGGCGTTTCTGACCGGCGAGGACATCCACACCGTCACGGCCGCGCAGGTCTTCGGCGTGCCGACTGATCAGGTCACCAAGCAGATGCGCTCGCACGCGAAGGCCGTGAATTTTGGCATCGTATACGGCATTTCCGCCTTCTCGCTCGCGCAGGACATCGGCGTGCCGGTGTACGAGGCGAAGGAATATATCGAGACGTACTTTGAGCGCTTCCCCGGCATCCGCCGCTATATGGATGAGGTCGTCGCGCAGGCGAAGGAGCGCGGCTATGTCGAAACACTGATGCACCGCCGCCGCGCGCTGCCCGAGCTGACGGCGAGCAACTTCAATACCCGTTCGTTCGGCGAGCGTGTCGCGCGCAACATGCCCATCCAGGGCACAGCCGCGGACGTCATCAAGCTCGCAATGGTGCGCGTCGACGAGCGGCTGCACAAGGAAAACTTAAAGGCAAAGCTCATTTTGCAGGTGCACGACGAACTCATCGTCGAGTGCCCGGAGGAGGAAAAGGAGACGGTCGCACGGCTCCTCACCGAGGAGATGGAGGGCGCAGTGCACCTCTCCGTTCCCCTGACCGCCGAGGCCCACTGGGGCATAAACTGGCTGGAAGCCAAATGACCGGAGGAAACCAATGGAACAGTTAAAGAAAAAAGTCCGCATCGTGCCGATGACGAACGAATATTTGAATGACGTTGCCGAGCTTGAGCGCACATGCTTCTCGAACCCCTGGTCGCGCAACATGCTCGCAGAGGAGCTTGAAAACGCGTGCTCGGCCTTCTTAGTCGCGCTGGATGCAGAAAACGGCAGCGTCGTCGGCTACGCGGGGCTGCTCGCCGTCGCGGACGAGGGCTGCATCACCAAGATGGCTGTCCGCCCCGACTGCCGCCGCGGCGGTGTGGCGGGGCAGCTTCTCGACGTGTTTATCCGCTTCGCCGAGGGCAGCGGCCTTGCGTTCTTGACGCTTGAGGTGCGTGAGAGCAACTATGCCGCCATCGCGCTGTACGGCAGCCGCGGCTTCCGCGGCGAGGGCCGCCGCAAAAACTACTACGACCACCCGAAAGAGGACGCCATCATCATGACGAAGGAATTCGGCGCGGCAGAAGCGGAGGCGCAGCAATGAAAATTCTCGCTTTTGAGTCCTCCTGCGACGAAACCGCCGTCGCGGTCGTCGAGGACGGACGAAAAATTCTCTCCGACGCCATCGCGTCGCAGGCCGACCTGCACGCGCTCTACGGCGGCGTCGTGCCGGAGATCGCGTCGCGCAAGCACATCGAGGCCATCGCCGCGCTGACCGATCAGGCGCTCAAGGAGGCGGGCGTCGAGAAAAAAGACATCGACGCCGTGGCCGCGACCTACGCGCCGGGTCTCATCGGCGCGGTGCTCGTGGGGCTGAACTTTGCCAAGAGCGCGGCCTACGCGCTGAATGTGCCGCTCATCCCTGTGCACCACATCCGCGGCCACATCGCCGCGAATTACTTAGCATTCCCAGAGCTTGAGCCGCCGTTTCTGGCGCTGTGCATGTCCGGCGGCAACACGCTCATCGTCGACGTGCGCGACTACACGGACTTTGCGCTCCTCGGCGCGACGCGTGACGATGCGGCGGGCGAGTGCTTTGACAAGGCCGCGCGCGTGCTCGGCCTTCCCTACCCCGGCGGCGCGGCGATGGACAAGCTCGCCCACGAGAGCGAGGGCGGCGTCTACGAGCTGCCGCGCGCGAAGATTGACGGGTGCCCTCTCGATATGAGCTTTTCGGGCCTCAAGACCGCCGTCGTAAACCTTGCCCACAACGCCGAGCAGACGGGAAAGCAGCTCGACCGTGCGGCGCTTGCGCGCGACTTCACGCAGGCCGTTGTCGACGAGCTCGTCCCGCGCGCGATGCTCGCCATGCAGCAAAGCGGGCGCAAGGTACTCGTCGCCGCAGGCGGTGTCGCCGCGAACTCGTTCATCCGCGCAGAGCTCGAAAAGGAGTGCCGAAAGCACGGCTACCGGCTCTACATGCCGCCGCTCAAGCTCTGTGGTGACAACGGCGCGATGATCGGCGCACAAGGGTATTATGAGTATCTCGCCGGCGCGCGAGCGGATTGGGCGCTGAACGCGTATGCAACGAGAGATATTGACGATCCTATCGTCTGAGGGTTTACAGCGCGGCAGCGCTGGTTCTTATTTCCCTGCACCGTGCAGGGGTGCGTTAAAGGGGGCCATTCTCTCACGTGAGAGAATGGCCCCCTTTTGATCCCCCAAGAGAACGCAAGGGGCCTTGCCCCTTGACCCCGCACATTGGCAGTTTGTAGCTCGAAGAACTGCACGCGCTGCGCAATGTAAGTGCGGTGTACATGGCTTCGCC
>OGKD01000278.1_pt1 | contig 42857 bp, 69 predicted proteins | sample 1572371 | NCBI WGS metagenome assembly OGKD01 (sample SAMEA2582096, study PRJEB24529) | metagenome | biome: Human gut stool | place: China | collected 2011 | reverse complement strand
ATAAATAATATGGCATACCATATAAAGCCAACAACATATTTTTTCATAAAATTACCCCCTAAATTTTAGTATGTAAATTTAATATACTAAAAAAATTAAGGGGGTTCAATATAAAACGGAAAATTTAGTTATCATTTTCAGATTTTTTATTATTTTGTTCTTCTTTCAGTTTAATAATAAAATTATCAATAACCTGTTTAGATTTAGGGTCCAGCTGATTATAGACTTTCATAATGTTAAAAACCAATGATTTAATCTCACTGAATAAAGGATTGTCATATTCATTTAAGAGCTGCTCAACAAGCACTGTATCTTCATCAAGTTCTAATGTAAACATTGAACCTTCACCAGTCCTTAACCAGTTTTCATCAACATTAAATTCCTGCGAAATCAATTTGATTATAAAATCTTTAATAACAACTCTACCACGCTCAAGATTATTTATAGAGTCACCAGACATGCCAAGCCTTTCACCAAAATCATTGCGACTTAATTTTAAATATTCTCTTACTTCCCTTATTCTTTCGTTTATATTATCCAATATTTAAATCTCCTTTCATGTTTGTTAAACATATTATAACACAACCTTTTTAGTAAATCAACCAAATTAATAAAAAAATATTGGTAAAATGGTTGACATACCAAAATAAAGCGTATATAATTGGTATATAAACTAAAGAGAGGTGAAAAACAATGGTAAACGACAAAAAAGAAAAAATGGGTAAAACAATAGCCGATATGATGACGTTGGACGAAAAAAGTTTACAGATTGTAATGTGCAGTGTAATGGTGCTTAAAGCAAGAGAGGAAATGGAAAAGAAAGAAAAAGAAAACCAGACAGCGTAAGGGTCAAATTTATGAAAAAGGATAAAATGGTAGCAAAAAAAACGTGGAAAGAGTTCAGAGAAAGCGGATTGCTTTGGTGGACTAACATGATTTTACACACATTCGGGTGGGCGATTTTTGTAGATGTAAATGATAATGGAGAAATTGCAAATGCTTATCCGGCAAGAGTAAAATTCCGTGGTTTCAGTGAAAAGAGCAACACGGAGGGATACATAAAAGTAAGTCGGTATATAAAAGAAAATATAGCTGACTTATTAGAGGAATCGAAGAACTAAAAAAGCAAGATAGAAAGAGGTGAGAGAACAGTGGGAAAAGAACCGATAACAATCAACCTGCCGGAAAAGCTGAAAGAACAGCTCCAACAGGAGGCGGAGAGGAGAGGGATAAGTTTTAACGCTATTGTAATGAATATAAGGATACCGTATGAAATGAACACAGAACTTATCCTTATAGCAGAAGAATACGGTATAAGCAAAAATGCGTTGATACTGAAAATATTGAGAAACTGGGTAAAAGAGAAAGGACTTAAATAGGGAGGTGGAGGAGAATGAATACAGAGGAAAGAAAAAGTGCTCTTAAAAAATTAAAAGCACTCATAAACGGTCACGGGTATGGAAAGAAGATAGTAATTCATTATTCTATATCAAATAAAGAACATGAGAGCAGTAAATAAAGAGGAAAATGAAGAGTTAGCCAAAGAAAAAAGAAAGTATGAGCAACTTTTAGCAGAGTTAGGAGGTGAAATTTCAAATGACTTGTAAATATCCAATAACTAGCAAAAGTTATAAGTTTTGTTTAGGCTGTAGTGATATAGCTTGTTGTGAAGATGCAGTTACTTCTATCATTTCTATGCCAGAAGTACAGTTACCAAAGAATATTATTTCGTCTGCATTAGAAGCAAATAAGATGACAAACAATGCAATTGATAGCAGCACGAAACAGCAAATAGTAGAATTATCTAAATTAATTAGATATGCGATTGCAGAAGGTAAATTTTCAATCAGTGCAGATGGTTCTTTAAAATCTGAAACACGAAAGAAATTAGAGGAACTGGGTTATAAAGTTAAAACTGGTACTCAGTACAATGAGCCATATTACAGTATCAGTTGGAGAGAAACGAAGGAATAAAGCATTTAAACTATATAGCAAATGTAATAGAAATGGTCAATAAGAAGGTGATAATTATTGAAAAAACAGATTAAATACATATGTGAGTGCTGTGGAGTTGATTATGACAGAGAGGAAGATGCAAAGAGGTGTGAAGCAAGTCATATAAAGCCTGTAAAAATTGTAAAGGCAGATTACGAATATAGATTTTCTGAAATGCCAAATACACCTGTTTCGGTAACAGTAGAATTTGAAAACGGTACAGAACGTGAGTATTTTGCAAAAGGAAGGGTGTAGGAAATGCTGACGGTAATAAGCATAAGCACAAAAAGAAAATTAGGTACAACGGATTTTAATGCTATGTACAACAAAATAGTAGAAAACGAAAAGGGAAGTATTTTTTTCGGAGTAGGCTTTAACAAGGATTATAAAAACAATATTTATCATGTAGTAGTAAACAAAGAGTTAAGTAAAAGTGATGTTGAAGACATAAAAAAATGCAGTCAGGAAGACTGCAAAGCAAAGGTTTGTTATGTGCCGGAGGAAAATACAGAGGATTTATTTAAATTTCTTAATCGTTAAAGTGTATAAGCGAGATAAAAACCGTCGGGCAACATATAAAAATAAATTTCAGGTGATGAACCTTCGGTAAAAATTAAATTATGTGATTCTAATTCGATAGCAGCATTAAGAGCATCGGCAAAAGACATATTTAATTTTTTAATATCGGCAGGTGTAAATTCATTTGAACTATGTTTAAACATTGCTTTTAAAAGTATTTGAGAATTTTTAGATAATTGCATTAAATACACCAACTTTCAAGAGTTTTAACTCAATTATATAAAAATCAATAAGAAATTTCAATAAATAAAGGCGGTAGGAAATGAAAAACAAAAATAAAGACCCCTGTCCTTGTTTTTATTGCAGGATAGAGAAGGAAAAGGATTATAAATGCAGGGAATACGGCTGCACAAGTTATTCAAAGTGGTGCAAGAGAGAAAAGGAGAGATAAAAATGGTAACAAATGATTATTCAACAAATGTGGCTATAGTTGCCGGAGCAGTAATGGTTTATTTTTACATCAAGTGTCAGTATTTCAGGATAAAGAGTTTGAGGAAAAAGGCAACACAGCCGATAAGAGCATATAAGGAAAGAACAGAGCTTGAAAAGAAAAGATTTATGAAAAATTCCGAAAAGATGTGGGGTGTAAGGTAATGGGGGTTATAAAAGATAAAAAAGCAAGAAGCAGAAACGCCGACAACTGGGATTTATGCCACAGAATAATAAACACAGTTCGACAGGCAAGCGGAATGACTTTAAGTACAGAAGAAAATCCCTATTTATCGACACCAGCAAAAAAGGAAAAGAGCGAAGAAAAAAGCATGGTGCTGTGAACATCATGCTTTTTTTGAACAAACAATCATTATATTTAACTCGGCTAAGTTAAACCTAAGTTGATTTTAACATAGCTTATGAAAAAAACAAGCGGTTATAAACCGCTTTTAAGACTTGATGAAGACATTCATTTTAGGACTATAGTCAAAAAAATATAAGAGAACTAAAGAGGTAGGCTATGTATTTCAAGACGATGGTAAAGGCAGGAAAGACATTAGAGGTATACAGGTCTTTCAGCAAACGGACAGGCAAGGCAAAGGGAACAAGTGACAGAGTAATATCGAAAGAGGAAATAGAAAAAAATAACAGGCGTAGGGCCATTATTAAATTAACAAGGGTGCTTAATGCCAATTTTGACAAATACAGCTGCCACATAAGCCTTACCTATAGAAATGAAAACAGGCCGAGCGTGGAACAGGCAAAGAAAGAGTTGAACAATTTTCTTAGACGGCTACGGCACGAGTACAAAAAAAGAGGGTGCGAACTGAAATACATAGTTGTAACCGAATACAAGAATAAGAATGTTCATCACCATATAGTGATAAACGGAATAAAAGGTGGCGGTACTTTGGAAGTAGTCCAAAATCAATGGAGGCAGGGCTATATAAAATGCGCAATGCTCGATGAAAGCGGACAATACAGAAAGTTAGCCGAATACCTAATAAAAGAAACAGACAAAACATTCAAAGAGGGAAAGGCAGCAAAGCAAAGATACACACCAAGTAGAAATTTAATAATCCCAAAGACAAAAACAAAAACGGTAAAAGCTAACAGGTGGCTTCCAGAACCGAGGATACCGAAAGGATATTATTTAGATGTCGATACACTCTTTAACGGGGTAGACCCTTTTACAGGGCGGCTTATACAAAAATACACATTAATACAATTTGCAGAGGAAAAGAAAGGGCGTGGTAAGGAAAGTGGATAAGAAATTAACGGCAATGAAAAGCAATGCACAAGGTCATTTGTTTGAGGACCTAATCAAAATGGCATGCGGCTACTACCGGGAAAGAGGGAAAGCAATAATTGAGAAGATGCCCGAACCTTTCAGAGTATTAAAAAAAGACAGAAACAGAGGAACGGCACTGATTCAGTTTACAGCTCATGCACAGCCGGACTTTATAGGAACGCTGAAAAACGGAAAAACAATAATATTCGAGGCAAAGTGTACTTTAACGGACCGGCTGAAACAGGACATCATAACGGACACACAGAGGAAAGCATTGGAGCAGCATTTTTCGATGGGTGCATTTGTAGGTGTGTGTGCAGGAATAAAAGATAATTATTATTTTATTCCATGGGCGGTGTGGCGTGACATGAAAAACCTTTACGGGCATAAATACATGACGGCAACAGAGGCAGAAAAGTACAAAGTAAGATTTACAGGGAATGGAGTAATGTTTTTGGATTTAATAGAAAGAGGTGTGAAATATGGTAATTGAATGTAATGGTTGTCCGCATTGTCAGACAATATTTGAACACACAAAAGATGGGTGCTTTCAGATGTTAGGCAAAGGCTGTTATAGAGCCCCACACTGGGGAAAGCCGATTGCAACAATAGAAAAATGCCCGAAATATTTTGATGAGCGGGATTTAAACAGAATTGCATTGGGATTAAACAGAAAGGTTTAAAAGATGGTTTAAATGGGAGAAGAAACAGACAGATTGTTAATTAAATTTCAAACATATTTGGTAGGAAGATTTACAAAGACAGAAATGGACACAATAACACAAGCGTTCTTATTAGCAATTTCCGAGTATGATATGAAAGAAAAATCAACAGAGCTTATAGTAAGCGAAGAAAGTGATTTGCAAATAGTACAAATGTTTTTTGTGGCTAAGAGCGTTGAAGGCTGTTCAAAAAAAACGATAAGTTACTATTACAACGAAATAACGAAATTTTTAACAAGTGTAAATAAACCGATTAAAAAAATAACGGCAAACGATATTAGAGTATATATAGCCCGAATAGGTATTGAGAAAAAAATATGTAAAGTGACACAAGACAATATGTTGCGAATAATAAAATCATTTTTTAGTTGGTTAACAGCAGAGGAAATTATAGAGAAAAATCCTACATCAAGAATAAGAAGAATACGGGTGGATAAAAAACAAAAAAAGGCATTTACTGATATTGAAATTGAAAAATTAAGAAACGCAGCAGAAAACAAAAGAGACAGGGCTCTCGTTGATTTTTTAATGTCAACGGGCTGTCGAGTTAGTGAAATTACACGTTTAAATAAGACGGATATACAAAATGATGAGTGTAAAGTGTTTGGAAAAGGTGCGAAAGAAAGAACGGTATATTTAAATGCAAGAGCAATAGTTTCATTAAATGAATATCTAAAAGAAAGAGAAGATACAAAAGAAGCATTATTTGTTTCAGCACATAAGCCACACAATAGACTTAAAAACAATTCGGTTGAAACAATAGTGCGTAAATTGGGCGAAAAAACAAATATAACAAATGTGCATCCACATAGGTTCAGAAGAACGGCAGCAACAAAGGCGGCAAAAAGAGGTATGCCTATTGAACAAATCAAACAAATGTTAGGACATACGGAAATACAAACAACTCTTATATATTTAGATATGGGAGGTGACACATTGAAAGAAAGTCATAAAAAATATATGGCATAAAAGAGGTGAATTTAAACTATGGAAAAACAAATATCACTGTTTGATATGGCTTTACCGCCACAAAAACAGGAACAGAAAACATATAAAAAAATAAATTTTGCAAAAGTTCCGGAAAATGAACCCAAAGTTAAATATGAAAATATACCAACAATAAATGAAATAGTAAAATTGCTTGATAATTTTACATATAAAGTCGGTGTGCATGAAATTTTGTCGGATATTTTTAAATGCGGAGCTATTGCAATTTCAAATCGATTTAACACAACACAAGCAAAAGAGCGTGAAGAACAATATAAAAAGACAATTTTAAAATACGATAAAAAAGGAAGGGTTCTTATAGCAGAAATATTTACGAAGATATATATATTATTAGCGTCATCGGTAAACAACGGCTTTAATGATTATTTGGGTGAAATATATATGTCATCGCAAACTTCAAACAATAAAGCAGGGCAGTTTTTTACGCCTTATAGTGTTTCAAAAGCGTGTGCAAAAGCATGTATTGATGAACAAACAGTAAATGAATACATAGAAGAAGATAAAATACTTAAATTAAATGAGCCTGCCTGTGGTTCGGCAGGAATGATAATAGGGGCAGTAGATGTTTTGTATAACGAATATAAATTTAATTACAGCAGAAATTTATTTGTAGAATGTTCGGACATAGATGAAAGATGTGTTCACATGGCATACATACAGCTATCAGCGATTGGAGTACCAGCGGTTATATATCAAAGAAATACTTTAACAATGGAAACATGGCAAAGATGGGAAACACCTGCATTAATAATTCAGTGGTTGCGGTTTAGAAACATACTGAACAAAAAATGAGGAAAAGAATTATAAAAAGAATAGGGGAAAAGAACATGATAAAGATTGATTTTAGCAAAGCAGTTAAAACATTTAAGAAAAACGGGTATTTAATCATAATCGACAATGACGGCAATGGAGACCAGTGGCTTGGCAACGGTGCGGCATTTTACAATATGGGCAATACAGAGTTTGACACAATAAACATAAAGCCGGTACTTCCTGCAAGAAGTCCTGAATGGAACATAGAATCAGATAATATAAAGAGATACACAGAAGTGTACTTTGATGATAACGATTATACAGAAGAACCTATTGAAAAGATATTGCCTTTGAATTTTACATACAATGACAAAGATTTTGAAACATATGTTTTAAACAGCAGAGAGGTAATGTTTATAGATAAAAGTTATCTTAAACCTATTGATATAACAAGCAGCAACGGAGCTACTTTTTATTCAAGAAAAAGCAAAATATACGACAATTATCTTGCAATTAAAGACGGTTTAATGCTTAAAGCAATTATTATGCCTACAAAGCTTGTAAATGCAGATGATACACTTTTTGCTGACTTAATAGATGAGCTGCATGAACTTTGTATGATAGCACGAGGCAGTATAGCAGAGAAGGGCGAAGAATGAGCAGACGGTCTGAAATAGACGAAGAAACATCAAGAGAAATAAAGGAATATATAGACAGTTTAAGCGAAGAAGAATTTAAAAAGTTATTAAAACTTGCCGAAAAAATTCAGTTGGAGAATGACGGAGGGGTTAAAAGATGAACAAAGTTATTTTAATGGGCAGACTGACAAAAGACCCAGAAGTGAAATATGTTCAGGGTGCTAATACGTTTACAGTGGCAAGGTATACATTAGCTGTAAACCGCCGTTTTAAACGTGACGGTGAACCAGATGCAGATTTTATAGGCTGCGTTGCCTTTGGCAAAAGTGCGGAATTTGTAGAGAAATATCTTAAAAAGGGTCAGCAGATAGCAATCAACGGAAGATTACAGTTTGAGACATGGACAGACCAAAACGGAAATAAGCACTATTCTACAAACGTAATTGTAGAGGAACATTATTTTTGCGGAAACAAGACAACAGGCAATATAAATACAGCCAGTGCGGACGATATGGGATTTTATCCGACCGAGGAGGGTGATGTTGTAGATGATGATTTTCCCTTTCGATAAGTATGTCCGCAGCTTAGAACAAAAAAGACAGGAAAGGGTTATACAGAGGATTATAGGAAAAAGTAAATTACTTAGAGGTAGGAGATAAAAAACATGGCTAAAGCAAAATGGGAGGAAATTGAACAGGCAAGGCGTGACGGTATGGGTTACGCCTTGAGGATAGCAAGAGAAAAGGCATAGAAGGACTTGAAGAAGAAATTAAATTCAGAAATATAAGTAGGGTATCAGTAGCAATGAGCAGCAAAGAGTATATAGAGCTAAGAGAGAATTTGGAAAGAAAATATCTCAAGTTGTGCTGACACTGGCAGAAATAACATTGCGTGATGAGTTTGGTTTCGGCAAAAGCAGACTTGAAAAGTTTGCAGACAGATTAAACGAAAAAGCCGGATGCGTGGCAGAGGGGTATACAACAATAGAGGAACAGTTGGAAATATTGGAAAAAGAAACGGGAATGTTAGCCAAGTTGGAATAAGGAAGGTGGCATTTATAAATGTTTAAAAATCAGCGTAACATTTCAAAAGTGGACAAAGCGGAAATGTTAAAAAGATACGAGCGAGGTGAAACTGTAGAGCAGATCGCTGAAAAAATGAAAAGAACCGAATGGACAATACACAGACATTTACGTGAGATGGGGGTACTCCCTGAATCAGTTAGCAAAAAATTAAAAATTGAGAAACAACAAGATAAAGAAGCAATAATGGCGGTCCGAAAAAGAAATGCACTTGATTTAAAAATCGGTGATTCAGTGAAGTATTCGATAAAAGGCAATGAAGACAGTGACAGCGGACGTAAAAATGTAAGAGATGGCAAAATAATAAGCATAACGGATTTTATAATAGCGATAAAAAATGAAAACGGTTATGTGGAATGTGTGAATAGGAGTGCAATAAATACAGAAACATTCGCACATAAAATAAGGAAGGTGAAATAAATGACTTTTAAACAGTATCAGAAAGAGACTTTAAGAACAGCATGTGGTATGAATAGAGCAAGTTTAAAAGATGTAAACAGCTATATATTAAATGGAGTTTTGGGAATGAATGAAGAAGCCGGGGAGGCAATCGGCATTGTAAAAAAACATATTTATCAAGGTCATGAATTTGATAAAAAACATTTAGCAGAAGAAATAGGTGATTGCTTATGGTATATTGCCGTAACTGCCAACGGTATAGGGTATACATTAGAGGATATAGCTAAAATGAATGTAGAAAAATTACATAAAAGATACCCAAATGGATTTGAGACGGAAAGAAGCATAAACAGATGAAATATGCAAAAGATTACTTATTTAATAATTAAATGGAAGTGGTGCAATGAACGAAGAACGAAAGAGGATAAGATACTACTTGCAAAGATACCGATATTGTATAAACCAAAAAAAAGAGTTAGAAACAAGGCTGTATGAAATAAAGGCAGAAATGCAATATCCACTATCAGCGGTATCTTATAGCGGTTCAAATGGTCAAAGTTTTAATGTTTCAACGGGTGCAGCAGCATTTACATATAGGATAGCCGAGATAGAGGACAGAATAGAGGAACAGCAACGAAAATCTGTATCCGAATTACTTGCAATCATGGAAGTTTTAGACTTTCTTCCGGTTGAAAGCGTAGAGCGTGAAATTATTGAAAAACGGTTTGTTGATAGAATGGCATGGTACAAAATTTCAAATAAGATGCACATGAGCCGCAGCCGAATAGCGTTCTATGAAAAACAAGGCTTAGATAAATTAATGACATATAAAAGAGTGCAGGAACTTGTGAATGATTTTTGGGAGAATAGATTTGAGATAAATTAAAAAGAGGGTATTAAAATAGAACAAATTTCGTTATTTAAAGAAGATAAGATACATATTGATAAGCCTATACGCTTAATTGAACTTTTTGCCGGGTATGGCAGTCAAGCAATGGCATTGAAGAGGATAAATGCAGATTTTGAGCATTACAAAGTTGTTGAATTTGACAAATTTGCAATCAAGAGTTACAACGCAGTTCACAATACCAATTTTAAAACTATGGATATAAAAGACGTAAATGCCGAAGATTTAAATATTTGTGATGCAGATAAGTATACATATTTATTAACATACTCTTTTCCGTGTACAGATATATCAAATGCAGGGCAGAGAAAAGGCATGGCGAAGAACAGCGGAACAAGAAGCGGTCTTTTATGGGAGGTTGAACGGATTTTAAAGGAATTGCACGATAAAAAAATGGAAATGCCACAAATATTATTTATGGAAAACGTGCCGCAAGTACATGGCAAAAAGAATATAGATGATTTCAAAATGTGGTTAGAGGTTTTGACAGGATTAGGTTATAAAAATTATTGGAAAGACTTAAATGCAAAAGATTATGGTGTTGCACAGAACAGAAACCGTACATATATGTTTTCGATTAGAGAAGGGGGGAGTATGTTTTTCCAGAAAAAATTCCACTTATGTGCCGTCTGTTAAATTAGGTAACAGTAATACAACGGGCAAATGTGGAATGTGTGGAATAAAAGTTAAAAAACTGTATCCGTGTAAAGTCGGACAGGTTGAATTTATGATTTGCGGAAACTGCAAAGGAATAATGGAGATGTGAAAAGCGATGGAAATAAGCATTGTTGAAAGGAAAGGCAAAACCTACACAAGATTTAAGATAACGCAAAAAGAAATGAGAGAAGCGTTTATAAGAAGAATGGTTAAAGGGCTTAAGTCTATTAAGGAAAATTCAAGGTTTGTTTATTTTGAGATAGAGGGAGATTTGCTTAATGAAGACAGAACGATTAACGGCAAGGAGTGTGAAAAGCAATGGAAGGAAGATTAACAGTAAATAAAGAACCATATGATATGTCAATGTTTGAGTTGTCACATAATTCGTGTTATGTGAAAGAAGGAAGGGCAAGATACAGGGACTATGAAACAGATATAGACGCAAGAGAACTAACAAAGCTTTTGCTGAAAGAAGTTGCGGAAGAAAACAATCAATTCAATTCGGAAGATGAATTTGACGAAAAGATGTTGGATTGTCTTACATACGGAATTAATACAAAAGAAGGATTGATTGCAACATTTTATCGCAACTTATGGGCAATGGCTGAATTGAGAGAAAAGTTAAAGATGTATGAGGATTTAGAGGAACAAGGCAAACTTATCAAACTGCCATGTACGATTGGAGACATCTTATATACAAATTTTGCTGTACAAGGTTGGTATTTCAGAGAAAAGAACAAACCATATGAAATAAAGGTTGCTTGTATAGGTATAAACGGTGTTAACAGTTTTATCAATGTAGCCTATGAGAACGGCAATCTGTGGCAATTCAAGTTTTCTGATATTGGTAAAAGAATTTTTCTGACGAGAAAAGAGGCTGAAAAATATAAAGATAAAAAATGGTTATTCAATAAAAAATAAGCCTAAACTTAGAAACTGTCCTTTTTGCGGTGGTAAAGCATATCTTAAAGTCTTTTATGTACCGTTTGAAGAAAGTGATGATGGAAATGAGTATAGAGTAGGCTGTGAAGAATGTGGAATATATTTTACATCTATGTGGGAATATATGCAAATTGTAGACTTATGGAACGGTGTTTATTATAAATGATGGAACGAAGGTGACGACAAATAAAAAGAGCATACAAAATAATAGCTGTAGACTTTGACGGAACACTGTGTGAAGCGTGCTACCCCGATATTGGAAAAGCAAATATAAGTTTAATAGAGTATTTAAAACAACAAAGATTATATGGCAATAAAATAATATTATGGACTTGCAGAGCAAACAGACAGCTAACAGAGGCAGTTGAATGGTGCAGTAAGCAAGGGCTTGTATTTGACGCAATAAACAGCAATCTGAAAGAAGTAATAACATCATGGACAGACGGAGAGTCAAGAAAGATATATGCAGACATATATATAGATGATAAAGCAATGTCTATAAAAGATTTTAAAATTCCGGCTGTATCAGCATTATACAACATAAGAAAACAGCGGCGGTAAATAAAAAAGGGTGGGCTATTATTTTAACCCACCCCATATTTTTATAGTGTGCAGGACAAAACAGGACACCGCAGGACATTTTATCTGTTATAATAAGTAGTGTGAAAAGTGAGAAAACTATTCACACCTCCCATGTGATTTTGGTTATGAGTATGCAGAAAAGACAGACTATCAAAAGCCTGTCTTTTTTGTATATAAATATATTATTATATGGGACAGCACTATAGCGTAGCAATACACAAAGACACAATAAACAACCAAAGCAGAAAGAACAATAGTATTAATTGATATACATTTATATTCATTTATAGTGACTGAACAAGCAAATAGAACACAATAAAAGAAAAGATAAATTAGGAATTGAATTAAAAAATTTTTTTAGGTACTACCCGGAGAAAAATCTGCCGCGGTTACGGCGCGGCGCGGCATTTTTCCGTAAAAAATCAAAAAAAAATTTTGGGTTTCGTTACAAAAATGATTGAAAAAGGTAAAAAATGGGCTTGGAGGTGAGGAAAATGGCTGAACAATGGGCGAGGGCTGAACAAATAGCAAAATTATTTAAGCTGAGCGTACGGCGAATACAGCAGTTGACACAAGAGGGAATAATACATAGTGAAAAGGTGAGTGGCCAAAAGGGCAGAATGTACGATCTTGTTCCAACAATTCAAAAATATGTTGAATATCTTCAAAACAAAGCAAACGGCAAGGCAAGAAGTGACAAAGAACTTGACTTGAAAGAGCAGAAATTAAAGGCAGAAATTGCTTTAAAAGAGAGTCAGGGAGAGTTGCACAGGTTAAAAACGGAAATTGCAACGGGCAAATACATATCACTGGAAGAGGTGAGTCTGGATTATCAGAAATTTTTTGTTATACTTAAAAAATTTGTTCTTGCTGTTCCGAATCGTATAGGTGGACTGCTGACGGGATACGTTGACCCTGTGGTAATACGCTCACTGGAAAAGGATATGACAAAAGAATGTACAGAAATGCTCAAAACTTTTGTCCTGGCAGCTAAAACCGAAACAAAAGACGGTGAGGTGGATTGAAGAAAAGAAAGTACAGTGTACGAAAATACATCGTTCCAAAATATATAAAAAAATCGTTGGAGCTGCTGAAACCACCGGAAGAATTGACGGTTTCGGAATGGGCCGGAAAATATAGATTTCTTGATGAACGCAGCAGCAGCATGCCGGGCAAGTGGAAAAATGAAATGACACCATATTTAGTCGGCATAATGGACGAGTTTAACAATTATCAAACGGAAAAAATTGTATTTTGCAAATGCACGCAGTTGGGTGGTACAGAGGCATTAAACAACATGATCTGTTTCAGCGTAGCACAAGACCCAGCTCCAATGATGATTGTTTATCCAACAAGTGAACTTGCAGACTCGGTTGTGGAACAGAGAATAAAACCGATGCTAAAGGCAAGCAAAGAAACAAAAAAACACTTCAAAGAAAGAAACAGCAGTAAAAAAGAATTGCAATTCGATAACATGTATATTAGTATTGTCGGCTCAAACTCACCGAGCGAATTGGCTTCAAGACCTATCCGCTATTTGTTCCTTGACGAAGTGGACAAATATCCAAATGAAAGCAAAAAAGAGGCTGATCCTATTAGTTTAGCTGTGGAAAGAACAAAGACTTTCAATAACAGGAAGATATATATGTGTTCGACCCCGACAACACGAACAGGGCATATTTGGGAAGAAAAAGAAAAGGCAGATATAGAAAAACACTATTTTGTACCATGCCCTCATTGTGGCGAATTTATTGAGTTGAAATTTGCACAAATACGTTGGCCAGACGATAACGAAAAATTGAGTGCGGCTGATAAAGCGGAATTTGCACAGTATATATGTCAGGAATGCGGAAACACGATAAATGACGCAGATAAAATGGAAATGCTACAAAAAGGAAAGTGGGAGACAGTAAAGGAAAATACAAAATTTTCAAAGACAGTAGCATTTTGGATAAACACCTTATATTCGCCATTCACAAGGTTTTCACAGATTGCGAAAGCCTATTTAATTGCGAAAGACGATACAGAGGCATTGCATAATTTTACGAATTCATGGCTTGCCGAGCCATGGGAGGATACAAAATTGAAAACAAATGCCGAGACAGTAATGGAAAGACAAACGGATTTACCAGAATTTGTTGTCCCGGAATGGACACGCTTATTAACGGCTGGGGTCGATGTTCAAGAAACCAGTTTATATTACATAATCAGGGCGTGGGGCGAATATTTGACCAGTCAGCTTGTTACAAGAGGGCAGGTTACAAGTTTTAGGGATATAGAAAGAGTTATGAATTTAGAGTATATGAAGCCTGACGGTACGGTAAAGTTGGTTGACTTGTGCTTAATTGACTCGGGAGACCAGACAGACGAAGTTTATGATTTCGCAGCAATGAACTCAGAGTGGTGTTTACCGTCAAAGGGAACAAGCTCGATGGTGAATTATTTCAAGTTAAGTTCCGTAAATAAAACAAGCTCAAAAGCCTATGGTATGACATTGGCACTTGTAGACGGCGGTAAGTACAAAGATATGATTGCCGGACGAATGAAACGTGAAAACGGTACAGGCTCATGGATGGTGTTTGATGGCATAGATTTGGAGTATTGCACACAAGTGACAGCCGAACACAAGATAACCGAAAAAGGCGGTGGCGGTAAGCTGCGGACACGATGGGTACAGAAGACAAGCCATGCAGACAACCACTATTTAGACTGTGAGGTTTATGGAATGGCGGCGGCTGATATTATGGGTGTAAGAAGTTTGTTCTTGCAAGACAATAATCATGCTCCGGTTGCAAGAGACCCTGTTGTAAACAGCCCTCCGCAAAGACAGGAAGAAAACCAGTGGATAAAACAAGAGGATTCGTGGATTTAATTTAGAAAGGGGCGAAAAAATGGCAGATGATACAAAGGATTTGTCTTTATATAGTGCCGCGGAAATGCTGACGGAAGTAAACAAAGCAATAATAGCAATAACGGCAGGCGGACAGAGTTATAAGATCGGTTCAAGGTCTTTGACACGAGCCAATATAACGGAACTTAAAAATTTAAGGGATACACTGACGGCGGAGATAGCGGCAACAACAGAGTCAAATGGATTATTTTCAGATACCTATGTGGCCGAATTTAGGGGAGTGAGGTGATTAATAAAATGAGTTGGTTGGATAATATAATCGGGTTCATTTCACCATATCAGGGCATAAAAAGAGCGGCGTTCAAACAAGAACTGGATTATATCAAGAAACACGGATATGATGCAGGCGGTTTTGACAGACTCAACAAACAATGGCATCCGCTTATTGAGTCGGCAGAAATGACAGACCGAACCGACCGAGATATTGTTAGGGCAAGGGCAAGAGATATTGAGCGTAATTCCGACATGGGAAACGCTGTTATAAAAGCCTTTACAAGAAATATCATCGGCAGCGGTTATACATTGCAGGCAAAGACCGACAGCGAAGAACTAAACACAAAAATAGAAACACTGTGGAACGAATGGACAAAGGCAAAAAACTGTGATGTAACGGGAACACAGTCATTCAGTCAAATTTTGCGAATGGCGGTGAAGAGGAAAAAAGTTGACGGTGGAATAATCTTTAAGAAATGCTATACCAATCAGGGTATAGTTCCATTTCAGTTACAGGCATTAGAAGTAGACGAATTAAGTATCTCATGGAGCAGTCCAAAAGACAAAAGTCACAAGGTCGCAGGTGGGATTGAATATAATTCGTACAACAGACCTGTAGGATACTGGATTTCACAGTATTCTATAGATGGGTTAGAGGTTGCAACACCGAAATACTATCAGGCGAAGGATATTATTTATATCTACACCAAAAGCAGACCATCACAGGTTAGGGAAATATCGGACTTAACGCCTACGTTGACGAGAATAAGAGACACGAACGAATTTATAACGGCGGTAAGCGTAAAGGAAAGAATAGCCGCCTGTTTGGCCGTTTTTATAAAAAAAGCCTTACCTGTATCTATAGGGCGGCAGATTGTAAACAATGCAAATAATGCAATAACGTATGAAGGTAAAAGCTTGACCCCAGGAATGATTAAAGAAATGAATGCCGGAGACGAAATTCAGGTAGTCGACCCGAAAAGTTCGGGAGACGATGCGTCAACATTCTTAAAATTACAGCAAAGGTTAATTGCGAGTGGACAGGGTCTCAGCTATGAAAGCACAACAAGGGATATGAGCGAGACCAATTACAGTTCGGCAAGGCAAAGTGCAATAGAAGATGAGTTAACGTATATAGAAGACAAAGAATTGTTTCAGAGTTTTATGTCCGAGGTGTATGAAGAATTTTTAAAGAGTGCAGTTTTGGCGGGTATGATTACAATCCCCGATTTTTTCGACAAAAAAACGGACTATTCAAAGCACACGTGGATAGCTGGGCAGAAAAGGTGGATTGACCCGGTAAAAGAAGCAAATGCAAACAGAATAGCACTTGAGAATGGAATGAAAACATTCCAACAGATAGCGGCAGAAAACGGAAAAGACTGGAAAGAACAGATTGACGATATGGCGGCCGCTAAAGAATATGCAGAAAAGGCAGGAGTTAGCATTGTAGGAGGTGGCATAAATGCCGGATAAAAAATTACAGAGAGATATATTTGATATGCAGGTAAAAGCCGATGAGGAAAACGGCAATGTGTTTGAGTTAAGTTTTTCATCGGAAGAACCGTATATGAGATATTTCGGGAGTGAGATTTTAGACCATGCAGACGGTGCGTGTGATTTAAGCAGATTAAACGAGATTGGTGTTGTACTTTTCAACCACGACAGAAACAAGGTCATTGGAAAGATTGAAAATGCGTGGGTGGAAGACAATAGAGGAAAAGCCAAAATCAAATTTGATTCCGACAATGACGCAAAAGTGATAATGGAGAAAGTAGCAAATGGCACATTAAAAGGTGTTTCTGTTGGCTATGTAATTGACAACTATGAGATTGTGGAAAAGGGGAAAACGTCAACAGACGGACGTTTTGAAGGACCGTGTTACATTGCCCGAAAATGGACACCTTTGGAGATTTCAATAGTGAGTATTCCTGCTGACTCTACAGTAGGTGTAGCAAGGTCATTTGATGAAGAAAAGGAAAAGGCAGAGTATATTAATCTGTTTGAAAAGCAGATTTGTATAAATAAAAATTATATCTAAGAAGGAGGCAACAAAAATGAATTTAAAAGAATTAATCGCAAAACAGCAGGCTATTGTTGATAAAGCAAAAGCCGAGGGCAGAGCAATGTCGGAGGAAGAAGAAAGAACTTTCAATGAATTACAGGCCGACATTGACAAAATGAAAACCGAAGGTGCAGAGGGGGCAGCAACAAAAAGAGGGGCAGAGGCAGAAAGAAAAAGAATACTGTCAATAACAAGTATGTGCCGTGATTTCGGAATTGATGCAGAAAACTTCATCAAAGACGCAACAATGACAGAGGACAAATGCAGGATTGCAATTCTTGAAGAACTCAAGAAAAATAAAGGACCGGCAAGCGTTAAGGTGACAAAAGACGAAGGGGACAAATTCAGGGCGGCGGCAACAGACGCTTTACAGCTCCGTTGTGGACAGAAAGTAGAAAAGCCTGCCGAGGGTGCAACGGAATTAAGAAACATGAATTTAAAGGACCTTGCCATCGAGTCAATGGCAAGAGAGGGCAAGAGCGAGAGCGAATTAAGACGTATGAGCGGTGACGAACTTTATACCGAACTTTGCCGTCAGTATTTTAATCCAACATCAGCATTTCCGGCAATTCTTGACTCAACGATAAGAAAGAATATTGTATCTATCTATACAGCAACACCGACAACATTCCAGTATTGGTGCAGCAAAGGAAGTGTATCAGACTTTAAGGTTACACCGGACCATAACTATATTATCGGCGGCGGTGCGTTTGAAAAGGTAGGTGAAAACGGCGAACTGAAAGCGTCAATACCTGAAACAAGCCTTTTACCACAGAGAAAGATAGATACATATGGAACACAGTTCAGCATGGGAAGACAGGCGTTTATTAATGACGATATAGGCTTTTTATCAAATGTGCCGGGTGTATATGCGGCTGCGGCTAAGAGAAAAATCAATACACAGGTATATGAACTTTTATTTAACAACAACGCAACAATTTATGATGGAAAAGTGCTTTTCAATGCAGACCATGGCAACCTTGAAGGCACAGGGGCAAAGCCGACACTTGAGACAATCAACAAATTGATGCTCAAAATGCAGACACAGAAGGACCCATTCGGCGAGGCAATTAATATAACACCGAGAATGTTAGTTCTTCCTGTGGGATATGGTCTCAATGTTGATACTATTTTACATTCAACATCCATTAAAACAAGTGATAATGACTATACGGGCTATAACCCACTTGCAAATAAGGGGCTTACATATGTTGAAGATGCGACATTAAACGGTCTTGCAGAGTCAAACGCTTGCCCTTGGTTCTTGGTGGCTGACCCGATTTCTGCTAAATCAATACAGATTGATTACTTAAACGGAAACGAAACACCGACATTAAGAAGAATGGAAACACCGGGAATGTTAGGCTTCGTTTGGGATATATACATGGACTGGGGCATAACTGTAATTGACTGGCGTGGAATAGCAAGAAATAACGGTGTTGCAATTACAATTTAACGAAAGGAGTGAAAGAAGATGAAAGCTGAATATTATCAGAAAGGTGTAACTATTGATTACAAAAATACAAGCGGTGCGACAATAGCGGCAAATACGATTGTTGCACTTGGAACAACACGCTGCGGAGTTGCCGGAACTGACATTCCGAACAATAGCGTTGGGTCTGTATTTGTTGAGGGTGTGTGGATTGTGCCTTCAACGGGAACTATTGCTTTAGGTGCAGCTGTTTATTACGATACATCGACAGAAAAGGCAACGGCAACAGCAACGAGCAATGTACCGTTAGGTTGGGCTGTAGCGGCAGCGGAAAACGATACAGTAAAAATCAAGTTGTTAGGTTAAAAGGCGGTGTTATAATGGCTCGTTTTGATGATGACGAAAAAAAGAACAACACATCAGAGGGAACAAAAGACGAAATAAAAGAGACAACAATAGACGAAACAAAAGGCATTAAGCTGATAGCAAACGGTACATATGTAGATGCTTCCGGCGAGAAGTACTATGCAGGTGAGGAAATGCTTGTAACGGAGGAAGAAGCAAAAGAGCTTTTAAAAATCGGTCTTGCGTATGTACCCGAACAGCCGGAGAAAAAAGGAAGGAACAGAAAATGAGTCCGACTTTTAAAGAAATGGCGGCGAAAGATGTAGGAAATGTGTTTTTCAATAATGACGAATTTTCGGATATGCACTTAATTGACGGCAAGAAAATGCACGTTATTATTGATACAAACGAACTGCTTGACAGAACACAGGGCGGCAGTACAACACACTTGGACGGAATATATAAGGCACATATATTAATATATGTGCCTGTCGTCGAATACGGAGCAAAGCCCAAGATAGGGAAACTACTGATTCTTGACGGAAAAAAGACGTATGTGATAACAAACGTCATTGACGAGGATGGTATTTATTCGCTTGAGTTGGAGGCAAACAGGGCATGAAAAGAACAAAAACAGGTCTGAAAATTTCAAACGGTGTTATAAAATTGTCCTTCAGGAATGATGATGTTACCGTAAAGGCAATAGAAAAACGTCTGGGCGATATGTGGCCGGCAGCAAAAAAAATAACAAGGTGGGTATTAAATGACACGGCAAAGAAAGCAAGGTCTTTGTTATTCCAAAATGCCAAAAAGTCATACACGATAAAAACGGCAACTTTTAATCGTACAACCAAATTAAAAAAGGCAACTAAAAACAGGCTTGTGGCGGTAATAAGTGTTACAGGAAAGTCAAACCAGTTAAAAGGGTTTACGGTTACACCTGCAACATTAAAAGAAGGAACGGCAAGACCTGAAGTGTATAAGGCGAAAGTCGTGCGCGCAAACAGTCCAAAGCAGCTTATCGGGAAAGGCTCAAAAGCCTTTTTGGTAAGGTTTCCGAGAACAGGCGGTGTAGGACTTGTTGAAAGAACGGGTAAGGAAAGATACCCTATTAAATCGTTATATAGTTTATCAGACCCACAGATGATTGGATCGAAGATAAGAGTCTACAAGATAGTAAAGCCGGAGATACATGGCATTCTTGAGAGAGAACTGGAAAGGCAGATAGGCAGGGTGTTAAGGGGTGAAGTGCATTGACAGCGGATATTTTGCAGGAAAAATTAATAAAAAGAGTTGAAAAAGTACTTGAAAACCTCGAATTACCTACGGTCTCGGGTGAAAGGCGAAAAATAAAGATATATTCGCAGGATTTGGATATTCCCGATGATGAAGATGAAGATATTGACATTGAAACGGCAACAGCCCCATACGTGATTGTAAGAATTACAGACGGATTTCAAGAAACATGGGACAGTGCATTACAGGTCAATGTCGTTTTTATCATATGTATTTATGCCAAAGATACGGACAAAGATGGAACAAAGGACGTGATGACAATCATAAATAAAATGTATCAATCTTTTGCCGAAAGACCGAATATAGATGAATTTGAAGCCGAACCGCCGATTGAATGGACATTACAAACAGATGTTGATACATATCCGTATTTTTTCGGGGCGGTTTCAATAGGTTTTAACTGCCCTGCGGCACGTAGAATTGATGAATTTGCATAATAAAAGAGTGTTCTTATGAACGCTCTTTTTTATATTTTAAAGGAGTGAGGAAAAAATGGCATACAAACACGGTGTTTATGTAAGTGAAGCACCTACAAGCCTGACAGTCCCAACAGAGGGCAGTGCGGGCTTACAGGTCATTTTCGGCACTGCGGCAATATATAAAGCCGAAAAACTTGAAAATGCAACAGAGCCGAAATTAATTTACAGCTATGATGAGGCAGTAAAACAGTTAGGGTATTCAGATGATTTTGACAAATTTACTTTGTGTGAGAGCATGAAAGCATGTTTTGACATGTTTGCGGTAGCACCGATTATCTTGGTGAATGTACTTGACCCGAACAGCAGCACACACGCTACAAAGGTATCAAGTGAAAGCTATACAGCTGTTGACGATGTATTTACGGTAGAAAACGCATACACAATAAAAAGCAGCATTGAAATAGGCGGACTTGTAAGAGACACGGACTATACAGTTGAGTTTGACAGCGAAGAAAAAGCAAAGATTACGCTTGTGTCTGCAACGGCAAAGGGAAAAACAACAGGAACAGTCTCATATAAGTATTTAAATATTACAAGCGAAAAAACAGCCGTAACAGAGACAGAAATAATAAATGCAATAAACAAGGTAAAAGAAGTATACCCACGCTTTAACATGACCGCAGGGCTTTTACTTGCTCCGGGTTGGAGTCATAAGGCAGATGTGGCCGCAAAATTACAGGCGGCTTGTACAGGTATAAACGGCGTATATACAGCCGAGTGCATTCTCGATATTTCCACTAATACATCTGATGATGTAAACGCAACGGCATACACAGCAGTAAAAACAGCCAAAGAAAACCTTGGAGCGTCAAGCGAACACGCTATTGCTTGTTGGCCGATGGTAAAGAGCGGCAACAACAAACTGCATATGTCAGCGGTAATGGGTGCGTTGATTGCATATACAGATGCCGACAATGGAGATGTTCCGAATTTAAGCCCTTCAAACAAAAGTTTTAAAATCACGGGAACATGTCTTGCAGACGGTACAGAGGTAATAATAGACCAGAACGAAGGTAATGTAGTTAACAGTTTTGGCGTCTGTACTGCAATAAATATGAACGGATATAAGGCATGGGGTAATAATACATGTGCATATCCGAGCAGTACAGACCCGAAAGACCGTTGGATAATGGTAAGAAGATTTTTCACATGGCGGTCAAACAGCTTAATTTTAACATATTTTCAGAGAGTAGATGACCCAGCAAATTACAGGCTTATTGAGTCAATCGTAGACTCCGAAAACATAAACGGCAACAGCTATGTAGCAAGGGGAATTTGTGCAGGATATAACGTAACATTTTTATCAAGTGAAAATCCTATAACACAGATTTTAAACGGTCAGATTGTATTCCATATTGATTTTGCACCGTTTACACCTGCTGAAAATATCGAATTTATACTTGAATTTGACCCGACAGCAATAGAAACAGCTTTAACAGGAGGCGAATAAAATGGCGGTCAGCAATATTCCTGAAAAAATCAATAATTTTAATGTCTACAATTCGGGCAATATTCTTGTGGGCATTACAGACGAGGTTACACTTCCATCATTTGAGGCAATGACGGAAACAATAAGTGGCCCCGGTATACTTGGCGAGATTGAAAGCCCGAATATCGGGCATTTTGGCAGTATGACCATAGAAATACCATTCAGAGTCTTATACGGTGACATATTCAAAGTTATGAAAGCCGATGAAGGTGTCGATATTACGCTGAGGGGTGCAGTGCAGGTGCAGAGCCTTAATAGCGGAAAAGCGTTCAAAGGCATGAGAATAGTTATGAGGGGAATGTTAAAAACTCTCACAGCAGGAAGTGCAAAGGCAGGCTCACCAATGAGTTCAAGCGTTACACTGGAACTTGTGTATATAATGATTGAGGTTGATGGAGCAAAGAAAGTGGAACTTGACAAGTTGAACAACGTGTATAACATAAACGGCACTGATTATTTGGCAAAAATAAAATCATTATGTTAAAAAAGGAGATACGAATATGGATTATAAAATCAAACTTACAAAACCGTTTAAATTTGAAGATGAAACATATACAGAAATAGACTTATCGGCTCTTGAGGATTTAAGCACAAATCAGCTTGCAGAAGCTGAAAGAAGGTTTGAGAGAAGCGGAAATGTAAGCACAACAAAAGAATTTGATATAAATTATGCCTGCATTGTTTGCTCTATTGCAACAGGAAAGCCTATTGAATTTTTCCTCGCACTTCCTGCAAGAGATGGCATTAAGATAAAAAATAAAGTAAGTTCTTTTTTTTACAGCGGAACATCACAGTCGGAAGTGGCAGAGAATTAAGAATATTGTGCATAAAATTATCAATGAATACATTCGGCGGATTTGAATACTATTTAAGTCTGCCGATTTCTGAATTATACGAAATTACAAAGGAGGTGGCTAAAATAAATGGCAAATAGACAAAGGTTTGACATCGAAATAGGGGCAGATATTGACCCATCGGTACGGAAAGCAGCAAGTGAAACACAAAATATACTTGGGTCAATAGTCGGCGGTAATCTTATTTCAAGCGGAATACAGGCTGCAATAGGTGGAATACAGTCAATGGCAAGCGGTGCTTTGGATACATACAGAGATTATCAAAAAAGCATGGCAAATACGGCAGGTATTGCAGGTATTACAGACAAAAGTTCGGCAGACTTTCAGAAATTATCAGAAGCAGCAGAAGCGGCCGGCAAAGCAACGGCATTTACATCGGCACAGGCAGGAGACGCTTTAGGTTATATGGCACTTGCAGGTTGGGACGCAGACGAAAGTACAAGTGCATTAATGCCAACTTTAAAACTTGCCGAGGCAACAGGTGCAGACTTAGCAACAACAGCAGACCTTGTAACAAATTCAATGAATGCAATGGGTGTAAGTTTTGATGATTTAGACGGATATTTTGATGTAATTATAAAAGCAAATAATAAATCGGCAACAACAGCCGGGGAACTTATGGAAGCTTTTACAGGTGTAGGCGGTGCGGCAAAAGCTGCTGGACAGGATTATAAAACCACATCAACAGCACTTGGAATACTTGCAAATGCAGGAACAAAAGGTGCAGAAGCCGGAACTGCACTTAACTCTATACTTGTACGTATGACATCAAAGCAAGAGGCAATGAATGCATATAAAAAGTTAGGTGTAAGCATATACGATGCCGCAGGAAATACAAGAAACTTTGGAGATATTCTGAAAGACACGAGCAAAGCAATGGAAGGAATGACAGAAGAACAAAAAAACAGTTATTTATCGGCTATTGCAGGTACAAACTATTATTCGACATACAATCAGTTGCTCGAAGGTGTTAATGAAACAGTAGACGGCGGTGCATCGGCGTGGGACAAACTGTCAGGAGAAATACAGAATAGCAACAATGCATTGGATACCATGCACAAAACAACAACAGATACAGTTGATTATTCATTTGCCAAACTCGACTCGGCACTGCAAGACGTACAGCTGCAATTCTTAAAAGCATTTGGACCGGATATACAAAAAGCTCTTGATTATGTATCAGAAAATGTATTGCCGGCCGTATCACAGGCAGCACAGAATTTAGGCAACTTCATTCAAGACCCTGTGATTGTAAAGTTTAAAGAATTTAAAGACTGGGTTGGAAATGTAGGAGATAAAATAAGTGAATTTAACAGTTTTTTGTCGGAACATCAAGAGATACTTGTTGCGGCGGCTGTAGCTGTAGGTGGATTAACAACGGCGTTGTTAGTTTATAACGGTGCGGCAATATTGGCAAGTATACAAAGCGGAATTGAAACAGGTATGCTTATAGCTATGTATACAACGGAATGGATAGCAACCGCGGCAACAACAGCATTGGGTGCGGCTTTTGCATTTTTAACAAGTCCAATTACGATAGCAATTCTGGCAATAACGGCAATAATAGCCGTCGGTGTACTATTGTATAAAAACTGGGACACAATTAAAGAAAAAGCGTCAGAATTAGGGGCGTATTTGCAAGAAAAATGTGAAGGAATGAAGGAAAGCTGGAATAATTTTTGGGATGCTGTAGGCGGAAAAGTTTCGGCGGTATGGCAAGGTATAAAAAGTGCTGTAAAAAGCGGAATAAACTCAGTCATCAATTTTATAAATTCCGGTATAGGACAGCTGAATAAATTTCAGGTCAATGTTCCAAAGGGTGTGCCGATTGTCGGCGGTAAACACGTAGGGCTTAATATTCCTAAAATTCCGACACTTGCAACAGGCGGTATTGCAACAGGCCCGACATTAGCGGAAATAGGCGAGGGCGGCGAACCGGAGGCAGTAGTACCACTTAGCAAACTTAGCAATATGCTTAACGGCGGTGCAGGCGGCGGTATTACGTACTCACCGAATATTGTTATAAACGGCAATGCGGATAAGTCGGAAATATCGGAGGCAATGCGTAGCTCGTATGAAGAATTTAAGGAATTTATGGACAGATATACAAGAGAACGGCGTAGGCTTGCATTTTAATTTTAGTAGAAGGGTGTAAAAAATGACGGATACATATACAACAGAAAACGGTGATAAATGGGACAGCATAGCATTGAAAGTGTACGGAGATGAAACAAAAGCGGACTGGCTTATGGATAACAATCTGTTTTATGTATCCGTTTTTGAGTTTTCGGCAGGAACAGTATTAAAAACTCCGGCACTGACAGATGAAAAAAGCGGAAATTTACCGCCGTGGAGGTAAAAATGAAAGGAAGAAAAGCAAGCGTATATATAACATATAATGGAAAAACAATAAAGACAGCTTTAGACAACTTTCAAAACAGTTTCAGTTACACCGATCCTGACGGCGGCGAAAGTGACAGTATAAAAATAAATCTTGCTGACCCCGAAAATCAGTGGATTGCGGCATGGATACCGTCAGCCGGTGACGAAATAAAGGCAGAAATACGGACGGAAAACTGGAACGGCGAAGGTGACGAAGGGAAACTTGACTGTGGTGTATTCATCATAGACAGCATGAGTTATTCACGAGGCAGCAACGGTTCTTCATTTTCCATCGGGGCTGTATCAAGCCCAGCCGGAGACGCATTTAAGGAAACAGAGAGAAGCCAGACCTGGGAGAAAGCGACCCTGAAAAAGATTGCACAGACAATAGCGGACAGATACAAGTTAAAATTGTATTTTGACGGTAAGGATATAACAATAAAGTCTAAGGAACAGTCAAAAGCAACCGACTCATCATTTTTAAAAAACTTATGTGATGATTACGGCAGAAAGCTGAAGGTATACAAAAACCAGATTGTTATATTTGACAGAGAGAAGTACAAAAAGAAAGAAGTCAAGATAACAATAAAGAAAGAAGAATTAAATAGCGTAAGGTGGAATAGTAACCTTGTAGGCACATATACAGGCGGCGAAATAACTTACACAAACGGCAAAAGCGGAAAAGACATTAAATATAAGACGGGAACAGGCCCGAGAATTTATAAGGCAAATGAAAAGGCCGACAGTCTTGCCGAGGCAAAGCTGAAACTGGAAAACGCAATAGCCGAACAAAACCACAGTGCCGTAACACTTGATATTACGGTACCGGGGCGAACGGATATAACAGCGGCTATGGTAATAAATGTGGTAGGCATAGGAAAGGCAAGCGGAAAATACTATATTGACGAAAAAACGGACAATGTAAGTAATTCAGGCTATACAACAAACTTAAAGCTAAGTAAGGTGTCCGACAGTGACGCAACGGTACTTGACGCCATAGACAGATTGGCAAAATTAAAAATATCTGTCAGCCCTGAATACTGGGTAGCAAACTACAAAAATGTAAAATATCTTGATGATTTACTTGTAAATATGGCGGTCAGAATACGCATAAACAACAACTCAAATATTTACACAACGGCCGATAAGGCAATCGACAAATTAGCAAGTGAAGGCGTGATAAATACGGCGGCATACTGGAAAGCAAACAAAGAGGCTTTGCCATGGCTGCCGTTGTTGCTTATAAATGCGGCAAATGCTTTTTAATAGGCTGTGTGAACGAATAGAAAAATGCTTTTAATATAAACGGTCAAAAAGATGTTTTCTATTCGCTGAGAGAGAGGTTTATTAACCCTTCCGTCACTACGTGACACCTTCCCTTTCAGGGACGGCTAAAAAATTTATAGATTCATATAAAAATATATTTATAGAAAAATAGATTTATATAAAAGCAGGTGAGAAATGGATACCATAAGAATAGGACGAATATCCAGTGTTAATTATGCAGAGGGGACGGCAAGGGTGGTATACACCGACAGAGACAATTCGGTCACTATGGAACTGCCGTTATTATCGTATGAGTATAAGATGCCGAAAGTAGATGATTTAGTTCTTGTTCTTCATTTACCAACAGGCGGCGAGGCAGGTGTTATTCTGGGGAAGTTTTGGAATGATAACAACAGGCCTAAGGAGAGCGGAGAAAAGATTTACCGGAAAGACTTAGGCGAAGGCTGCTATATAAAGTACGATGAAGAAACAAAAAAGTTACGTATAGACTGCCCGAAAGGAATAGAAATAAGAGGGAATGTTGAACATCTTCCGGTACCGGAGGGCGAAAGTACATCTTAAACTTAAAGAGGTGTAGACATGATAGGAAGTTACGGCAATATAATATTTGAGGTGTCCAGTGAAAAAATATTAAATCTGACTGATTTAAGCACTACATATGGAGGCAACTGGGCAAGTCAGGATTTAATTTCTGGAAAGCCACGAAAACAGTTTATAGGGGCAACAACGGAAACGGCAACATTTAATATGCTGTTAAAAGCCGACCTGGGAGTTAAGCCGTCTGAAATGCTGGAAAACTTACGAAAAAAAGCGGAGGAAGGCACAGCGGATTATTTAATAATCGGCGGTAAATTAGTATGTGAGAATAAAATGGTAATAACATCATTGTCAGGGAAATTCAACACGATTTATTCTGGCGGTGAGGTTGCAAGTATATCTGTGTCGGTATCTCTTGAAGAATATGTTTGAGAGAGGTGCAGAAAAATGATAGAAATAAAAATGAACGGAAACGGGACAACGGAAGAAAACGTAAGGAAATGCTTAACGGTGCTGTTAGGCACAAGAGAAGGCGAACAGGCTCTTGATAGAAATTTCGGTTTAAACTGGGATTTTTTGGACATGACAACTGCGGCGGCAAAGGCAAGGCTGACAGCGGAAATTATAGAAAAAATAAAAAAATACGAGCCAAGGGCAAAAATAAAAAGTGTAAATTTTAAATCGGACGTAAACGGGTTATTAAGTCCGGTGTTGGAGGTGAGTGTGGTAAATGAGTAACATAAATGCTTTTAAGAACATTCCCGAAATTTCTTTTATTGACAATATAACATTAGAGGATATACGAAACGAAATGCTTGACGATTATCAAGAGGCATACAGAGCAGAAACAGGGAAAGAACCGGATATGCACGCAGGAACACCGGAGAGATTAATGTTATATGCCTTTGCAAATAATTTTTATCAGGCATTGAAGTATGTCGACAGAGCAGGGAAAATGGGATTGCTTAAATACAGTGAAGCGGATTATTTAGACAATCTGGCAGTTTTAAAAGGCATAACAAGAAATAAGGCAACGGCGGCAAAGGTTACTTTAAAATTCACGTTATCCGACATAAGAACATCTGTTACGGCAATTCCGGGCGGTACAAGGGTAGCGGCAGGAGATATATATTTTGCGACAGATGAATATCTGGAAATTGCGGCAGGAAAAGAAAGCGGAACGGTAACGGCAACGGCAATAACGGCAGGGACAGGGGCTAACGGTTTGGCAGTAAAAGAAATAGATACACTTGTTGACCCTGTGCCGTATGTGGCAAATGTAACAAATATTGATGTTTCCGCAGGTGGTACAGATAAAGAAAATGATGAAAGCCTTACGTACCGAGTTTACAATGCACCAAACAGGTACTCGGTTGCCGGCCCGAAAGAGGCATATGAGTATCATGCACGGCGAATACGTTCCGATATTGACGATATTGTAGTATACAGCCCAGAACCGGACAAGGTTAATGTTGTATTCACAATAAACGAGGGTGAAATACCTGACAGTAAGGTAATAGCCGAGGTTGAGGAAGGTTTAAGTGCCGATGATATAAGACCGTTGACGGACATTGTAACGGCAAAAGGCCCGACAAAAAGCAATTATGATATTAAACTGACTTATTATATAAACAAAAGTGACAGTAATCAGGCGGTAACAATACAGACGGCTGTAAATGAGGCAATAGAAGAATACAAAAAATGGCAACAAAAAATAGGCAGGGACATAAATCCGTCCAAATTAATACAGCTTATAATCGGGGCAGGTGCAAAAAGAACGGCAGTAACAAAACCGCTTTATACTGCCGTAAATGATTATGATATAGCAATAGCGGCAAATACAGAGGTTACATACGGAGGTCTGGAGGATGATTAAGTTATACGATGCCAACCTTATAAACTCAATACCCCGAATAATTGCCGAACAACCATGGTCAAGAGCCATAAGCAAGGCTGTAGAAAAACAGCACAAAAGAATTATTGATTTTGCGGATAGAGTTATGCTGTATGCCAACATAGACAATTTATCAAGCGAGCTTTTGGACATTATAGCGGTGGAAATGAAGGTACAGGCGTATTCTGAAAGCTATAATATAAGCCTTAAAAGAACGTTGATAAAAGGTGCTATTACTTATTGGAGTAAGGCAGGAACAAAGAAAGCTGTTGCAGATATATGCACAGATATATTCGGAGATGCCGAGGTACAGGAATGGTTTGACTATGGCGGTAGAGCGGGATATTTTAAAGTTTCAACGGCGAACCCATCAATAACAGAGGATAATGTGAATGATTTTAAGGCGGCTATCGAAGCGGTGAAGCGGTGCAGTGCATGGCTCGAGACTGTGGAACTTGTATTATCAACAAAAGCGTGGACAAGCTACACGGGTTTTGCAGTACACACAGCAGATACGGTAATTTTGACGCAAAAATAAAGGACGGTGGTAAAAATGAGCTTTACGGCTCCGAGATTTACAGATGAAGGAAAGGCATTACAGGCAAAGGCACAGGCAGGCACGGCATTAAAGTTTACGAAAATGCAACTTGGTGACGGTGAACTTGGAAGTCAGGCAATAGCGGCAATGACAGGACTTATAAATCCGCTTATTACAGTAGGAATAAGTAGCGTGAAAGCAGGAAGTAATTATGCCACGGTAAAAAGTAATTTCAGCAACAGCGGATTGACAACAGGATTTTTCTGGCGTGAGATTGGAGTTTTTGCGGAAAACCCGGAAAAACCAAATGACCGTAACAGTGATATTTTGTACTGTTACGCAAACGCCGGAAGTCTTGCGGAATACATACCGGCAGCAGGCAGTGAAATAATTGAGAAAATCATATCAATACCTTGCATAATAGGCGATGCCGAAAACGTCAGTGCCGAGATAGAATCGGGAATATATGCGACAAAAAATGAATTAAAAGAGCATATAGACAACAAGAAGAACCCGCATAAGGTTACAGCCGAACAGGTAGGGGCTTTGACAGATAAAAGTCTGACAAAAGAAACAATATTAACTAAAATAAATGTACTTGATATTGCACATGGTGGAACAGGTGCAAATACAAGAAAAGAAGCGTTTGCTAATCTTGCATATTTGGGTAACAATCCTATATCATCACCGAATGAAGACAAAGTGCAAAAATGGTGTGAATTAGGAAGTGGATATGCATGGTACACTACTGACGGCTTACTGATTAATCAGCCTTTTCAATACATGTTTATAATAAATTATATACAAGATAAGGACGTATTCCAAATTGGATATGAGCAAAAGGTAGGTACGATATATTATCGAGGTGGTAATTATAGTGGTTGGATTATGAATTGGACACCTTTGTTTGGAGCAAATAGTATTGTTCCTATTGCAAATGGTGGAACGGGCAAAACTACAAGAAAAGAAGCATTTCATGATCTTGCATTTTTGGGCTACAGCCCTGTATATGAACAAAGTGTAGACACACCACAGAAATGGGGCGAATTAGGAACTGGATATACATGGTACACTACTGACGGCTTACTGATTAATCAGCCTTATCAATACATGTTTATAATAAATTATACAATGGATAGTGATGTATTCCAAATTGGAAGTAACCAAAAGACGGGTACGGTATATTGTCGAACTGGCAATGGCAGTGGTTGGATTACGAATTGGACACCTTTGCTGTCAACCAATGATAAAACATTGTTAGCAACAACAGTACAAAATCTGATGCAAGATGGTAGTATAAGCACGGTAAGAAGTGTACAGAGAGGAACAACGAATTTAAGTAACGATTCAGCATCAACAACAAGCGTTAATATATCAAGTGTAAATACGGATAAGAGTGTTCTTTTAATTGACGGACAATCAGGTAATACGAGTGCAAACAATGCATCGGGAAAAATAAAAGACAGCACAACATTAGAATTTACACCTACGAATGCGAGAAGCAAAAATGTGATTAATTGGAAAGTTGTAGAATATTACTAAATCATAGAAGGAAGTGAAAAATATGATAAGATATGCACAGATTGATATTAAAACAGGTTTGGTTATATCAGACAGTTATTTAAGCGGTGAAGTCGAAGCTGAAAACATGATACAGATTGAAGAAAGTTTTGACTTAACAAATAAAAAATATGAAAATGGTAAATGGGTTGAATATGTACCTAAAGTTCCAGAAGTTGAAGAAACAATATCCAACGAAGAAATACAGGCTGAGATACTTTTAAATCAGGCAGAAATAATAAGCAAACAGAACGAACATGACGAAATTCTGGCAGAACTTTTACTTGGACAGCAGAAAGGAGTATAAAGAATGTATAAGATAATAAAAAGATTTTATGACAGAGGATTTTATTCAAGTGAAGATGTAAGTGTTTTTGTTGCGAGCGGTAAAATTACGGCTGAGCAGTATGAAGAAATAACAGGAAAGAAATACGAGATATAATATAACTTGCCAGACACCAACAAAATGACAGTTATAGAAATATATAAATATAGAAAAATATAAATCTATAAAAAATAGAAAAGTAGAAAAATAGATTTATACTAAAAATGTTTTTAAGACTTTCGGCCGAAGTCTTTTTTTATTACAATTTTTTTTATTTACAAGGAGGAAAAGAATATGAAAAAGTATGCGTATGTTGACAAGATCGGTGTTATGCACATTGTAGACACAAGAGAGGTTGCAGAGGATTTCAAACAGAAAGGAAAAGTTGTTGAGACAGAAATAAAAGCAAAAAACGGATTCCCGATTGACGAAACAGGGGAAGGTGTAATTGTATACGGTGAGGATAAAATGAAATACGAGGCGAAAGGTGCGGATATTGTACCTATTCCGGCATTTGCGGCACTTTACAGAAAGTGTATAGAATAACTTTTAATTTAAAAATAAGGGCGGAGCAATCCGCCCGTTTTTTTGGAGGTTGAAAAAAATGACAAAAAATATTTTGATTTCAATCATAGGGGTTATCGGAAGTGCCATAGCGTCAGCTTTCGGAGGTTGGTCTACAGGGCTTACAACTCTTGTAATATTTATGGCTATTGACTATATAACAGGTCTGATTGTGGCAGGTGTGTTTCATAAAAGCACGAAAACAGAAACCGGAACACTTGAAAGCCGAGCCGGATTTAAAGGACTGTGCAGAAAAGGTGCAATGTTGCTTGTTGTTTTAGTGGGATACAGGCTTGATTTAGCAGTAGGCACAGCGTACATAAAAGATGCCGTGATTATAGCGTTTATGGCAAATGAAGCAATAAGCATAATTGAGAATGCGGGGCTTATGGGTGTGCCGATGAATGACACAATTAAAAATGCAATCGATGTATTACAGAAAAAAGGAAGCGGTAACAAATGAGAGACATAAACAGATGCCACCCCAGATTAATAGACCTTAGCAAAAAACTGGTTTCAGCCTGTAGAGGACAGGGACTCATAATCGGCATAGGCGAAAGTTTCCGAACAAAAGAAGAACAAGATGCACTTTATGCGAAAGGAAGAACCGCACCGGGGAATATTGTGACAAATGCAAAAGGCAGCTCATACAGTTCACATCACCAATGGGGAACTGCATTTGACATATACCGCAGTGACGGAAAGGGTGTTTATACAGACGGTGACGGTTTTTTTGAAAAGGTAGGAAAGATAGGCAAAAGTATAGGTCTTGAATGGGGCGGTGACTGGAAAAGCCCTGTTGATAAGCCACACTTTCAGTTGCCTGACTGGGGAAGTACAACAGCAAGACTTAAAAGAATGTACGGAACACCAGAAAAGTTTATGGATACGTGGAAAGGTGACGTTGAGATGGTAGAGGAAAGCAAAATAATAATAAACGGAAAAGAAAAGAAGGTAAAAAGAATATTAAAAGACGGAACAAATTATATAGCGATAAGGGATATAGCTGATAATTTGGGCTATGAAATAGGCAACAAAGGTAATATAGCCGTATTAAACAAGAAATAAAAATGTCTGTGGTGGGGCATTAGTAAATAATAATGAACACGGTGACAGAGGTGTTTTAAAATGTTGGCTTTTTGGACAAGAAGAATAAAAGAAACATTCATACAAGAGGCTATGCTTGATGAAAAAGAGATAATGTTGCTTGAAAGCTGCATAAAAGGCGAGAAAAGGACGGCACAAGCGGCAAAATTCAATGTAAGCCCCGAAACGCTGCAAAGGAGAATAAAAAAATTACAACAAAAATATGATTGGGTACAAAAAGGGCATTCTGACGTTATGCCGGAACGGTTGACGGAAAAATGGCAGAAAACTGACAAAAAATATTATTTAGTCTGGAAACTACACGAGGATTAAAAGGCGGTCACTTGACAGGTGACTGTCTTTTTTTTGTGCGAGAATATAAGTATAAAAAATATTGTATAGATTTTTAAGGAGGGGTTAGTTATGGCAGAGCTTATGATGAAAGATTATGCAGGAAAAGGAACAACAGGACTTGCAATCGGCGGTCTTACAACAGGTATTATAGGAACTGTGGGAGCGTTGGGCGGCCTTGGAGCTTTGGCAAACAGAGGAATTGCCGGATGTCCGAACGGCGGCGAGTTTGTAACAAAAGATGAACTTAAAATGATGTATGATTTAAGTGCGAAAGACAGCGAGATTGCTCTTTTAAAGAGTCAGAATGATTCGGAAAAGAAAATGGTTGAGGTTTATACAACCATAGACAGAAAAGCAAATGATATAAGAGCAGAATTTCAGGCTTATAAAGATACTCAGAACATAATAAACGCAAATCAGGGCGTTACAAATGCCAATGTAGCTGCTGCCGTAGCGGCAAACAACACAAGCATTACAGAGGTTAATAACCTTCTTAAACAGGTTATTAAGCCGGTTATACCTAATTCGTCTGTATGTCCGGGTTGGGGTGGCGTAACAATTACACCGACAGCGGCAACAATTAACGGAACAACAATAGCATAAAATAAAAAAAGACGGGGCGAAAGGCTCAAAGGCGGCACGCTCAAAAGGGCGTGCCATATTTTTAAACTGGAGGGGAATCATATGTATAAAGGCACAATTACAACAAGCACAGCGGTAACGGCAAATCAGGATATACCTTTTAACACAATTTTGAACACAAATACAAACACTGACCCAAGCGAAAACGGAGTTATAAAGATACGAAAAAGCGGATTTTATAATGTTGAAGCCAGTGTTGTTATGACAGGATACACAGCAAGCACAGAAATAAGTTTACAGCTTTTTGCAAACGGAAAGGCAATAGATGAGTCGATTGTTTCAACGGTGGCAGGGGCAACGAATACAAACCCACTTACATTGACAACGGCAATAATACCTGTAAATGTACAGCCTTATAATGCCAATATTGCCGATATTTCAGTTAAATTATCGGGACCGGCTACGATTACAAGCGGTGTTTTTACAATTCAGCAGCTTAAATAAATCTATTTTTATAGATTTATAGAAAAATATAAAAATAGAAATCTATATTTATATAAAAGGAGGCTGTTAAGATGAAAGTCGGAGCTGATAAAATACAGGCAGGACTGGGCAGGTATATAGATACCGAAATAGTAGGAAAGACAGACGGAATAAGTAAATGGATTTTGGGCGTAGGCGGTGGAATACTTTCGCTTAAAGCGGGCAATTTAATTGAAAATATGGGAAAAAACGAAGCTGTAAAAAGTCTTGGAATTTTTGACGAGGAAAATAAAATTGACTTGGAAATGATTTACAGTCTTTTTAAGAACGAAGCAAAGAAAAGTCCGGCAAAAATCAATCTGCCCGGTTTGGGTTCTATTACGCTTACAGAGACAGACGTAGACGATATATATAAATATATCAGGGAGGCATGAAAATGAGCGTACATGACGATATACACGATAAAATAAAGGAATATATAAAAGATGAATGTGAAGATTACAAAAAATACGGAAAAATGGCAGAAATGGCAGAGGAAATAAACGATGATGAACTTTACAGTATTGTAACGGCTATAGCAAAGGACGAAAAACAGCATAAAAATCTTTTGGAATACTGGCATGAAAAGCATAAAGAGTATTAAGAAAAAAGAGACTCGAAAGAGTCTCTTTTATATTTACAAAAAAATACCTGTTTCGTCTTTTTCAAATTCAAGTCGGTTAAGCTCATTTAATACAGTCTCTTTTATAAATGAATTGCAACTGCGACCTGTTAATTTTTTTATGCGGTCTTTCGTACCACTCGGAAAAAGACAATTTACACGGTCAACCTTTTCGGCATATCTTTTAACTGCTGCACGACGCTGTTTTATAAGCTTATCATTCATGTTATTCCTCCTCAGTATAGCCATTTTTTAAAAATTCAATTTCTTCTTTATAGTGTCTATGTTCAAAATTTTCAACTTCATATTTAATTTTATCAAAATCACCCATGTCAAATACTTCACTTGATATGTTTATACCGTGACATTTATATCACCTACATCTTATCTACATCAATTTTCACAAATATATCATCGTTAAAATTATGATTACATTCATATTCACACTTAAATTTAACAGCTTTTTTATAATTGTTAAATATATTTATAATTTCTTTTTCATTTGTCATTCTATTAAAAAGATAAACTTTAAATTTTCATTTCGGAACATTCTAAAATATCTATTTCACCCAATTTTTGAATATAATATTCTGTTACATGATAATATTTTGAATTTCCATAATCAGACATTTGACAAATAGATGTTTTATATTTTTTAAGTGATTGTTTAGCTTTCTCTAAAGTATCAAACGAAGCAATCTCAAATGAATTTTCCGTATCATAAAGAGTACATTCAGAACATAATTCATTTTTATTATAAAATTCGCCAAAATTTTCCATTATTCTATAAACTGACGGAACATCATGTAATTTTGCATCAACGATTGCTTCTTCATCAGTTCCAAACGTAGAAAAGGTACTCCAAGCTGCAGAATGATTTAAAGTGTCATAGTAATAATAATCTTCTTCATAAGTTATACTGTGAGTATTAACATCATCTATTTCATCTTTAAGTATATATTCACACCAAACAAATTCAATGCTTTCATAAAACGGTTTGGAATAATTAAGATTTTTATCGTCTTGAGTTTCATACCCTGCCGCTTCCAATATCTTTTTTCCTTCCTCAAATGTTTTGCCTTCCAGTTCTTTAGGATTTACAACACGTTTTCCCATATTTTTTAAACCTCCGTACAATTCCAATTTTTATACAATTCAATAGATTCCTTAATTAATTTGCTTTTGTTTTCCTTTAATTTATGAGTATATTATAATATATGTGCCTAATAAAAGCAAGATACAAAAAGCACAAAGATTATAAATATAAGTGCCTAATATTCGTATAGTTTATATATTGTATGTGTGCCTAATAAATGTTATAATAAATACATAAGTTAGAAGAAATGTTTACAGAATTAAACAAAGAACTTAAAACAAAATACAAAACAGAACTAAGATATAACAATATCGGAATGACAGCGTGGAGAGTACCAAAAAAGGTGGAAAAAGTCTATTGATAATATAAGCCAGCGTTGTCTTACTAAAATATAAAATTTTAAAAAAGGTGGAAATACTAATTGATAATTTAAGCCCCCTATAGTATATTCAGTATATAGGTATAATATACCCTTTTTATATAGGGTTTATGCAGTGGAAAGAGTGGATAAAATGGGAATAGAAAAAAGTTATTTTGAATTGGAAAATATATTAAAAAGTATGTATGATGAAGTGGAAGGGTATGAGTTTTATAAAGAGTTATTCCCAGATTGCGAAAATGAAGGTGAAATAAATAATGATTATTCAAAGCCAAACGCAATTTATTTATATGAAGATGAAAGAGATAAAGGGACAAAAAGACGTTTGAGGCGGCGGATAATGTTAAAAGATAAGTGGGAAGAAGATTATATTAATTTTGTGGAAAGGAATAATTTGACTTTATGCAGCGGTCTTACATATAGGCGAAGGGCAAATAAGCTGGAAAACGCACAAAGAATGAACGCACTTATATTTGACCTTGACGGAGTGGGAGAAAAGGAAATACGAAACCTATTATTGAGGTTTGGGAAAGACGCTAAAATGATAAGGACATTGCCGCAACCGACATTTTTAATAATGAGTGGGACAGGGTTACACATATATTATGTGTTTAAAGAGCCGATTGACCTTTATCCGAATATAAAATTACAATTAAAAGCATTAAAGTATGATTTGACATTCAGAATATGGGAATACGGAGCAACTTCAAGCAAAAAGGAAATTCAATATCAGTCAATTAATCAGAATTTCAGAATGGTTGGCAGCATTAACGGGAAATACGGAAACATTGTAAAGGCATTTAGGACCGGTGACAGGGTTACTCTTGATTACTTAAATGAATATGTGAGTGCAAAAAATCAAGTTGATGTAAACAAGCCTTTCAGACCTTCAAAAATGACGAGAGCAGAAGCGGCAGAAAAGTATCCGGAATGGTATGAGCGTGTAGTCATAAATAAAAGCAAAAAATTAAAAAAATGGGATATAAAAGGAAAGACAGGATATGCACTATACGAATGGTGGTTAAGGCGAATAGGAGAGGTAAGAGGCGGTCACAGGTACTATTATATGATGTGCCTTGCAATTTATGCCTGCAAGTGTGATGTGCCGAAGAAAAAATTGAAAGAGGATATATACAATGTTTATGAAGAATTAAGACAGGTACAGCATGATAATATTTTGACCGAAGACGATATAAAAAGTGCTTTGGAGGCTTACGATAAAGAGTACTACAATTTCACCATTGCGGATATTGAGAAAGTTACAGATATAAGAATTGAACGGAATAAGAGAAATTATAGAAAGCAAAAGACTCATTTAAGATTAGCAAGAGCAATAAAAGAAATATTAAAAGAAGAAGGGAAAATGAAAAAAGAAGGCAGACCGAGCAAAGAACAAGAAGTAATAGAATATCTGCGGAAAAATCCCGACTCACGAAAGTGTGATGTAATAAGAGGAACAGGGTTTGATAAGAAAACAGTATATAAATATTTCGATAAAGCGAAAGAAATGATAAAAAACAACGAAAAGGACGGTTAAACCGTCTTTTTTATTGACTTTTACGAGAAAAAAGAATACAGTAGAAATATAGAAATATAGATTTATATATTTCTATAAAAATAGTTTTCTATAAAAGAAAGGTGTGAGGCTATGCGGGCAGAGGTTATAGCTATTGCAAATCAAAAGGGCGGTGTTGCCAAAACAACAACAACGCACAATTTAGGTGTTGCACTTGCAGAAAAAGGGAAAAAGGTGTTACTGATAGACTTAGACAGTCAGGCAAGTTTAACAATCAGTATGGGAATAGAACCGCTTGAGATTAAAAGGACAGTTGTGGATATACTAAAAAAGAAAAGTGTATCAATAAAAGAATGTATATACAATGTCTATACAAACCTCGACATCGTAACGTCCATAATAGATCTTGCGAGTATGGAAGTAGAAATGCTTTCACGAGCAAGCCGTGAGAAAATATTGGATAGGGCAATAACGCCCATAAAAAACGATTATGATTATATTCTTATAGACTGCCCTCCGCAGCTTAGTATATTAACGATAAATGCATTAAGCTGTGCGGACGGTGTTATAATACCTGTCAAGACAGATTATTTAGCCTACAGAGGGCTTACACAGCTGAATGACAGCATAAGTGAAATAAAAGACCTGATAAACGACAAACTCACAATATACGGCATTATAGCCACATTTTACGAAACAAGGGTAAAAGACGATAAAGAAATTTTGGAAATGCTGAAAAAAGAATATAATCTAATAGGCATTATTAAAAAACAGGTGGCGGCGAAAAAGGGAATATATGACGGAATGGCAGCGGTTCAGGCAGTGCCGGAAAGCGATATATCAAAAGAATATGTTAAAATTGCGGATATGATTATAAAGGGTAAGTATGAAAGGATAGAATAAAAATGGGACTGGCAGAAAGAGAAAATAAAAGAAAAAGCGTAATAAGCAATATAACAAGTGATAAAAAGACGGAAAAAGAGGAAAACAACGGCAGAATACAGAGGTCTTATTATATAGATGCCGATATAGTGACTGCCTTAAAAATAAAGGCGGCAAGAGAGGGCAAGAAGATGACCGATGTGGTTAATGAAATTTTAAGAACAGGGTTAAAAGATTGCTTATAATATTGAATAAGTAAATAAAATATAATATAATTCAATCAAGGATAGATTTGAAGTAAGGTTTTCTCGGCTATCCTCGATTGAATTAAGGGGATTGAGTAGCAGACTATTTGAGGTTAGTGGCTACTCAATTTTTTATTTGTTGATGTATTCTAAACATTCAACTATTTGTTTTTCATTAAAACCATTAGCTTTTAACCATTCGATTAATCTTACAATCTGAGCTGATGTCATTTCGTCCATGTCCTCACTTCCTTCCTTAAAAGGTTTCCCTTTACCTTACAATTATATTATAGTTCATGTACCCATAAATTACAATATACAAAACACACAAAAATGTACCCATGAATTTGTAAATTTTATACCTGTACCCATGAATAAAACCGTGATATAATAAATATATAAAAAATAACAGGAGGTGATAAAGATATGAGTACAGAGGCAAAGCGAAAAGGTAATGCAAAGTATTTAAAAGAAAAGGTGGAAGATATAAAAATAAGAGTTCCGAAGGGTAAGAGAGAGGAATACAAAGCATTTGCAGAAAAAGAGGGTAAAAGTTTAAATAGGTATGTAATAGATTTAATTGAAAAGGATATGCAAGAAAAAGGCAGAACGTAAAAGTTTCTGCCTTTTTTGTGAAAAAATCATATAATTATATTATATCATTTTCGTGTCATATTTAAGTAAAAGCGTTTCATTTTTTATTTTTTCGTTTCATTTTGCCTATTTACCGTTTCAATTTATTATTTTTCGTTTCATTATCTTATTTTTGTAATTACAACAGCGTAGCGTATCCATTCGTTTAATTCATCCGGATCGTTAGGGTCAAAGGTATATGTTTTACCAAAATTATTAAGAGGTTTTAAAATATTTGGTGTACCCTGTAAAAACTGGCGTATATATGCCCTTCCGTTTTTGCGGTTAATAAAAATTGCCGTGTCTCCATGTCTTGGTGGACGGAAAGAAAGAAGCAAAATATCATTAATGACATAAACAGGTGTTAAATGATTAGATGTAATCTTAACGGCACAGTCAACAACATCACCGAATTTTAGGCGGTACGATGATATGTCAACTTTCTCAAAATTGCACGAGTCCCAAATCATGCCGTCATGCAAATCGCCAACGGGGACCATACAGGTCACGAAGTTTTTTTCGGTTGAATTTTCATTCTTCATGTTCAACTCAAAATTAACAACAGAGGATATGAAGGCTATTTGCGAGTCATTTAATTTATATAATCTTCTTATAATTTCCGTTTCGGTAGATGGGTCAAATACAAGGTCGGACAAAGGTCTGCCTGTCAACTTGTACAGCTTATAACAAATATAAAAATCAACAAATTTTGTTTTCAATTCAATTAATTTTTTGTACTGTCCAGGTGATAGACCTAATTTTTCGGCCATTTCGTCCCTTGAAATTCCTAATTTGTAGCGTTCCATCTCAATACTGTGGATTAGATTTTCCTTAGCTTTTTCACGTTTTAAAAACATCGGGGGGGGGTCAACTCCTTTCAAAAAAAATTAAAAAAGATGTTTTTGGAATAAAAAATAGCCTTGTTCGGCAATTTACGGACGAGGCTGAACTTTATTTCAGAAACGAAAAATTTTATAAATGTTGATATTATAGGTTTAAGGCAAGGGGGCCGGGGCGGCTGTGGTGGCAGTCGCATACAATGACAGAGCGACTCCCTTGCCTTTATATTTATAATATATCACAAAAGTTTAAAAATCAACAAAAAAACACGGAATTTTATTACTAAAATTAAAAAACAATGTAAAAAATTTTACAAACCAAAGAGAAGTACGGTTTTAAGGAGGGCTTAGGGTGGAGGATTATAAAAGAGAAATTATTAAGTTTACTAATGAGACGGACGATAAGACAATATTAAAACAGCTATACAGTTTTATATATAGCTATAAAAAAAGAAAAATTTTAAAAAACAGCTTAAATTTTAAAAAAAGTGTTGGTTCTTAAAAAAATAATCTGTTACAATTAAAGAGTGATAACCTTCTTTTGAACATTTTGAACAACGAATCACACACCAGAAATTACCCCAACAAAAGGACATCGAAGAAATTCGGTGTCTTTTTACACAAAAAAACTACTGGCACGTAAAAAAACAATGTGTTATTATAATTATAATTCCATAAAATTTAATTGCAAAGCGTGTATAAGAAAAATCCATTGAATAATTCAATGGATTTTCTTTTTTTTCTATAAAATTTTATTTAAATTCTATTTATTTTCTATAAATTTTTTATTTCTTTAAAATTATCCGGTAAAGCATCGGTTAAAATGCGGATACAGTTGGCATCATCAGCCCAGCGGGGCAAATATACATTGTGAGCAACAGCGTAATGTATATATTTGGGGTCAGTAGGAGAAACGTATTTTTTGCGTACACTTCTATTTAAAGCCGTATCAATAAAGCTGCTTATATCATATCTGTCTGCATAAGGCGGTATTCTTACACCGAGGTCAAGAGCATAAGGTATCTGTCTTTCTGTCGGCATAGGTGTAACATCGACATACTCGGAATAAGGCGGCAGTAAACCAGACAGTCTATGTATTTCTTCAAGCGTAGACAAAGACGAAGCTGTAAACTGAACCGTTTTCTGTCTGCCTGTATCGGGGTTCTTGCCTTTTATTTCATAAAGCACACACTTTTCAAAATTCGGGTCAAAGTCCCTAAAATCAACAAGAGCCTTTTCGGGCGGTGTAGTGTTCGGCACATTTGCGGTATTTATGAAGTTTTCAAAATTTGCGGCAGATGTATCAACGTCACAGCCTAACTGCATAGCCAAATAATACATATGCTTGCATGGCTTTTTACGTTTTCTAAAATCGGGACAGGTGCAGTTTTGTAAAGTGGTTGTATATTTTGCCCTGCGTTCCTGACCTTGGAATTTACCCATTTTATAAACAGGGTCAGCGGAAAGAAAAATTAAATCACCATCAACGGCTTTTCTTATACGGATATACTGGTCATCCATATTAATGTTTTTCCATTTTGCCCACAGTTCATCGGCTGAATGAGATTTAAAATTTAATCTTGTGATAAAAAGAGAAAACGGAAAACAAGAGATTAGAGTTATCAATAAGCCTTTGAAAAATCCGAATGATTTAAAACAAATAAAAATAAACAGCAGATAAACAATTATAGGAATTATAAATGACAAATTAGATTTGTCTTTACTACTGTAATTATTCAAAGAAAGAGCAGCTTTTACAGATTCGGTAAATGTCATATATTGAAATTTTTTGCTTGTAAGTACGTAAAGAAATGGAACAGCGAGTATAGTTCCAGTAAGCCCTATACCCATTTCTGCGTATCTGTGTGTAAAAACAGCAACAATTCCAATAAATAATATGGCATACCATATAAAGCCAACAACATATTTTTTCATAAAATTAC
>OGKD01000263.1_pt1 | contig 44500 bp, 43 predicted proteins | sample 1572371 | NCBI WGS metagenome assembly OGKD01 (sample SAMEA2582096, study PRJEB24529) | metagenome | biome: Human gut stool | place: China | collected 2011 | reverse complement strand
TTCTACCGCAACTTTGGACTATATGAGAAAAGTCCGAACAGTTTTCTGCCCGGACTTTCTCGCTCAATCATAAATCAATTCCGCTTTCACAACTTCCTCTGCCTGTGCCTTGCAAGTGTTCATCTGCCGCACCCATTCCATTTGGTTTTCAGCTTTCAGTTGCTCGGTCACGCCGTTTTGCTCTGCCAGTGACCGCGCGATCAGCTCCATGCGGTTTCGTGCCGCTTTGTTGATTTCAGCACAATACTGTCTTACGCACACCTGCCAATGAACGCGGGAACATTTTTTATACCTTTTGCAGAGGGATCATGATTTCAGTGACGAACTTTTCCGTGTCGGTCGTGAAGCCGTAGTCGATGACTGTAATCTCGCGCGAAAATCCGGCGGCGGTGTAGCCTTCCTCGCGGATGAACTGCATCAAGCGACGGTACTGCGCGGGCGACTCGGCGTGGTGCCGAGCGCTGCGCCCGCGGGGCCGAGGTGCAGCGTGCCCATGAAGTAGTAGTCGAGCGCGATGTTGACGACGCAGGCCACGGCGATGAAGCACATGGGGCTCTTGCTGTCGCCAAGGCCGCGGAAGATCGAGGCGATGATGTTGTACGCCGCGATGAACGGAATACCGATAAAGCAGACCGTGAGATAGGCGAGCGTGCCCTGCACGGCCTCCTCCGGTGTGGACATGATGGAGACGGTACCCCCGCGCAGCGCGAGCAGCAGCGCCGTCAGCACGAGCGAGAGCAGCATGAAGAGCGTGACCGTGTTGCCGATGGCAGAGGCGGTGCGCTTTTTGTCGCCGCCGCCGGCGGCCTGCGCGATGCTGACCGTCGCGCCCATCGCAAGGCCGACGAGCATGACTGTGAGCATGTGCATCACCTGCGAGCCGATGGAGACGGCGGTCGTGCTGGCGACGCCCTCAAACTGGCCGATGATGAAGAGGTCGGCCATGCCGTAGAGCGTCTGCAAAAAGTAAGAGAGCAGATACGGCAGCGAAAAGGACAAAACGTTGCGAAAGACGCTGCCGGTGGTGAGATCGTTTTGCATCGGAAAGGACTCCTTATCAGTATAGCATGGAGTCATCATAAACTCTATAACAATGGTAGAGTCAAGCGTAGATTTTTCCGCGCGGAAAAAAGTCTCACTTTCCCGGATAGCCCAGTGCGGCGGAAAGCATCTGCCCCGCGGCGACGACCGCGCGCTCGGCGTGCGCGAACTCGTCCGAGTGCACGGAGCGGAACATCCCCAGTACGCTGACGACGTACTTGAGCGCGCCGCCGCCGGTGAACACCGGCGCGGAGATGGAGCGAAGACCGATCTTATACTCACCGTTTTCCACGGCGAAGCCCGCTTCGCGGCAGGCGGGGAGCGATGCGAGCAGCGCGTTTGCGTCCGTCTCCGTGTGGGGCGTGTAGGGCGTGATCGGCACACGGGCAAGGAGATTTGCCGCCTCGCTCTCACTCATGCAGGCGAGGACGATCTTGCCCTGCGAGGTGCAGTGCAGCGGCAGCCGCGCCCCCGGCGCGGTGACGATGCGAAGGCTGTCGCGCCCCTCGGCCTGGTCGAGGGCGACGATGTGCCCGTTTTCATAGGTGGAGAGCATGGCGGAGGCGCCGGTCGCTTCCGCCAGATGCTCGAGGTAAGGCCGCGCGAGGGACGAGATGTTCCAGAACGCGCTGGCGCGGCAGCCGTATTCAAAAAGGCGCAGACCGAGGGCGTATTTGCCGTCTGCGTGCTGTGTGATGACGTCATAGTCGCGCATGGTGGTCAAAAGGCCGAACACTGTGCTCTTGGGCAGCCCTGCGCGCTCGCTGATGGCGGTGAGCGTCATCGCCTCACCCGCGTCGCTGAGGAGCTGCAAAAGCTCCATCGCCTTCGCCACGGAGCGAATGGTGTTGCCGTCAGTCATAAATCGGCCCTCCCGGTCAAAAATCGTTGCTTGTATTCTAAAAAATACTGCGGAAAAAGTCAAGATTACGATAATATAAAAATACAGTTCGACATTATCGGACGACTGTGTTGCGTAAGAGCGTGATATTTGCTAAAATATCATGCTGTACCATGGAAGAAAGAGGCGTTTCAGATGCTGGACGGCTTTGCAAGATCAATTACATACCTGCGCATCAGCATCACGGACCGCTGCAATTACCGCTGCCGCTACTGCATGCCGGACGGCGGCATTGAAAAGTGCGCGCACGAGGACATCTGTTCTTTGGAAGGGCTGCGCGACATGGCCGCCGCGGCGGTCAGGTGCGGCGTCAAAAAGATCCGCGTCACCGGTGGCGAGCCGCTCGTGCGCCGCGGTGCGGTGGACTTCTGCCGCATGTTATCAGAAATTCCCGGCGTTGAAGAGCTCTGCGTCACGACAAACGGCAGCCTGCTCAAGGAGTTTGCCCGGCCGCTGCGCGACGCGGGCGTCACGCACCTCAACATCAGCCTCGACACGCTGAACGAGGAGCGCTTTCGCGCCATCACGCGCCTTGGCACGCTGCAGGATACCTTGGACGGTATCGAGGCGGCGGAGCGCGCGGGCTTTGCGAAGATTAAGCTCAACTGTGTGCTGCTCGGCGGCGTCAACGACGACGAGATCGCCGATTTTGTCGCTTTGACGCGCGAGCATCCGTGGCAGGTGCGCTTCATTGAGCGCATGCCGATGGGCTGCGGAAAGGATTTTGGCACGTATCTTCCCTCGCAGGTAGTTCTGAACCGCTGTCCGGAGTTGGAGGCCGTTTCGCACGACGGCGTGGCCGCGTGCTACCGTCTGCCGGATGCAAAGGGGACCGTCGGCCTCATCGCGCCGATGAGTCATGCGTTCTGCGCAGAGTGCAGCCGCATCCGCATCACGGCGGACGGGAAATTAAAGCCGTGCCTGCATTCGGACGCAGAGATCACGCTGCGTGGCTTGTCCGGTGAGGAATTGGAGCAGGCCATCCGCCGCGGCATTCTGATGAAGCCGGAGCGCCACCACATGGACGAGACTGGCGTTACGGAGACGCACCGCGGCATGTTTGCGATCGGAGGCTGAGGATGGAACTGACGCATTTTAACGAACAGGGCCGCGCCCGCATGGTGGACGTGAGCGAAAAGGTGCAGACCTATCGCGTGGCGCGCGCCGCCGCGACGGTCCGCATGGCAAAAGCGACGATGGACAAGATCAAAGAGGGCTCCATCGGCAAGGGCGATGTGTTGGCGGTCGCGCAGGTCGCGGGCATCATGGCCGCGAAGAAAAACAGTGAACTGATCCCGATGTGCCACCCGCTGCTGCTCACGAAGGTGGACATCTCATTTGAAATCGAAGAAACCGCCCTGCACATCCGCAGCGAGGTTCGCTGCCACGGCGAAACGGGCGTTGAAATGGAAGCGCTGACAGCTGTCAGCGTCGCCGCGCTCACGGTGTACGACATGTGCAAGGCCGTGCAGCGCGATATGCGCATCGACGGTATCCACCTTCTCTATAAAGAGGGCGGCAAGAGCGGCGTTTATGAAGCGGAGGAATGAAGAAATGGCACAGGTGACCGCTGTGAACATCAGCGAAAAAAAGGGCGTGCGCAAGCACGAGGTGCCCTATATCGACGTAAAATACCGCCACGGCATTGTGGGCGACGCCCACGCGGGTGACTGGCACCGCCAGATCAGCCTGCTGGCCGACGAGAGCGTGGACACGATGCGCGCTATCTGCCAGCTTGAGCTGGATGCGGGTATCTTTGCCGAAAATATCAACACCCGAGGCATCGAGCTCAAGACGCTCCCCGTCGGCACGCGCCTGCGCGTGGGCGAGACGGAGCTTGAGGTCACGCAGATCGGCAAGCAGTGCCACAACGACTGCGAGATCAAGCGCACGACGGGCAAATGCGTGATGCCGACCGAAGGCATCTTTGCCATTGTGATCAAAGAGGGCCGCATTCAGGCCGGAGACGAGATCGAGGTGCTGAAGAAATGAGACTTATCAAAACCGAGGACGCGGTGGGCCATGTGCTCTGCCACGACATGACGCAGATCATCAAGGACCAGTATAAGGACGCGCGCTTCCGCAAGGGCCACGTCGTGACGGAAGAGGACATCCCCGTGCTGCTCAGCATGGGTAAGGAGCACCTCTATGTCTGGGAAATGACGTCCGGCATGGTGCACGAAAACGACGCGGCGGAGCGGCTTCTGGCCCTCTGCGGGCAGGAAAACATGATCCGCAGCGGCGTGAAAGAGGGCAAGATCGAGCTCAAGGCCGCCTGTGACGGCGTGTTTCTGGTCGATTCCGCGCGCCTTGTCGCCGTGAATAGTCAGGACGAGGTGATGATCGCCACGCGCAAGGGCGGCATGGCTGTACGCGAAGGCGACAAGCTCGCGGGCATGCGCGTCATCCCACTCATCATCGAGGAAGAAAAGCTCCGAAAGGCCGAGCAGGCCGCGGGCGATAAGCCGCTGCTGTCTCTCAAGCCCTATGTGCGCAAGACCGCCTGCATCGTCGCCACCGGCGGTGAGGTCAAAAAGGGCCTCATCAAGGATACGTTCACGCCGGTCGTCATCGACAAGCTCAAGACCTACGGCATCGAAACGCTCGAGGTCGTCTGCTCCGGCGACGGGGTGGAGAATGTGCGCGACGCGGTGCTCACGATGCGCGAAAAGAAGCCCGACATGATCCTCTGTACCGGCGGCATGAGCGTCGACCCCGACGACAACACGCCGGGCGGCATCAAGGCCGCGGGCGCGAATATCATCGCCTACGGCGCGCCGGTCCTGCCGGGGGCTATGTTCCTGCTCGGCTATTTTGACGACGGTATGCCCGTTATGGGCCTGCCCGGCTGCGTGATGTATGCGGGCGCGACGGTCTTTGATCTGGTGCTGCCGAAGATCGCGGCGGATGTGCCCGTCACACGCGCGGATCTCGCGGCGCTCGGTGAAGGCGGGCTATGCCTTGGGTGCAAGCCGTGCCACTATCCGATCTGCCCGTTTGGAAAATAAAACTTCAAAACGATGGCGGAGCCATCGTTTTGAGGGGGGGGTACAGCCTGCTGCGCGCACTCGCTTGCGCTCGCACACTTGCAGGCTGAGAGGTGTTTTTTGCCACGCGCATGGAAATTGGCGAAGCGCCGCCAGCGGCGGATGAAGCGAGCCAGTCGAGGAAGCGGCACGATTGGCATGCCCAACGGGCGCGGGAATCGTAATGCCGCGACGGTGACCGCGGCAAAAAACGGATCAAGATTATTTGCCGCCGTGCGCGGCGGCTTGGGCAGCCGTTAGCGGCTTTGCCGCTTTACGGATGCCGCATCCCCCTTGCGGGGAAAAGTCTGCGACGCTGTTTCGCGCCCCAGGGGCGCGGGGTTAGGGGAGCAGGACTGGTGGATTTTTGAACCGAATGAGTCGGTGCTGTTTGACAACTTTAACGCTTCGCGCCTGCGGGCGCGAAATGTTGGGGGCGCGTTATCTATTTTGAGGATAGCGAAATGATTTTCTCCAAGTTTTCCGATGGGAATTGGAAATAAATTGCGTGCGGCGTGTTCTTGCGCGTTCCTGTATCGCCGCGCTTTTCAATGAACGCGCGAAAAAGAAAAAATTTGAAAGGAAGTATCCGAACATGAAAAAGCTTTTGTCTCTGCTCCTTGCGCTTGCGCTCGTGTTCTCTCTGGCCGCCTGCAGCAGCAAGACTGACGACACAACCACCGACGACACCCAGGGCGATGCGAACGCCGAGAGCGTTGATCTCGTCGTCTTCGCCGCCGCCTCCATGACCGAGACCCTGACTCAGATCGCCGAGATGTACAAGGAAGTTGCCCCCAACGTCAACATCACCTACAACTTTGACTCCTCGGGCAAGCTCTTCACCCAGATCAGCGAGGGTGCTGACTGTGACCTGTTCATCTCTGCCGCCCCCAAGCAGATGAACGCCATGGACGGCAGCCTCATTGACGACAAGGACAAGAACCCCGACGGTCTTGACCTCATCGTGACCGACAGCCGCATCGACCTGCTTGAGAACAAGGTCACGCTCGCCGTTCCCGAGGGCAACCCCAAGGGCATCGAGAGCTTCGACCAGCTTGCTGAACTCCTCAAGAGCGGCGACGTCATGCTCGCCATCGGCAACAGCGACGTGCCCGTCGGCCAGTACACCGAGAAGATCTTCGCCTACTATGGTCTTGACGAAGCGGCTCTCGCCGACTCTTTGACCTACGGCAACAACGTCAAGGAAGTGACCACTCAGGTGAGCGAGGCCAGCGCTGATTGCGGCATCATCTACGCCACCGACGCTTACTCCGCCGGCCTCACAGTCGTCGACAGCGCCACCGCCGAGATGTGCGGCCAGGTCATCTATCCCGCCGCCGTCCTGAAGGGCGAGAAGGAAGAAGCCGCCCAGGCCTTCCTCGACTACCTCCAGACCGCTGACGCCATGTCCGTGTTCGAGAGCGTCGGCTTCTGCCCTGCTAACTAAAATAAAAGCCTAAAAGGCTTTCATTTTAAAGAGCTGCACTACGCTCTGCGCCTTGGCCGCTCACTTCGGTGAGCGGCCTTCGACGCTCGCTGCGTGAGAGGTATTTTTTGCCACGCACATGTCGCGGCAAAAAATTTCAAGATTATTTGCGCCGTGCGCGGCGCAAACTTTCCGCTCTACAAGGGAGGTCACGATGGATTGGTATCCCCTCTGGAACTCGCTGCGCATTGCGGCGATCTCCACGGTCGTTATTTTCTTTGCCGGCATTTTTGCCGCCTATTATATCGCAAAGCTCCCGCGTTTGGTCAAAGGTGTGCTCGATGTGCTTCTGACGCTGCCGCTCGTGCTGCCGCCGACGGTCGTGGGCTATCTGCTGCTGCGCGTGTTCGGCCCCAAGCGCGTCATCGGCGCGTGGGCGCTCGAAACGTTCGGCGTCAAGATGGTCATGACCTGGTGGTCGGCCATCTTTGCCACGGTGGTCGTCATCTTCCCGCTGATGTACCGCACGGTGCGCGGCGCGTTCGAGTCTTTTGACGAGACGCTGGCCTATTCGGGGCAGACGCTGGGCCTGTCGAATACCTACATTTTCTGGCGTATCCGCATGCCGTACTGCCGTCAGGGCGTGCTGGCCGGCACAGTGCTGGCCTTTGCCAGAGCACTTGGCGAATACGGCGCGACGAGCATGATCGCGGGCTACACACCCGGCAAGACCGCGACGATCTCCACCACGGTCTATCAGCTCTGGCAGACGAACAACGATGTGCTGGCGACGAAGTGGGTCTTGGTCAATATTGCGATCTCCGCCGTCGTGCTGCTGGCGGTCAACATGCTCGAGCGGCGTGACTTCCTCACGGATGCGAGCAAGGCGAGGAGGGCGAGAAGATGAGTTTGTCTGTCGATATTGAAAAAAAGCTTGGCGCGTTTCATCTGCGCTCACAGTTTGAAGCGCCGGACGAGACGATGGCGCTGCTCGGCGCCTCGGGCTGCGGCAAGAGCATGACATTAAAGTGCATCGCAGGCATCGTGACGCCCGACCGCGGGCGCATCGTGCTCGGCGGCCGCGTGCTGTTTGACAGCGAAAAGAAGATCAATCTGCCGCCGCAGCAGCGCAGGGTCGGGTATCTTTTCCAGCAGTACGCGCTGTTCCCGAACATGAGCGTGGAGCAGAATATCCTCTGCGGCATCCGCAGCGGAGATAAGGCGGAAAAGCGCCGTGTTCTGGCGGAAAAAATTCGCATGTTCCGCCTTGAGGGCCTTGAGAAAAAGCACCCCGCGCAGCTCTCCGGCGGTCAGCAGCAGCGAGTGGCGCTCGCGCGCATTTTGTGTTCCGAGCCGGAGGCGATTTTGCTCGACGAGCCGTTCTCCGCGCTGGACAGCTACTTAAAGTGGAATCTTGAGATCGAGCTTGCCGACCTGCTCGCGACGTTTAACGGCCCCATCCTCTGGGTCAGCCACGACCGCGATGAGTGTTACCGCAACTGCCGCAGCGTCTGCGTGATGGAAGATGGCCGGACCGGCGAGGTCACGCCGATGGACGAGATGATCCGCCATCCGGGCAGCGTCAGCGCGGCGCGCCTCGCGGGCTGCAAGAACTTCTTCGCCGCCGAGGCGAGAGACGGCAAAGTCTACCTGCCCGAGTGGAACGTGGCGCTGCCGCTTGCTGGCATGGAAAATACCTTTACGACGATTGGCATTCCAGACAATGCCGTCACCATAAGCGAGAACGGCGCCATGAGCTGCACCGTCTGCCGCATGATCCTCGGCGTGGAGGAGAACATTCTCCTGCTGCGTCCGGAGGGCAGCGCCGAAGGCGCGCCGATGCTGCGTATCACTGTTGGACATGAAAGTGATCTGCAAGCGGGGGCAGCCGTCCGCGTTGCACTGGACTACAGCAAACTGTTACTCCTGTGAATTGAAAAAGTGAGAGCAGGGCAATACCCAGCTCTCTTTTTCCGTCAAAATATAAATACAATTCGTAATATTCTGCCGAAATATAACGAAACACGGCGGTTTTGGGCGTATGCCCAAAACCGCCGTGCCATATTTTCCTTACAGGCGCCCGTAGATGCGGGTCGTCCCGTGGATGGACTTTGCGAGCTTTTTGCTCGCCTCGCCGCTCAGCATGCGCCACTGCCAGTTGCCGCTGCTCGTGCCGGGGGTGTTCATGCGGCAGCCCTTGCCAAGGCCCAGATAGTCCTGCATCTGTGCGACAAACAACCTGCTCTGGCAGCTCATGCCGCCGCGGATGATGCCGGCGTTGAAGCCCTCCTCGTCATTGAGACCGAGGTACTTCTTCGCGAACGCGATGTCCGCCTTATCCGCCTCCGTGCGCCAGAGGGCGAGGGGCGCGTTGTCGTGCGTGCCGGTGTAGCAAATGCTGTTGAAGTTGCAGCTATGCGGCAGGTAGTCGCTCGGGTCGCGCGAGTCGAACGCAAACTCGAGGACCTTCATGCCGGGAAGACCGGAATCGGAGAGCAGCTGCACGACCTCGGGCGAGGGATAGCCGAGGTCCTCGGCGATGAAATCGAGGTCGCGGAACCAGCCGGTCAGCACGCCGACGAGCGACATGCCGGGGCCCTTGACCCAGCGGCCGTTTTTGGCGGTCGTCTCGCCGTAGGGAATGGCCCAGTAGCTCTCGAAGCCGCGGAAATGGTCGATGCGGATGACGTCGTAGAGCTTCTGCGCGCCGCCGATGCGGCGGATCCACCAGCCGAAGCCGTCCTTCGCCATGGCCTCGTAGTTGTAGAGCGGGTTGCCCCAGAGCTGCCCGTCCTCGCTGAAGCAGTCAGGCGGGACGCCGGAGACCTCGGTGGGCACGTTGTGCTCGTCGAGCTGGAACATTTCGGGTTCTGCCCACACGTCGGCGGAGTCCATCGCCACATAGATGGGCAGGTCGCCGATGATGCGGATGCCGAGCGAGTGGATGTACGCCTTGAGTGCCTCCCACTGGCGGAAGAAGAGAAACTGAATGTAAGTGAAAAGCTCCACATCCTCGCGCAGCTCGGCGCGGTAGCGCTCGATGACCTCGCTGCTTGTGCGGCAGCGGATGTCCTCGTCGTCCCATTCCGTCCAAGACTTCATGCCGAAGTGGCGCTTGAGCGCCATGAAGAGGGCGTAGTTCGGCAGCCAGCGCTCATTTTCCCGCTCAAATGCCGCGACGGCCTCGCGGTCGCGCGTAAAGCCGCGCGTCTTGGCCTTTTCGAGCAGCGTGAAGCGGCTCGCGTAGATTTTGCCGTAGTCGACATAGCGGGGATCGTCGCCCCAGTCGCAGGCGTTGACCTCCGCGCGCGTCAGGAGCTTATCTTTGACGAGCAAGTCCAAGTCGATGAAATACGGGTTACCCGCAAAGGACGAAAAGCTCTGATATGGTGAGTCGCCGTAGCTCGTCGGGCCGAGCGGCAAGAGCTGCCAGTATTTCTGCCCCGCGGCGGCGAGAAAGTCGGCAAAGTCATAGGCGGCCTTGCCCATCGTGCCGATGCCGTGGGGCGAGGGAAGGGACGAGATCGGCATCAGAATGCCGGAGGAACGTTCGATCAATGGAACCACTTCTTTCTGGAAAATGAAGGATGAAAGGCGTTAACCCTTTACCGCGCCTGCGGCCACGCCCTTGATGATGTACTTCTGGCACAGCAGGTAGAACACGATGACAGGGATGATGCTCAGCAGGATCAGCGCCATCGTCGCGCCGAGGTCGACGGTGCCGTAGCTGCCCTTGAGGTACTGGATGTGGATGGGGATGGTCATGTACTTCGTGCGGTCGAGCACGAGATAGGGCAGCAGATAGTCGTTCCACACCCACATGATCTCGAGAATGCCGACAGAGATCATCGTGGGCCGCAGCATCGGCAGCACGACGGAGAAGTACGTGCGCAGCGGGCCGCAGCCGTCGATGGCGGCCGCCTCCTCAATTTCAAGCGGGATGGATTTGATAAAGCCGACGAACATGAAAATCGCAAGCCCCGCGCCAAAGCCGAGGTAGATGATGGGGATGGTCCAGGGGGTATTGAGCTTGAGGGTATCGGCCGTCTTCGACAGTGTGAACATCACCATCTGGAACGGCACGACCATCGAAAAGACGCAGAGATAATAGACCATGCGGCAGAATTTGCTGTCCACACGCGCGATGTACCACGCGGCCATCGACGTGCAGAGCAAAATCAGCGCGGTCGAGACGATGGTGATAAATAAGCTGTAGCCGGCGGATTTTAAGAACGGGTAGTTGCCGAACGTCAGGCCCTTGATGAAGTTCGCCCAGCCGGCAAAGCTCTCCGCGTTCGGGAGGGCGAACGTGTCGGTCTTGACATAGGTGTTGAGCTTGAAGGAGTTGATGACCACCGTGAGGACCGGCAGCACATAGATGACGCAGATGACACCGAGCACGATGGAGAGGATCGTCTTGCGGCGGGCTTCTGCGGAAAGAGAGTGCTTGTTCATTACTGCTGCACCTCCTTTTTGCGGTTGGCACTGAGCTGGAGAAGACTGATGGTCGCGACCAAAATGAAGAACAGCACGGCCTTGGCCTGCGCGGTGCCGCGCGAGTTGGCATTCTGCCCGTAGAACGTGTTGAGAATGTTCAGCGCGAGCATTTCGGTCTCTTTGATCGAGCTGCCGTCGGACAGGATGGTATAGGGCTGGCCGCCCGTGAGGGCGAGGTTCTGGTCGAAGAGCTTGAAGCCATTCGTAAGAGAGAGGAACGTGCAGATGGTGATGGAGGGCATCACATTCGGGATCGTGACTTTCCAGAGCGTCTGCCAGCGGCTCGCGCCGTCGATCTTCGCGGCCTCGAGCATGTCCTCGGGCACGGCCTGCAGGCCCGCGATGTAAATGATCATCATGTAGCCGATCTGCTGCCAGCACATCAGGATGATGAGACCCCAGAAGCCGAGCTTCGTGTTGAGCAGGATCGACGTGCCGTAGCGCGAGAGGATGCCGTCGAAGATCATCGACCAGATGTAGCCGAGCACGATGCCGCCGATGAGGTTCGGCATGAAGAACACCGTGCGGTACAGGTTGCTGCCCTTGATGCCCTGCGTGAGCGCGTAGGCCACCGCAAAGGCCAGCACGTTGATGAGCACGAGCGATATGACGGCAAACAGCGCCGTGAACCAGAACGAATGCACAAAGCTCGCATCCTGGAACGCGCGGCGGTAGTTTTCAAGGCCGACAAAATGCGCGTCGCTCGTGACCTTGAATTTGCAGAAGGAGAGATAGATGCCCTTGCAGAACGGATAGACAAAGCCGATGATGAACGCGCAGACCATCGGCCCCATAAAGAGCGGGAACCAGCGGCGGATCGGGCGGCGGATCATCGAGCTGTTGACCGCAGCGTTGCTGTGCTTATGTTTCAATTCGATCAACTCCCAGCCAAAGATAGAATATTGCTTTTGTTTCTGCACGGCGGGCGCTTCATGCGGCGCTCGCCGTGATATGCAGGGAGGGACGGGCGAAATCGCCCGCCCCTCTCATTTGTGCTTTTCGGATGCGCTTGCTTTTTTAAAAGCGGCTTAGCCGTTGGCGGCAGCGTACTGCGTGGCCCAGCCGTCGACAAACGCGGTCTTGACGAGCTCCCAGTTGGCATCGCTCTGGTCGGCGTCGTACTGGTTCATCGCGGAGACGAGCGCAGCGCGGTAAGCATCAACGTTCGGCTGGAAGTTGGTGACCCAGGGCATGATGTAGTTGCCGTTGGTGGTGTAGTCGTTGGCGTCGGCGAGGAAGCCGTTGGTGGATTCGGCAGCCTGCTTATAGGGCATGGCGGCGAATTCATCGACCAGCATACGGGAGACCTCGGGATCGGTGACCATCCAGTTCATGAATTCGAGCGTGGCCTGAATGTCTTCCTCGGAAGCCTTGGCGTTGACAGCCCAGCAGTTCTCGGTGCCGCAGTTGAGACCCGCGTTCTCTTCGCCCGCAACACCGCAGTAGAACGGGATCATGGACAGGTTGTCAAGACCGTACTGACCGTCGCCGGTACCGGTGAGCTTGGCCCACTCCCAGGAGCCGTTCTGATAGAACACGGCCTGCTCCTTGCCGAACTCGTCCGCCGCGTCAAAGCCGCCGGCAGCGAGATCAGCAGGATTCACGGCGCTGTTGTTGATGTACAGATCCCACAGGTTCTTGTAGTTCTGCATGTAGGTACCCTTGATGGAAGACGGGCATTCCTTCCAGGCGTCGGGATCGTCCACGGACTCGTAGTAATACTCGAGGTTTGCGAGGTGGCCGGTGAAGCGCCAGCTGGAATCGTCGCTCATGGAAGAGGAGGTGAAGGCGTCGAAGCCGAGCTCGGAAGCACGAGCGTGGATGTCCTCAGCGACGGCCTTGAGAGTCTCAAAGTTCGTGATGTCGCCAAGCGTGTAGCCGGCCTTTTCGAGCAGATCTTCATTGACGATGATGCCGTAGCACTCGTAGCAGTAGCCGATGGAGCAGAGCTTGCCGTCGGCGTCATAGAGGTTGTAGGCGTCGGTGTTGAGCTCGTTGGCAACGGCGGTGCCGCTCAGGTCATAGCAGTAGTCGCCCCAGGTGTCGACAGCAGCCTGGTTGCCCACGACGAACAGCGTCGGGGGAGCGGACTTGTCCATCTCGGCGGTCAGGGTCTCGTTGTAGGTGCCGGAAGCGGCGGTCACGACGGTGACGGGCACGCCGGTCTTCTCGGTGTACATGGCGGCGACCTTCTGCAGGGCCTCGTCGGCTTCGGGCTTGAAGTTCAGCCAGTAGACGCGGCCGGAGGCGGTATCGCCGTCGCTGTTGTCAGTGGAGTCATCCTTCTTATCGCCGCAGGCGACGAGAGAAAGCGCCATGACAAGAGCAAGGATCATTGCAAGATACTTTTTCATTTCATCAATACTCCTTTTCAAATTTATTTTCACGCGGTTCCCGCGGGAAAATCAGTGCTTGAGCTGCCGCACGGACGCACCCTCGCGCAGCGCGGTCGGCAGAGTGACGTGGCGATGAACGCCGCGTCCCTCAATGATGTCGAGCAGGATCTCGACGCTCGCCTCTCCCATGGCGGTCATGGGCTGGCAGAGGGTGGTGAGCATGGGATGAATGTATTCCGAGACGCTGATGCCGTCGATGGCGATGACGGAGCAGTCCTCGGGGATGGAGCGGCCGCTTTCGCGCAGGGCGCGCATCGCGCCAATGGCCATGTCGTCCGCAATGGCGAAGACAGCCGTAAAATCGGCGGGGGAGCGCAGACGCTTTTGCATGGCGGCATAGGCGTTGGCAATGGTGAAATCTTCGGCGCAGATCAGGTCTTCCGGATGCTCTGTTAAGCCGAAGTCGCGCAGCGCGCGCTGATAGCCAAGGTAACGGAGCTGGGAGATCGAACTGTCGTCGGGGGCGGCGGTCAGCACGGCGATGCGGCGGTGACCGTTTTTGTAAAGCTCGCTGACCGCGCGGTAGGCCTCCTGCTCGTCGGCGATGGAGACGGAGGAGTACGATTCCGGCGGAAGCGTGCCGTAGGAGTTGGTGTAGGAGCAGCAGACATAGGGCACGCCGAGAAGCGAAACCTCTTCGGGCGAATAATCGCTGCGCCCGCCGAGGAAGATAATGCCGCGCAGGCGCTTTTCCTTTTCCATCACCGCACCGCACTGAATCTCGTCGTCGTCCGATGGGATCTGGCGCATGACCATCGTGTAGCCCGAGGCGTCGAGCTTCTGTTCGATGGCGTGGATGATGTCGGTGTAGAAAGGGTTCTGCACACCGCGCACCACGAGGCCGACCGCGTCGGAGCGGATCTTGACGAGGTCGCGCGCGCTGTTGTTCGGCACATACCGGTGCGCCTCGATGACGGCGCGGACCCGTCTGCGGGAATCCTCACTCACGTCCGGACGGTCGTTGAGCACGCGGGAGACGGTGCTGACGCTCACGTCTGCGAGCTTTGCAATATCCTTGATGGTCATGCCGACGCGCCCCCTGCGATGATTCCGGAAACCTTACCGGTAACGTTTCCAATCCTTGCTTACAGCATAGACCCCACGGCAGGCAAAGTCAAATGAAACTTGCCGTTTGTGGTAAAAATGGGGAAAACATACAAGAAATGTGCACCGATCATTGACAAAACAGCCAAAGGATAAGCTGGTGACACTCTTAACGTTCAGCTTATGACGTGCCTGTACCACTTTATGAGCGGCTTACAGCAAAATGCGGGCCAAAATCGGCGTTTCTGTGCAGAAACGAAAAAATTCCCCGTTTTCCGCCGCTATGCGGCAGAAAACGGGGAACGATCTGTGGCTAAAAAAGCCTTACTTGAGCAGCAGCTCCGCGATCTGGATGGTGTTGGTGGCAGCGCCCTTGCGGACCTGGTCGCCGCAGCACCAGAGGTTCAGACCGCGCTCGTCGGTCAGGTCCTCACGAATGCGGCCGACATAGACGATGTCCTGATCGGACGTGTCGAGCGGCATGGGGTAGACCTTGTTCTTGAGGTCGTCGACGAGCTTGCAGCCCGGGGCGTTTGCGATGAGCTCCTTGGCACGCTCGACGCTGATCTTCTCCTTCGTGCGCAGCACGACGGATACGCTGTGGCTGCGGATGACGGGCACGCGCGCGCAGGTGCAGCTGGCCTTCATCTCGGGCAGGTGGAGGATCTTGCGGCCCTCGTTCTGCATCTTCATCTCCTCGCTGGTGTAGCCCTCGAAGGCCTCGCCGCCGATCTGGGGGATGATGTTGTACGCGATCTGATACTGGAAGACCTTGGGCTCAAGGTGTCTGCCCTCGGAAAGGGCCTTGACCTCATTGTTGAGCTCGTCGATGCCGCCCTTGCCCGCGCCGCTGACGGCCTGGTAGGAAGAGGCGATGATCGTCTCGATGGGGCTCTCCTTGGCGAGGGCGTTAATGGCCACGAGGGTCACGATGGTGGTGCAGTTGGGGTTCGAGATGATGCCCTTGTGCCACTTCACGTCCTCGGGGTTGATCTCGGGGATGACAAGGGGGACGTTGGGGTCGAGGCGGAACGCGCTCGAATTGTCGACGAACACCGCGCCCGCCTTGACGATCGAAGGGGCAAAACGCTCGGCGATGTCGTTCTCGGCCGCGCCGAGGACGATATCAAGGCCCTCAAACGCGTCGTCAGACGCCTCGACGATGGTGCACTCCTGACCGCGGAACATGATTTTGCTGCCCGCGCTTCTGGCGCTTGCGATGGGACGAAGGGACGCAACGGGGAAGTTGCGCTCTTCGAGAATTTTGATCATTTCCTGACCGACGGCGCCGGTGGCGCCGAGAATACCGACATTGACCTGTTTCATTACACTACATTCTCCTTCACAAAACTATTGTACAGGACACGGATGGCCTGTTCGAAATCTTTTTCTTCCACGCCCACGATGATGTTGAGCTCTTCGGGGCCCTGCGTGATCATGCGGATGTTCACGCCGTTTTCGCCGAGCTTGGCGAAAATCTTACCGGAAACGCCGGGACGGTACGCCATCTTGCGGCCGACGGCGGCGACAATGGCGATATGCTCCGTTACGGTTATCTTATTCGGCTGCACCTCTTTTTGCAGCTCGCCCAGCATTTCGTAGAGCGAGCGGGACACCTTGTCGGACGAGACGACGAGCGAAACGTTGTCGATGCCGGACGGTAGGTACTCGACGTTGACCTCGTGCTTGGCGAGCACGTTGAGAATTTTCAGGAGAGAGCCCGGTTCGCTCGACATGCCGGTCTTGGCGATGGTGATGATGGAAAAGCCCTTCTTGCCGGCGATGCCGGTGATGAAGCCGCCCTCTTCCATCTCGTCGCCGATGGACTCCAAGATCATCGTGCCGGGATGGTCGGGCGCGTTGGTATTGCGGATGTTGAGCGGGATGTTTTTCTCGCGCACGGGGAAGATCGTGCCCTCGTGCAGGACCTGCGCGCCGATGTAGCTCAGCTCGCGCAGCTCGCTGTAGGTCACGCGGCGGATGGGCTCGGGATCGTCGACGATGCGCGGGTCGGCCATCAGGATGCCGGAGACGTCCGTCCAGTTCTCATACACGTCCGCGCCGAGCGCCGCTGCCGCGAGCGCGCCGGTGATGTCGCTGCCGCCGCGGGAGAACGTGCGGATGTGCCCGTCGGGCATCACGCCATAGAAACCGGGGATGACGACCTTGCGGTCCTCGGCGAGGGAGCGCAGCGCCGCGTAGGATGCGTCCTGATCGACGGTGCCGTCGAACTTGAACTTGATCCAGCGGGCCGCGTCGACGAACTCATAGCCGAGGTATTCGGCCATCAGCCGTGCGGAGAAGTATTCGCCGCGCGAGGCGAGCTCATCCTGGCTGATGCCATTTTTCATCTTGTCCCACAGCGCGTCGAACTCTTTGTCGAGGCTGATGTGCAGGCTGCACTCGGCGATGATCTCGTTGTAGCGGTCGCGGATCATGGCGAAGATGTCCTCGCACGAAACGCCGTATTTGATGTGCGCGGCGCAGAGATAGAGAAGATCGGTGATCTTATGGTCGCCGGAGAAGCGCTTGCCCGGCGCGGAGACGATGACCACGCGGCGGGCGGGGTCGGCTTCCACGATGGACTTGACCTTGGCGAACTGGCGGGCGTCGGCAAGCGACGAACCGCCGAATTTCAAAACTTTGAGCATGGAGTTTATTCCTCTTCGGCCGCGTAGCGCGCAAGCAGCGCGTGCGGGTCGTCCTTTCGGTAAGATTCATAGGCGTCGAACGCCTCGCGGGCGCTGCACTCGCGGGTAAAGTATTCGCCCATGCAGCGGAACAGCCACTTGCACTGCGTGCCGGAGAGGTTCACCGAGCAGGGGGTGAAGGAGTCAGCATAGAAGCTGCGGCAGCCGTCGGCGACGTCGAGACAGTCGCGCAGCACGTTCGAGCCGGTCGGGTAGCCGCCTGCGCCCGCGCCGGAAAAGCTCTGCTTGCCAAAACGCGATGCGAACAGCGTGACGAGGTTGCCGGTGCCGTCGGTGTGCGCCTCGGGCGCGGAGGAGGGGAAAAGCGTCGGGCAGACGAACGCGGCCACGGCACGGCCGTTTTTCTCCGCTCGGGCAATGAGCTTGTAGGTCAGGCCCTCGTCCTTCGCCTTGGCGATGTCGCCCGCGGTGATGGACGAGATACCGACACAGGGGATGTCCTCTTCCCTGATGTTCACGCCGAAGGCAAGGTCGGCGGAGAGGACGATCTTGCGGCGCGCGTCCAGACCCTCGACATCCGCGGTGGGGTCGGCCTCGGCGTAGCCGAGCTCCTGCGCCTTGCGGAGCGCGGGCGCGTAATCCGCGCCGGAATTCGTCATGGCGGAAAGCATGTAATTCGTTGTGCCGTTCAGAATGCCCTCGACAGCCTTGATCTCATCAAGCTCAGACGCGCGGGAGAGAGAGGTGAGCCAGGGGATGCCGCCGCCCGCGGCGGCAGTGCAGCGCAGCGCCACGCCTTTTTCTTTTGCAAGGGAGGTGAGCTCTTCAAAGTGGGCGCACATGAGCTGCTTGTTCGCGGTGACGACGTGCTTGCCCGCACGCATGGCCGCGCAGAGGTAGCTGTACGCCGGCTCGATGCCGCCCATGACTTCCACCACAATATCAATCGAGGGATCGCGCACGATCTCGTCGTAATCGGCGGTCACGGTGCATGTGAGCTCCGGGCGGGGACGGCGGGAGAGAACAGCTGCAACATGCAGATCGGTTCGCCCCTCGCACAGCTTATAAAAATGGGAACCGACGGTGCCGAAGCCCAGCAGCGCAATATTCACGGGGAATGACCTTCTTTCTTTTTTGGATACTCCGTCAAGTGCGGACGAATTTGTGACTTACGCCGAAACTGTCCACGGAAGAAAAACACTTGACTTTTTGATGGAAACAATATAACATAGCGTTTGTGAAAATACAATAGGGAAAACAAAAAAACTTTTCCCGTGAGATACAGGAGGAAACATCCATGCAGTATCAGAGCACCCGTGACAAAAATTTAAAGGCCAGCAGCGCGCAGGCCATCTTAAACGGCCTTGCCCCCGACGGCGGCCTCTACACGATGCCGTCGTTTGACGAGGTCAAGTTCGACTATACTACTGTATTAAATATGGACACGATGTCCATGTCGACGAAGATCTTATCCAAGCTCCTGCCCGACTTTTCAGAAGCGGAGATGGCAAAACTCGTCCACGACGGCTATACCGGCAAGTTTGAGACCGACCACCTGACCCCGACCGTCCCCGTCGGTGAGGACTTCATCCTCGAGCTTTTCCGCGGGCCGACGAGCGCTTTTAAGGATGTGGCGCTCTCGATGCTGCCGCGCCTGATGACCGCGTCGAAAGAAAAGCTCGGTGTGGACGACGAGATCATGATCCTGACCGCCACGTCCGGCGACACCGGCAAGGCGGCGATGGAGGGCTTCTGCGATGTGCCGGGCACGAAGATCATCGTCTTCTACCCCCACGGCGGCGTGAGCGCCGTGCAGCAGGCGCAGATGGCGACGCAGGCGGGCGAAAACGTCTGCGTGTGCGCGGTACGCGGCAACTTCGACGATGCGCAGACCGGCGTGAAGAAAATCTTCTCCGCCGTCAGCAAGGATCAGCTGCTCGAGGGTAAGGGCGTTCGCCTGTCCTCGGCCAACTCCATCAACATCGGCCGCCTCGCCCCGCAGGTCGTCTATTATTATAGAGCGTACGCCGACCTCGTGCAGGCGGGCCGCATCCAGCCGGGCGACAAGGTCGACTACGTCGTGCCGACCGGCAACTTCGGCGATATCCTCGCGGGCTACTTTGCCAAGGAGATGGGCCTTCCCGTCGGCAAGCTCGTGTGCGCGTCCAACGCCAACAATGTGCTGACCGACTTCCTGCGCACGGGCCGCTATGACCGCCGCCGCCCCTTCTACAAGACAGTGTCCCCCTCGATGGACATTCTCGTCTCCAGTAACTTGGAGCGCCTGCTCTATCTCCTCTCCGGCGACGACAAGCTCATCGCGGATTTAATGAAGCAGCTCAGCGAAAACGGTGAGTACGAGGTGCCCGCGGACATGCTTGAAAAGCTGCACGAGCTCTTCTGGGCAGGCTTCTGCGACGACGAGGGTGCGAAAACCGCCATCGGCAAGGTCTGGAAGGACGACCATTACCTCTGCGACACGCACACGGCGGTCGCCTGGGACGTGGCGCAGCAGTACAAGCAGGCAAACCCCGAGCACAACGCCGTCGTCGTGCTCTCCACTGCCTCTCCTTATAAATTCCCCGCCGCCGTGCTCGAGGGCATCGGCGAAAAGGCCGAGGGCGACGAGTTCGACGTGATGGAGCAGCTCCACAAGGTCACGGGCGTGCCCGTGCCGAAGAATCTTGCCGACCTACGCTCCCGCGCGGTGCGTCACCGCGACGTGATCGACCGCGGCGAGATGCTCGACTACGTGCTCGGCAAGGCCGCGGCGGAAAAGTGATAAAGGAGAATAAACATGTATATTACCTGCCTTGATATGGAGGGCGTGCTCGTCCCCGAAATTTGGATCGAATTTGCCCGCGAGAGCGGCATTCCCGAGCTGACGCGCACCACGCGCGACGAGCCGGACTACGACAAGCTGATGAAATGGCGCCTGGGCGTGCTCCGCGAGCACGGCCTGGGACTCAAGGAAATTCAGGAGACGATCGCGCGCATCGACCCGCTGCCGGGGGCGAAAGAATTCCTCGACAAGCTGAGATCTGAGACGCAGGCCATCATTTTGAGCGACACCTTTGAGGAATTTGCACAACCGCTGATGAAAAAACTCGGCTGGCCGACCATTTTCTGCAACTCTCTCGAGGTGGACGCCGACGGATTCATCAGCGGCATCAAGATGAGATGCGAGCATTCCAAGCTTACGACCGTGCGCGGCCTTCAGTCCATCGGCTTTGAGACCATCGCCAGCGGCGACAGCTACAACGACCTCGAAATGATCGAAGCGTCCAAGGCGGGCTTCCTGTTCCGCACGACGGAAAAGATCAAGCACGACTACCCGCATCTGCCCGCTTTTGAGGGCTACGACGAGCTTTTAGCGGCCATCGAGCAGGTCATCCGCGCATAAGGGAAAAACAAATATCCAGCTTGAATGAAATAATATTCATTCAAAATTTGTTCATTTTGACGATTGACTTTTTTCTCCAAAAAATTATTATAATCAGGCGAAACGCAGGGGAAATTCCCCTGCAAGGCAAACATTTGTGAAAAAATAGGAGGAGAAAAATGTTTAGCTTTCTGATCTGCCTCGCATTGCTGATCGGCGGCTACTTCGTTTACGGTGGCATCGTCGAAAAGACCTTCGGCCCTGACGACCGTGAAACGCCGGCTGTCAAGATCAACGATGGCGTGGACTACATGGTTCTGCCGCAGTGGAAGCTGTTTATGATCCAGCTTCTGAACATTGCGGGCCTCGGCCCCATCTTCGGCGCTCTGAGCGGCGCTCTGTGGGGTCCTGTGGTTTTCCTGTGGATCACCTTCGGTACGATTTTTGCCGGTGCGGTCCACGACTATTTCTCCGGTATGATGAGCGAGCGTAACGAAGGCGCTTCCATCTCCGAAATCTCCGGTATCTACCTCGGCGGCGCGATGAAGAACGTCATGCGCGTGTTCAGCGTGGTGCTGCTCGTCATGGTCGGTACGGTCTTTGCGGTCGGCCCTGCCGGTCTGATCCAGCTGCTGTTCACCAACGGCGGCAGCACCGGCATTGTGGCCAGCAAGCTGTTCTGGCTGGTCCTGATCCTGATCTACTACTTCATCGCAACGTTCCTGTCCATCGACAAGATCATCGGTAAGATTTACCCCCTGTTCGGTATCTGCCTGATCATTATGGCGCTCGGCGTGGCTCTGGGTATCTTCACCAAGGGCTATGAGATCCCCGAGATCTGGAACAACTTCGCCAACCTCCACCCGCAGGGCACTCCGATCTGGAGCTTCATGTTCATCACCGTCGCCTGCGGCGCGATCTCCGGCTTCCATGCCACGCAGAGCCCCCTGATGGCTCGCTGCATGAAGAGCGAGAAGCAGGGCCACTTCGTCTTCTACGGCGCAATGGTTTCTGAGGGTATCATCGCTCTGATCTGGGCTGCTGCCGGCTGCGCTCTCTACACCGGCGAAGAGCTCCTCGCTCTCGGCGGCGGCGGTTCCACCGCTGTTTACGATGTCTGCTCCAAGACCATGGGCGGCGTGGGCATCGCGCTCGCCATGCTCGGCGTTATCGCCTGCCCCATCACCTCCGGTGATACGGCGTTCCGTTCTGCCCGTCTTGTTCTGGCCGACTGGTTCCACATGGAGCAGAAGAGCTGGAAGAACCGTCTGATCCTCTGCGTGCCCGTCCTCGGCATCGGCGCGATCCTCGGCATCGGCAACGCCCTCGGCAAGATCGACTACACCATCATCTGGCGTTACTTCAGCTGGACGAACCAGACCCTCGCCATGATCGTTCTGTGGGCTGCCTCCATGTATCTCTTCTATGATAAGAAGAACTACTGGATCACCGCTGTTCCCGCGACCTTCATGAGCGCTGTGTCCGTGACGTACTTCCTGCTGGGCAACGAGTGCCTTGGCCAGTTCCTGAATACCAAGACTGCTGACGGCGCTACCGTTTACAACACTGCGCTCGCTTACCCCGTCGGTATCATCGCCGCTATCGTGTTCCTTGGCATCTTCCTGTACACCATCAAGAAGCGCCACACCCAGCCTCACTACGAGACGCTGCACAAGTAAACTATTCGTAGAGCGGTGGGAGAATGCTCTCCCACCGCTTTTTTCAAATTTTGGAGGAGCTTTATGATTTTTGCACCTGTGCGCCTTGGCGAAACGAGTCTCAACGCCGAAGCTGTCGCCGCGGACAAGAAGTCCTGCAAGCGTTTCGGCCCCTGCGGCGTGGGGAAAGAGGCGCTGTTTTTGAATAGCTATTTTATCGACCGGCGCTACTATGTCGCCTTTTCGTCGGTGCGCCGCGTCTTCAAGCGCGTGGCGATGAGCCAGGGCGGCTTTTCGGGCAAGGGCGTGTTCGGCGCGATCCCCTATCTCGTGGTGCAGTATGACGGCGGGAAGGAAAAGCAATGTACCTTCAAGCGCGAGGAAGACGTGGACGCGATGCTCGCCTATATCGGGGAAGTGCATCCCGAGATCCCGACGCTGAGCGTCGGCGGCGAGCAGCGCTTGGAGCAGAAGGCAAAGGAAGAGGCTGCGCGCTATCTTTCCGAGCTGACGAGCGACGCGCAGAGCGCGAAAGAAGAGCTGGAAAAGGCGCAGAAGTTCCTCTCCGGCTACCCCGAGCTGACAGACCGGCTCTCCAAGGCGGCCAGAGCCAAGCGTGTGAACCAGCATACGAACCCCGCCTACCGCTGGGTCGCGCTGGCCATCGTGCTGGCGGGCGCGGCGGCGATGGTGTACGGCATCATCTCGTGGCGCAACGGTGGGGACTTCGGCATGTATTTCGCCCTCTTCGGCTTTGCGGCGATCTTCTTCTTTTCCGGCGCGCACGTGCTGCCCACGGCGAAGAACAACAAAAAGGCCGTCGCCCGTGCCTGGGAAGAGGCACAGGCCAACCTTGCCCACGTCCTGCCGGACGATTTTCCGCTGCCGGCGCGCTATGCGCACCCTGTCGTGCTCACGCGCATGATCCGCATCCTGCGCGAGGGCTGCGCCCAGAGCGCAGATGAGGCGCTCGAGGTGCTCAAGACCGACCTCAAGGCGCTCAACGCCGACGTGCAGGTCTCGCAGGAGGAATACGACGAGGTTGTCGCGATCAAGTCGATGTTCCTGCTGAGCGATTATCAGTGAGCGGATATTGATTCATTTCGTCAAAAAGCCCATGGATTTTGCAAACCCATGGGCTTTTTTCTGTCGCCTGGCAAGTGAATATAAGAGCGGTAAAAGAAAAATGCTTGCAAAGCGATCGCTTTGCAAGCATTTTTTATCTCTTTTTGCTCTTTGCCGTGGGCTTTGGCTTGGCCCAGCCGGATTTGCGCTTAAAGTTTTTCGGCTTGTCAGCGCCGCCGTTCTTCGGGCTCTGCCCGCCGCGGGGCGCGTCGTTTCTGCGGCCGCCGGTCTGAGCGGCGGAGGGCTTTTTGCCGCCGCCGGATTTGCCGTGCGGCATCGCGCGGTCATCGCCGTACGGGCGGACAAGGCACTTCGGCCCGTAGCCGATGAGATCCTCGCGTCCCGCCTTTTGGAGCGCCTCGATGACGAGCTTTTTCTTGTCGGGGCGGAACCATTGGAGCAGCGCACGCTGCAATTCCTTGCCGTGCGGCGTCGTCTCGGCGAAGACAGGTGTCATATCGCGCGGGTCAATGCCGGTGTAGTACATGCAGGTCGAGAGCGTACCGGGCGTGGGGTAGAAGTCCTGCACCTGCTCGGGCTTGTGACCCGTGGAGTGCAGGAATTCCGCGAGCTGCACGGCGTCCTCGAGTGTGCAGCCGGGGTGGGACGACATGAGGTAGGGCACGAGATACTGCTCGCGCCCGTTTTTCTCGTTCACGGAGCGGTATTTGTCCCAGAATTTTTCAAACACGTCGAAGTGCGGCTTTCCCATGTAGTCGAGCACGCCCGCCACGCAGTGCTCGGGCGCGACCTTGAGCTGGCCGGAGATGTGGTATTTGACGAGCTCGGACAAAAAGGGACTTCCCTTGTCCTCGAGCAGATAGTCATACCGGATGCCCGAGCGGACGAAGACCTTCTTTACGCCGGGGATCGCGCGAAGACGACGCAGCAGCTCGACATATTCCGAGTGGTCGGGATCGAGATTTCTGCAGGGGTAGGGAGCGAGGCAGTTTTTATTGCGGCACATGCCGCGCTTCAACTGATCCTTGCACGACGGATGGCGGAAGTTGGCGCTCGGACCGCCGACGTCGTGGACATAGCCCTTGAACTTCGGGTCGTGGGTGAAGCCCTCGACCTCGCGCACGCAGGATTCGATCGAGCGCGAGGTGATCATGCGCCCCTGATGGAACGCCAGCGAGCAGAAGTTGCATCCGCCGAAGCACCCGCGGTTGTGCGCGACGGAAAAGCGCACCTCCTCAATGGCGGCGACGCCGCCGAGAGCGTCGTACATCGGGTGCACCTCGCGCATGTAGGGGAGCTCGGCGACCTCGTCGAGATCCTCACGCGAAAGCGGCATCGCGGGTGGATTGACGACGAGCGTGTCACGCCCGTGCGCCTGCCAGAGCGCTTTGCCGCGAATGGGGTCGTGCTCCTCGTATTCGAGCTTTGTCGCGAGCGCGTAGGCGTGCTTGTCCCCGCACACCTCTTCATATGACGGGCACTCGACATGGTCGAAGGCGCAGACTTCGGGCGTGCGCGTCACAAACGCCGTGCCGCGAATATCTGTCAAGGTATCCGCCTTTTCACCCTTGGAGAGCCGGCGCGCGATCTCGCGCGTGGCATATTCGCCCATGCCGTAAACAAGCAGGTCGGCCTGCGCGTCGAAAATGAGCGCGCGGCGGACCTTATCGTCCCAGTAGTCGTAGTGCGCAAAGCGGCGCAGGCTCGCCTCCAGTCCGCCAACGACGATGGGGATATTGCCGAAGGCCTCGCGGCAGCGGTTGGCGTATACAATGGTCGGGCGGTCGGGGCGAAGACCCATGCGGCTGCCGGGGGAGTAGAGGTCCTGCGTGCGGCGCTTTTTTGCCGCCGTGTAGTGCGCGACCATCGAGTCAATGTTGCCGCCGCCGATCATCACGCCGTAGCGCGGGCGGCCCATCGCGCGGAAGGCGTCCGCGCTGTGCCAGTCCGGCTGGGCGAGCACGGCCACGCGGTAGCCCTCGTGCTCCAGCACGCGTGCGATGATCGCCGTGCCGAAGCTCGGGTGGTCGATATACGCATCCGCCGTGACGACGAGGAAGTCATAGTAGTACCAGCCGCGCTCGACCATCTCGTCCTTCGAGACCGGCAGAAAGGCCTTTTCGATCTTCTTTTTCTTCATTTTTCGATAACTTCCTGCAATCTCTTCCAGCAGGATTCCTCATCGTATTCGAAATTCTTCTCAAATGTGACGCTTTCCGCGTCCTCATGAACGGGGTGGAAGCCCCACTTTTCCGCGCAGTGGAGGCCGACTGCATTGCTCTTCGGGATGCGGCCGGTCGAGAGAATGGAGCAGCCGCGCGAGCGCGCATAGGAGAGAGCCTGACCGACGAGCTTTTCGCCGAGGTTGCGCTTCTGCACGTCCTCCTCGAGCCAGAATTCGCCGATCGTGCCCACACCGCCGCGGCAGGAGACAACGCTGACCGCACCGATGACATCGCCGCCGTGCATCACGTCGAAATGCCCCGCTTCGCCCGAAGCGCGGTAGTAGATGCCGCCCTCGAAGCCTTTCGGGTCGTTGACCCAAGGCTGCTTGCGCACGGTGGCAATGTTGTCGCCGAGGTGGGAGGCGTCGTCGCGGAAGATGACATTGAACGTGCCATTTTCGTATTCGAGCTTTGCAACGGCGGTGTTTTCCGCGTGGCCGGTCTTGTCGATTTCGTGCAGCGTCATGCCCTGAAGCGTGCCGACGATGATGCGCATGGCCATGCCGTGGGAAAAGACGGCGACCGTGCCGTTCGGGTGCGCCTCGGCGATGTCTGTGAGCGCCTTGCGCATCCGCTCGCGCACCTCGGCAAAGCTTTCACAGCCGGGGACGTGCCAGTTCTGCGAGTCGTTGCTGAAATTCGCGAGCTGTTCAGGGTCGATGCGCTCAAGCTCCGCCCACGGGGTATCCTCCCAATAGCCCACGTCGATCTCGCGCAGCGCGCGGACGGTGCGCAGCGGCAGACCGTGCGTTTTATAGATGGAAAGCGCCGTGATCATCGTGCGGAAACGGTCGCTTGAATAAACGGCGTCAAATTTCGTGTCGGTAAAGCGCTTGGTGAGCGCGGCGATCTGGCGGTAGCCGCGGTCGGTGATGGTGCTGTTGTACCAGCCATGCGCGCGGCGATAGAGGTTGCCCTCGGCCTCGGCGTGGCGGATGAGATAAATCGTGGTCATATGGTTCTCCTTCATGCTTACTTTTTCTCATTTTCATTATAGGCCGAAAAGAGGCATTCAGCAAGGGCGATTTGCGGCAAAAATTGCCGCGTATGACGCGATCTTGTGCGGACAGACTAAGCGCGTGAGCAAAGGAGTGATCGATATGTGTGATACCGCATTCTGGCGCGGTATGGCTGCCGGCATGGCCGCCGGCGCGATCATCGGCATGACCGTCGCAGAAAAGCGCAAAGCCATGAAGACCTGCGTGGGCCGCACCATGCAGCAGATGGGTACCGCCGTGGACGGCGCGCTGAGCGACTTAATGCACCGGTGAAATAGACGCGAGAGCGCAAAGAAAGGGCGGGAGCACAGCTCCCGCCCTTACTCATTATTTTCCTGCTATCCTGCTTGCTTTTATCCTTAGATGACGCCGTACTCCTTGAGGAGCTTTTCGATGTCGGTGCCTTCGATTTTGCCGAGAGCTTTCTTGACGGCCATCTTTTCCATGAAGCCCATGTCCATGTCGGTGGCCTTCTTGCCGTCGCGCAGCTTGACAGTTGCGTTGAGCAGGTCACGCACATCATACACGCTGCCCCAGACCTCGGGCACGCCGCGGTCGGCGTTCAGCAGCGTATAGACGGCCTCCATGCCGGTGCGCATGGAATACTCGGTGGTGAAGATCGTGTCGCGCGGGGTCTCGGCGAACTGGCCGAGGAAGGCAAAGTTGACGCTGCCCTCGGGCACGACGTTCGGGCGGTCGCCATAGGCGCGCGGCATGAAGAACGCGTCGATATACGGCATCATGACGGGCACGGTGTTGGCGCTGTTCGTCGCGAGCTCTTCGATCTGGTCCTCGGGCACGCCGATGTGGTAGAGCCACTCCATGCAGATCTCCTTGCCGGTGCACTCGCGCATGGGCTTTTTGATATAATCGCCCGGCTTGTCGGTGAAGAGGGAGTAGACCCAGACGAGGCAGTGGTCCTTGGGCTGCGTGCGGAACTGCGGCTGGCGGTTGATGGTCCAGCTCATCAGCCAGGAGGAATCCTTCACGGTGACGATGCCGCCGGTGACGACATGGCCGGTGAAGGGATCGCGCTTGCAGATGTTCTTGATATAGGGGATGATCTTCTGGTCGAGGGTCTCGACGGTCGCGCTCATCCAGTTGGTCTGCTCGGGATCGTGGCAGAACTTGTCGGGATGACCGAAGGACGGGTCCTGCGCGGCGATCTTGCGCCACATATCCCAGCCGCCGCCCTCTTTGAGTTCGGTGTTGTACGCGGCGGGCTCGTTCTGGCTGCCCATGGAGGAGTTTTCGACGCAGCCGCCGTTCGTGATGAAGACGAGGTCGTTTTCCGTGAGGTCGATGGCCTCCTTCTTGCCGTCGCGGATGACGTCGATGCGCTTAGCCAGCTTGTGCTTGGGGTCAGAGCAGTCGAACTCGACGTTTGCGACCTGCACGCCGTAGTGGAACTGGACGTTGTGGCTCTCGAGGTACTTGACCATCGGGAGGATCATGGACTCGTACTGGTTATACTTCGTGAAGCGCAGCGCCGTGAAGTCGGGAAGTCCCCCGATGTGGTGGATATAGCGCTGGATATAGAGCTTCATCTCGAGTGCACTGTGCCAGTTTTCAAAGGCGAACATCGTGCGCCAGTAGAGCCAGAAGTTGGAAGAAAGGACCTCGTCATCGAAGAAGTCGGTGATCTTCTTGTCCTGCAGCTGCTCGTTGGGGGTGAAGAAGAGCTTCATGATCTCCATCGCGCCCTTGTCGGAGATGTCGAACTTGCCGTCGGTGTGCGCGTCCTGACCGCGGTTGACGGTCGCGCGGCAGAGGGAGTAGTTGGGGTCTTCCTTGTTGAGCCAGTAGTACTCATCGAGCACGCTCACACCCTCGGTCTCGATGGAGGGGATGGAGCGGAACAGGTCCCACATGACCTCGAAATGGTTGTCCATCTCGCGGCCGCCGCGCATCACGTAGCCGAGGTTTTCGAACTTGTAGCCGTCGCACGCGCCGCCGGGCAGATCACCTTTTTCGAGCACGTGCACGTGCTCACCCTTCATCTGGCCGTCACGCACGAGGTAGCAGGCGGCAGTCAGCGCGGCGAGGCCGCTGCCGACGATATAGGCGGACTTGTTGTCCACGCCTTCGGGCTTCTTGGGACGGGCGAACGCTTCATAGTTACCGCTGGAATAATACATAAATCATTTCTCCTTTCAAACTGTCTGTGAAACCGCTGATCCACGAAACACATTCAACCTTGGGAATCAACGGTATGTTTTCCTTTCGATGGTGAAAGCATACCGTGGTTTTGCGAAAAGAACAATCAGCAGAAATCGGGCGGTGATAAGTTTCTTATCACCGTCCGAAAAGCTGTAAAAATTTTTATCATTCTGCCGCTTTTGATGAAAGCAGGGAAACCGTCACGCCTTATCGATGCGCAGCCGCTCGAGCGCGGCACGGACATTGCCGTGGATGACGAGTTCGAGCCGGTCGACAAGCAGCTGGGAGTCGCCCTTCATATCGTTTTTGATCCAGTCGAGCATCAGACCGACAAAGGCGTACTTGTAGACCGTTGCGATGAAGGCCTTGTCCTCGTCACGCACGCTCATGCCCTGTGCCTGCTCCTCGACTACGCCCTCAAGCAGGTCGTAGGTGACCTTGTAGAGGTAGTTTTCCACCTGCTCGCGGCTGACGGAGTGGTAGACATTCATAATGAATGGCTTGTTGTCCTGCACGGCCTTAAAGAGCTGCAAAAAACCCTGCTGCCACGTCTCGTAGGTCTTGTTTCCCGCGAGCGCCTTGCTGGCGTCCTCCTGACACGACCATTCGACAAGGTCGTAAATGTCCTTGAAGTGGTAGTAAAACGTCATGCGGTTGATACCGCAGTCCTCCGTGATATCGCTGATGGTGATCTTGCTCAGGGGCTTTTGCAGCAGCAGATTTTTGAGCGACGCCTCGAGCGCGCGTTTGGTCACCTGTGACATGGCGGTCTCCTCTTTCTATCAGGAATGATCGGTTATTTTCATCATACCATGGAAAGCGGCGGAAATGGGAGAAGTTTTTGTAAATTCTCCGCGAAATGAAAAAGGAGCGCTGTCATCAGCGCTCCTTTTTATGGCTTTACAGTATCGCTTGTATGGAAGATACTACACTTAGAACCATTTTGCAGAAGCTCTCGGGACGTGATTGCAAGCCCAAATCGGCGATGAAGCGGCATGGTTCTCTTTATGTGTAGAAGCTAATAGGTATCGTCTTCAACAGCGTCCTCAAACCGCACGGTGAGATTCGGATTTTCCTCCGCGCTGTCATCGAGCACGCGGCGGAAGGCGTTGGCGCGGCGACCGAGCAGCTCGTCAAGCGCCGAAGTGCCGCGGACGATCAGCTCCGTCGGCTCATGCAAGTCCGTCAGGCAGTCGTGCAGGGCATCGAGATTGCCGCTGTACCACGCGGGAAAATGCAGCCCCTCCGCGAGCGCGCGGTGTAGGTCTTCGACACTTTCGCAGGCGGAGACGTCTAATACAAAGCGCATGGTGCTCACTCCTCCCCGTACAGCAGTTCAAAGGACTTGTAGTGGTCTTCGGTGTAGTAAATGAGGCCGTCGTTTGAGAAGACGATGCGTTTGGCCCCGCGCGAATCCGCGCCCAGCGTGTCGATGTCGCATTCGGTGTAGGTGCGTCCGTCCGCCTCGGGCAAGAGACCTTCGTAGTTGCCGAACCGGCTGCCGCCAATGCACTTGCCCGGCGCGTAGGGATCGAGCGACTCGCCCGGCCAGCCGAGGGCCTGGGCATCTTTCTTGGTGATGAAGTTGTCCGGTAAATGTCCGTAGGTGTGGATATAGAGCGCGACGTCGTCCTTGGTCGTGTAGGAGCCGTCCTCGTCGATCTGCGCTGTTTCGTCCGGCATGCCGGCGTCTTCAGACGGTGCGTTCTGCGCATCCTGCTGCTCCTGCTGCGGCAGGCTGGAATCGTCCTGCACCGGCGCATCCGCGCCACAGCCGACGAGCGAGAAGAGCATCACGAGCGCGAGCAGCCATGCGGTCAGTTGCTTCTTCATTGGGAATCCTCCTGTGGTGATTTTCTCCATCATAGCACGGCTGCGGGCAAAAATCCAGCACGCGCGGCGGTTGACTTTGCGCGCCGTTGTGCATACGATAGGGGAAACGACCGGCAAGTCGGAATGGATCAAAAAGCAAAGGAGATAGAAACAATGACGATTGAAGAGCGCGCCGAGCTGGCGGTGGAAACATTTGCCGCGGGAAAGGGCAACTGCACCCAGTCGGTGCTGTGCGCGTGGGAGGATAAAATTCCCGTCGATCACGATACGTTGATGAAGCTCGGCGCGGGTTACGGCGCGGGCATGGGCTGCATGCAGGCCACCTGCGGCGCGCTGATCGGCGCGGTGATGGCCGCGGGCAGCGTGACGGACGGCAAGGGCACGCCGCGCACGGCCCGCAGCATCCTTACGAGCTTTCAGGAAAAGAGCGGCGCGACGATCTGCAAGGACTTAAAGGGCGTGGAGACCGGCAAGGTCCTCTGTCCCTGCGCGCAGTGCGTTCGCAACGCCGTCCTCGCCGCAGGAGAGATGCTGGGGGAGTAAAGGGAGAAAAGCCCAGTTCGCTGAGAGCGCTGAGTAAAAAATAAAACCACCATCGAAAGATGGTGGTTTTATTTGGCGCAGCAGGAGAGATTCGCTCGCGGTGTTACCACACCGCGACACGGAAAGCGGCGAAACGCTGCCAGTGGCAGAGAAAGTGAGCCGCTTTCGAGGAAGTGGCACGATCGACGGGACTGGACAAGTCGCGTCGATCGTGATGCCACGACGGTGTAGGCGGGCACTAAACGCCCCACTGGGGCGCTTTTTCGCTTCGCTCATGCCCTGTTCGAATCTCTGGATACAAAAAAGAACACCACCCTGTTGGGTGGTGTTCTTTTTGGCGCAGCAGGAGAGATTCGAACTCTCGGTACGCTTTTGGCGTACACACGATTTCCAGTCGTGCTCGTTATGACCGCTTCGATACTGCTGCGTATCGGTGCGCTCGACAGCAAAAATGATTATACCAAAAATCACAGCAAAGTCAAGCACAAATTCGAAAAATGCGCGATTTTCTGAACGGCGCCTTCACTTGCAATTTTTGCCGCCATCTTTTATACTGACAAAAAGACCCTTTGGGGAGGGAGTATCATGAGCAGTAGCATCTATCGCGCCGTGAACACGACGCTCATTTATATCGAATGCGGCGGCGAATACCTGATGCTGCACCGCACGAAAAAGGAGAACGACTGCAATCGCGACAAGTGGATCGGCATCGGCGGCAAGTTTGAAGAGGGCGAGAGCCCGGAGGAGTGCGCTCTGCGCGAAACGAAGGAGGAGACCGGCCTCGCCCTGACCTCTTACCGCTATCGCGGCATCGTGACATTCGTGTCGGACAAGTGGGAGAGCGAGTACATGCACCTTTTCACTGCCGACGGCTTTGAGGGAACGCTCAAGGACTGCGATGAGGGCGAGCTTGCGTGGATCAAAAAGAAAGATCTGCTGGCGCTGCCCGCGTGGGAGGGCGACAAGATCTTTTTGCGCCTGCTCGACGAAAACGTACCGTTTTTCTCGCTCAAGCTGCGTTACGAGGGCGAAACGCTCGCGGAGGCGAAGCTCAACGGGAAAGCGTTGGAGGTGCGGCATGGATAAGCTGCTCGTGTCGGCCTGCCTTCTCGGCACGCCCTGCCGCTACGACGGAAAAAGTAAAGCGGACGCGCGCGTGCAGGCGTTGGTGGGAAAATATGAAATTGTTCCTGTCTGCCCCGAACAGCTCGGCGGTCTCCCGACGCCGCGTGTGCCCAGCGAACGGCGGGGCGAGCGTGTCGTCACAGCGGGTGGCCGCGATGTGACAGAGGCGTACCGCCGCGGTGCGGAGGCAGCTCTCGCGCTGTGCCAGCAAAACGGCTGCGAGGCTGCCGTGCTCAAGGAAAAGAGCCCGAGCTGCGGCTGCGGGCAGATTTACGACGGAACTTTTTCCCGCCGCCTGACCGAGGGCGACGGCGTGACGGTGGAGTTGTTCAAGGCGCACGGCATAGTCGTCTGCGGCGAGAGCGATGTGGAGAAGCTGTGAACGCTGACGATATGCCCGTGATATTTTATGCAGTTTACCGACAAAATTTTAGTTGTCTTTGAAAAGTGCAGCCGTTATACTATATAACCAGCATTGGACGGATATCATACGTGTATTGAATATGACCGGCGGATGACCGGCGGTCATCATAATAAAAAAGGAGGAGCACAACATGAAATTTTCCAGCAAGGTTGAAAAATGCGGCCTGTCTCCGATGCGCAAGTTCCACCCGTACGCGGTGGCGGCAAAGGCACGCGGCGTCAACATCTATCACCTCAACATCGGCCAGCCCGACGTACAGACTCCTCCCGCGTTTTTCGAGGCAGTCCGTCACTTCGAGCAGCCGGTGCTGGCCTACGCGCCCTCGCCCGGCATCCCCGAGCTGATCGACGCGATCCAGAACTACTATGACAAGCTCGACATGCACTTCGACAAGAGCGAGATCTACGTCACCGTCGGCGGCAGTGAGGCGCTTCAGATCGCGCTGCAGTGCATTCTTGACGACGGCGACGAAATTTTGATTCCCGAGCCGTTCTACCCGAACTACAACACGATGACCCGCACCTGCGGCGCATCGATCCGCCCGATCCCGACCTGCCCGGAGGAGGGGTATCGCTACGCTGAGCGCGAGAAGATCGAATCTCTCATCAACGAGCACACGCGCGCCATCATGGTCACGAACCCCGGCAACCCGACCGGCGTTGTGCTGAGCCACGAGGAGATGGAGATGCTCGTCGATGTCGCACAGAAGCATGATCTGTTCCTCATCGGCGACGAGGCGTACCGCGAATTCGTCTACGGCGGGGAGAAGCTCCAGTCGTTTGGCGAGTTTGCCGACAGGGCGGGTGACAACATCATCGTCATCGACACGGCCTCCAAGCGCTTTTCCGCCTGCGGCGCGCGTATCGGCTGCCTGATCTCCAAGAATAAGGAGTTCATGAACCACGCGATGAAATACTGTCAAGCAAGACTTTCGGTCGCGACGCTCGACCAGATCGCGTCTGCCGCGCTCTACACCGTCGGCCCAGAGTATTTTGCCGCCGTGCGCGACGAGTATAAGAAGCGCCGCGACACGCTCTGCCACAAGCTCGGCGAGATCCCCGGCGTGGTGTTCGACGTGCCGGGTGGTGCGTTCTACGTGATGGCCGCGCTGCCGGTCGACGACGCCGACAAGTTCCAGCAGTGGCTGCTCGAGGAGTACAGCGACAACGGCGAGACCGTGATGATGGCCCCCGGCGGCTCGATGTATGCGACGCCCGGGAAGGGCAAAAACGAAGTCCGCATGGCCTACGTCCTCGAAAGCGACAAGCTCGAGCGCGCCATGGAAATTCTCAAGAAGGCCATCGAGGCCTATAACGCCAGATAAAAAGGAGAAAATACCTATGATCCGTCATATCGTAATGTGGAAGTTCCGCGAGGGCACTGAGGAAAAAGCCAACGAGTTTCTGACGAAGCTCGCCGCGCTCGACGGCGTGATCCCGCAGCTCAAAAAGAGCGAGGTCGCGCGCAACATCGGCAAGGACAACTACGACGCCGTGCTCGTCTCCGAGTTTGAGACGATGGATGACCTGAACGCCTACAAGGTCGATCCCCGCCATGTCGCCGTGAGCGATATCTGCAAGTCCATCCGCGCCGACCGCGTGGCCGTAGACTACGAAATGTAAACTCAAAAAGAGGGAGCACTGCATTTGCAGTGCTCCCTCTTTTTGCTGTTCAGGCCCACAGGCCGCAATTGCCTAAACCGGCGGCGTATTTTCCATTTATTGTCCAGCTGTCGCCACAGGCAATCTTGAGTTCGAGAACTCCTGTTAAATCGATGTAAAACTCAACAGGATCAACACCTTTCGTCACCGAAGCAGAATACAGCAGCTCGCCATCTCCATATATTTTCAAATCGCTTACGGCGCTCTCACTGCGGCAGTTATATGTTCTGAAGAGAACTCCGCTAATCGCGCTGTACTGTCCATTCAGCTTATACACATTATAGCCGCTCCAATGACCAATGCGAAGTGCATGTTCGTATGTATTCCCAAGATTGTCTTTCATATTTTCCCCTTTTTTCAGTGGGTTGTAGCTCGAATCGAAGTAGTCCAGTTCATCCAGCCAGACGGCTGGCTTGTCGCTCTTATGCTGGCCGATATAGACTGAACTGGTCTTTGCTTCCCACTGCACCGCCTTGCCGACCGCCTCGCCAACAGCGCGCACGGGAAGATAGGTCGTTCCGTTGTAAATAAATACTTCGACCGGATTTCCGTTGGCGTCTCTGGCGTCAAGCCTTGCATCGTCAATGTAAATGTCCACGCCGGAATAGACTGTGATCGTCCGTTTTTGCAGTTTTCCTGCCGCGAATACGCCGCCGGTAAAAAATGCTGCGCACAGCAGCAGACACAGCGCCATGCGAAGGAAACGTTTGAATTTGATGTTCATATTTCTTCTCCTTTTCCGCCTGAATCAGGCAATCATGATACCGGTGAGATCAACTCCCGGCTGAAATACAGTCTCCCGTTCATGATCTCCAGCTTGATATTTTCATCATAAACGCCTACCCAATAGGGCGCAGTTACGGAATATTCCGGCCAATCAAATGACAGCTGCTTTTCTTCAAAGGAAGCCTCAAGACGATCAGTGGAGTAGGGCCTGTTATAGTAGGTAAAATTCCGCATGTAATATTGCCCCGAATCCTTCTCAATATCAAAAGTGTAGTGCTGCTTGCCATTGATATAGAAATCATAGTGACCCGTTATGTCGAGCGTTACGACCACCTCTCCGCTCGTTGCATACTCGTTGGATTCCTTTCGGAACCATTGCATTGAACGGTCATTCCATTCAGCGGTCGTTCGATACACCCGAAAAAACTGAAAGCCTCCGTAGTCTGTTGTCAGAAGATAGCTGACCTCGCATTCTCCGTTTTCAAGATCCGCTGTACAGTACCAGTCGCTGACGTCGTAGGTCAGCCAGCTTTCAAATTCCTTTTGCCAGTAAAGCCCCTCGAGATCAACAAGGTCTTTCATCTCCTCTTCCGACATCCCGTTTTGCAGTTCCGTCTCATAATACGTCATTTCACGCCCGGTGCCGACCCAACTGTTCTCAAACCGCTCAAAGGTTATGACCCAGTTGGCCGTCTGTACGGCGTAGCGGTTGCTCGCCTTTACCGTACAGCTTACGATGAATTCCTTGTCATTATTTCCCTGTTCTTGAGAAATATCCTTGATCTCATCCACAGACGCATCACTTTCGTTGTAGTAAGAGCTTTCCAGATAGCTGCGGATGCTTTCGCTGTCCACTTTGTTTCCGCAGCCGGTCAGACTGAGCAAAAGCAGCATTGCCCCTAATAGCCAGGTCAGTTTCCTCATGAAGATATTCCTCCACCTCTTGAGTTTGAGACGCTGATCCGTCCTTCTGATTTCATTTTACATCATAAGTGATGTATCGTCAATACACTATTTCTGATGTATGGAATAATACTCCCCATCCAAAACTACGAGGGGGAGAGGCAAAATGAAGGCCTATTGGGATATTCTGCGCGAGCTAAGAGAGGATCATGATCTGACACAGGCGCAGGTTGCCGCTGTCATCGGAACAACGCAGCAGGTTTATTACCGCTACGAAAAAGGGATCAACGAGCTGCCGCTGCATCACCTGCAAACATTATGCGCTTATTACAATGTCAGCGCTGACTATATTCTTGGCCTGCCGAAGGGACTGCGCTGGCCGCGCTGAAGGCCTCTTTTTTTACGCCGCAACCGCTGGTTGCTAACTTTTCAACCCCGCTTGGTGGACTTTTTGCGCGCCTTTTGGTAAGCTGAACGCAGAAAATCTGCAAAGGAGAACCCCATCACATGACACTTGGAGAGAACATCGTGCGCCTGCGCACACAGAAAAACTGGTCGCAGGGCGACCTTGCCGACGCGCTGGACATCTCGCGCCAGAGCGTATCCAAATGGGAGACCGACGCCTCCATCCCCGAGCTTGACAAGCTATTAAAGCTCTCCGAGCTCTTCGGTGTGACGCTTGACGAGCTGGTGCGCGGCGAGGACGCGCCGAAGGCGGAAACAGCCGCGCCCGCGGCACAGGCAGTACCCGCCTCTTTCACGCCGCAGACTTCGTCCGAGCAGGAAAAGCGTCACACCATTGCGGGTACGATTTTAATGTGTATCGGCGCGGTTCTTCTGCTCACCTGCCTGATACTCGCCGGCGATCTGCTGGCGGGGCTGATTTACGGACTGCCGTTTTTCCTCTGCGGCATCATCTGCTTTGCGGTGAAGTATCGCACGGGCCTGTGGTGCGGCTGGGCGGCCTATCTCTGTATTGATCTCTACCTCCGCTTTGCGACCGGCCTCTCGTGGACGACCGTCTTTATGACGCACCTCTGGACGGCGCAGATGAACTATGCGCGCCTTGCCATCTCGTGGGTGCAGCTCCTCGGCATGCTCGTGATGATCGTCTGCACGGCGCGCTCCTACCGAATGCTCAGGCTGCCCGCGACGAAAAAAGAGGGCACATGGCTCATTGCCGGTTGGCTCGCGGCGCTCGTTGTGCTGCCGCTTCTGATGAGCTACGGCGTTATGCCGCTGCTGCTCGACGATCTCGGCAATTACAGCAACATTTCGCCGTACTTCCTTCTGAATGTCGTCTACAGCTACGCGCGCCTTGCGCTCGTCAACATCCTGCTTGTGCGCACGCTCGCCGTCTGGCGCTTGAAGCGGGAAGAGAAGAAAACGGAAAAGTGAATCGAAATGAGAAAAGCGGACCGCAATGCGGCCCGCTTTTTTGATGCAGATATGCCTTACTTCTTGCTCTTCTCCAGCGCGGCAAGCTTGAGGCAGCAGCAGAAGACGGCCATCGCCTGCTCAAGCTCCTCGACCGGCGGCAGCGACGGGGCGACGCGGATGTTGCTGTCAAGAGGGTCGTGTCCATACGGATAGGTCGCGCCCGCGCTCGTCATCACGACGCCAGCCTCCTTGGCCAGCGCCAGTGTGCGCTTGGCAAGGCCAGGGGCCGTGTTTACGGAGACGAAGTAGCCGCCCTTGGGCTTGTGCCAGCTCGCGATGCCGAGCGGCGCGATCTCGCGCTCGAGCGTGGAGACCACCATCTCAAACTTCGGCTTTAAGATTTTGGCGTGCTCCTTCATCAGCGCGAGCGTATGCTCCTTGCTCTGGAGATACTTTGCGTGGCGCAGCTGGTTCATCTTGTCAAAGCTGATGGCCTGAATGCCGATGAGCTTGGTCATGTACTCCATGTTGGCTTCGCTGCACGCAAAGCACGCAATGCCCGCGCCGGGGAGCGTCACCTTGCTCGTGGAAGCGAACTCGAAGACCATGTCGGCGTTGCCGTACTTCTCGCACTCGCTCAGAATATCCTTGAACGGGACGAACTCGCCGTCGAACTCGTGGATGCAGTAGGCGTTGTCCCACATCAGCAGGAAGTCCGGCGCGGCAGGCTCCATCTTTGCGATGCGCTCGATGGTCTCGTCGGAGTAGATGATGCCGTCGGGGTTCGAGTACTTCGGCACGTTCCACATGCCCTTGACGCTCGGGTCCTTGATGAGGTTTTCGACAATGTCCATGTCGGGGCCGTTTTCGGTCATGGGAATGGTGATGAGCTCAAAGCCGAAGCTCTCGGTCACCTTGAAGTGGCGGTCATAGCCCGGCGCGGGGCAGAGCCACTTGACGCTCTCTTCCTTGCACCACGGCTTTTCGCTGTGCAGCAGGCCGTGGGTGTAGGCCTTGGAGACCGTGTCGTACATGAGCTGGAGGCTCGAATTGCCGCCGGCGAAGACCTGAGAGGTCTTGCAGCCGAGGATATCGGCGAACAGCTTACGCGCGCTCTCAAGACCCTTGAGCTCGCCGTAGTTGCGGGCGTCCACGCCGCTGTCCACGCACTCCTCGGCGCTGGTCAGCGCGGTCAGGATGCCGCTGACAAGGTCGAGCTGCTGCTTGCTCGGCTTGCCGCGCGCCATGTTGAGCTTGAGACCCTTGGCCTTCCAGCCCTCATATTCAGCGGATACCTTGTCGTATTCCTGCTGCCACTCGGCAGCGGAAAGAGCCATATAATCCATGATGATTCTCCTTTACAGGTAATTTATCCGATTAAAGTAACTGCATTATAGCACAGGGAAAAATCAGGCGCAAGTGTCCACATATAACAATCATTTGTTTTGCCTGCGGCAACAAGTTGACTCATTGAACGGATTGTACCGCCCCTCGCCGCAATAGAGAGGGGCGCTGCTTTTTGGCGAAAGCGGGAAAGAAAACGCGTCAGCACCAAACATAGTGCTGACAGTGCGTCCAAATCAGGCAAAAAGTAAGGCCGCGGAAAGCACATCGCTTCCCACGGCCTTGATCGTTTTTATAGAATTGGTCTTGTCACAGCTCGGTAAAGGTGCGAATTTCGTCGAGCTGGGCGTAACGCCGCGCGTGTGTTGTGCTCACCTTTCCGGCGCAGACGGGGCAGCCGCACTGCTGCGCGCCGGTGCGCGGATAGATGACGGATTTCCACACGTGTCCCATGGAGCACTGCCGCCAGACCTTTTTGTTGCTGCCGGGTGTGACCATCTCCGGTGTCAGCGCGCCGTTGAGCGACGGGTCCCACTGCGCGGCCACGTCGGGATAGAGCGTTTCCAAATCGTTGAAGCCGGGCAGGACCTTTCGCCCTGCGCAGTACGGACAGCCGCTCCCCTCGGAGCGCACATGCACCGTCGTCTGCCACAAATGGCCGTTTTCACACGTCCACCAGACTTTTTTCTTGCTGCCGTAGGAAACGGTGTCCGGCGTGAGCGGAAAATTGCGCGATTCGTCCCATTCTTTCAGTAAGTTTGTCCTTTCATGCAGCATGCAGAACTCATAAAATGTTTGTCGCATGTTCATCCCCCTCTTTTCGGCAAAAAAGGTTTCCCGCCTGTACCTTGCTTTCAGAGAGGGCCGGGCGGTGCAGGAAGGGCACTGCCCTTCCGAATGATTTGCAACCGGCTGTCATAACCGCACACGGCGGCCTTAGACCCCTCTGGCTTTGCGTCCCTGCTTTTCAGCAGGTTTGCCAAACATTGCTTGATTTGCTTGTCAGATCAGTACAGGCGCTTTCGCGCCGGAAACGGGGAAGAAAAAACTTCCGTTTTGACAGAATCAATGAAAAAAGATTCGCCGATCCTGCTAAATCTGTATTTTATCGCGAACTTTCCGTAAAACAAGGCAGGTGACAAGACAGAATTCGGAAAAGTGATGTAAAATTTGGAAGAATCTGAAAGAAATTAACGAAATATTAGCGTTTTCATGCTGATTCTCTATGTTTTTGACGCGATCAGGAGGATAGAAACCGTGCACGGCGACGCGACCGAAACCGCGCTTTCTTGACATCTTCCGCCGTTTCGGTATGATAGAGCCATCCCGTTTTTTGGAGGCAACTATGCATTCAGTGACAACTAAGAAGGCCGCGCTCGCGGCGCTTCTCGTTCTGGCGGCGCTCCTTTCCATCTTCGCGGTAGGGAAGAGAGCGTCCGACCCCGCGTACCATCAAGCGTCCATCGACGCGCTCGCGGAAAAGCAGGAGACGGTGCTCGAGCTGACGGCGGCGTCCACCGCCGCGAGCGCAGCCATCACGCTCCTGCCGGGCGACACCGCGACGCCCATCGCCGAAAAGCTCGCCGACCTGAGCGGCTATTTCCTCATCGTGCTCTGCGCCATCTTTTTGGAAAAGTATCTGCTGACGATCACATCCTACGTGTCGTTCACGATCCTGATCCCCGCAGCCTGCGCGCTTGGCATCGCTGCGCTCTTTTCCGAAAAGCTGCGCGCCGCGCTGGGGAAGCTCGCGTGGCATCTGCTGCTCTTCGCGCTCGCCATCGCGTTTGCCATTCCCGCGGGCGTCAAAGTCTCGAGCATGATCGAGGACACATACCGCGCCTCGATCGAAGAGACCATCGCAAACGCCGAGCAGACGACCGAGGATATCCAGTACGCCACCTCGGGCGAGGCGGACGAGGGGGAAAAGAGCGGCCTTTCCGGCCTCTTTTCCAAGGTGACTGAGGGCATCACCGGAGCGGCGACCGCCGCGGTCGGGCAGCTCAAAACGGTCCTGAACCGCTTTATCGAGGCCCTCGCCGTCATGCTCGTTACGTCGTGCCTGATCCCGATTTTAGTGCTGCTGTTTTTTGCCTGGCTCGTCAAGCTGATGCTCGGCATCGAACTGCCGCCGCTGCGTGTAAAGCTTGGTGACGGCAAGGCGCACAGCGCAAGCGGCGCACCGCGGATATGACCACATGGCCATCGTAAAAAATATACGATAACTTAAAAGTGCGGCGAGCGCAGCGATGCCGCTTTGGGGGGCAGCAAGGTTGGCAAAATCTAGCGACGGCAGGGGATTCTACCAAGACTGCATTCAGATCAGGGAGCGACAGCGAAGATAGAAAAAAGCCAAATCGTTTAGAACCATCACCCGGCAGGTACCCGATTCCGCAGACTGAGCAGCTCTTCAAGCCTCAAAACCGCAATGTCGGGGGGGCGAGGGGGTTCCCCCTCATCCTTCCCTTGGGATTCAAAAGGGGACATTCTCTTCGAGAAGAGAATGCCCCCTTTATTCGCTCTCCCCTGCGGGTTAGCAGGAGAAAACTCAGCAGCGCTGCGCGCGCTGCTGATTCACCTTACCTCCGCAAATCGCGTCGTCAGAACGACACGACTTCCTGCGCGGGCTTCGACGTGGTAGTGATGCGCTCGACGTACAGCACGGGGCCCTCGCCCTCGTAGGCGTCGAGGTGCTCCTTTTTGACCGTGGCAGTGATATCGACCCAGTCGCGATTCTTGTAGGCCTTCAGGCTGTCGCCCTTGGCGACGATGCCGACGAACTGGATGTCGTTTTCGCAGCAGGTCATCACGAAGCGGCCGGGGCAGTGGATGCCCGGGAACTTCTTCGAGTGGCACATGATGAGCTTCATGTGGACCTTTTTGCCATCCCAGCGGTCGGGATGGTCCATCGCGTCGACGTACCACACGCCGTAGTCGTCGTCGGGAATGTCGATGAGGTCGGGCGTCATGTCGAACGGGCACTCGTCGCCGGTCAGGTAGTCCTCGCTGTTGCCGTCGTTGTCCTCAAGGTAGATGTCCGCGCGGCGGTTGACCATGCGCAGATTGCGCGCGCGCAGGCTCTCTTTGAGCTTGTCGTCGCAGCGGTTGAAGACGATCATGTCCGCGTTCGTGATCTTTTCCATCATGAGCTGACCCATGTTCTTGACGAACAGCTCGAACGTCGGCGCCTGCACGAACGTCATGATCTGGTAGAGCACCCAGTTGGCGGGCAGCACCTCGCGGTAGAGCTTTTCCATCTGCCACATGCCGTTGTACTCAATGAGCACCTGCTTGGGGCGGTGCTTTTTTTCAAGCTCCTTGCAGAAAGCGAGCGTCAGCTCCTCTTCGTCGTCTACCGTGACGACGGTGACGTTGTCGAGCGCCTTCTTCTCGTATTCTTCGTCGCCCTCTTCGCAGCAGATCAGAAGCGTCCTGTCCTCGCGGGCGAAGCCGTCTTCTAAAATGCCGTTGATAAAGCTCGTTTTGCCGGAATCGAGGAATCCGGCGACCAGATAAACAGGAATATCCATGAATTACACTCCAAACAGTTCTGCAAGGCCGTCTTCCTTGAGCTCCGCGCCGATAACGCACAGACGGCCCGTGTAGTCGGGATGGCCCGCGCGGACCTCATGCTCTTCGGGCACATAGTCGAATTCGAGCCAGCCGTCCTCGCCGTTCACGATGCCCTTGGCACGCAGGATGTGGCCGTAGTCGCCGCTGTCCAGCTTGTGGAGCATGTCCTCAAGAGCTTCCTTGCTGAACTTCTTCGGCGTCTCCTTGCCCCAGGAGGAGAAGACGTCGTCGGCGTGGTGATGATGGTGATGGTGGCACTCGCACTCGGGATCGTCGCACTCCTCGCCGTCGTGGTGATGGTGGTGATGCTCGTGCTCGTCGTGCTCGTCATGGTCATGGTCGTGATGATGCCCATGCTCGTGGTCGTGGTCGTGCTCGTCATGTTCATCGTGATCGTGATGATGGTGATGCTCATGCTCGTGCTCGGCCTCTTCGATCTCGTGCTCGCGGCGCATCTTTTCAAGAAGCTCGTCGCTGAGCGACACCTTCTCGATGGCGGAGAGGATGGTCTTGCCGTCCAGCTCGTCCCACGGAGTCGTCAGAATGGCGGCGTCGGGGTTCTTCTCGCGCAGCATCGCGGCGGCAGCCTCGAGCTTTTCCTGCGAGAGCTTCTGCGTGCGGGAAAGAATGATCGTGCCGGCGGCCTCGATCTGGTTGTTGTAGAACTCACCGAAGTTCTTCATATAGACCTTGACCTTGCTGGCATCGGCCACGGTGACATAGCTGTTGAGCTTGAGCTCGCCCAGGCACTCGTCGACGGTGCGCTCGACGGCGACGATGACGTCGGAGAGCTTGCCGACGCCGCTCGGCTCAATGAGGATGCGGTCGGGGTGGAACTGCGCCACGACCTCTTTGAGCGCCTTGTTGAAGTCGCCGACGAGGGAGCAGCAGATGCAGCCCGCGGACATCTCGGAGATCTCGATGCCGGACTCCTTCAGAAAGCCGCCGTCGATGTTGATCTCGCCGAATTCGTTCTCGATCAGCACGAGCTTTTCGCCGCTGTAGGCTTCCGCGATCAGCTTTTTGATGAGCGTGGTCTTGCCGGCGCCCAGAAAGCCGGAGAAAATGTCAATTTTCGTCATAAGAAATACGCTTCCTTCTTTTTTATTAATTTCCAAACCTATATTATAAGCAGAATTTGTGAACGATTCAAGTCTTTTTCCGCGCAAAATGCGCCGTTTTCCCGCTCACAGGCCCATACCGGGCAGCGGCACACGATGATCTAAGATCACGTGTCCGAAGCAGATAAAGCGCTTTCCGCTCTCAGGGCCGCAGACGACGTCCGCGCTGCGGTCCCGCCCCAGAGAAAAGAGGTACGAAACGCCGAGCGGGTCGCGGTAATACTGCTTGCAGAGCATGTCGCCCCCGACGCAGAAGATGCCCACGTCGCCCGCATGCAGCGGGTCGTGATTGAGGTAGGCGACGCTGCCGCCGTGCAGCACGGGTTCTAAACTGTCGTCGCGGATGCGCACGGCGAATTCCGCTCCCGGCGGCACATCGCCGTGGTCGACGATGTAGTCAAAATCCTCGCCTGGCACGGGGGCGGCGTAGCCCGCTGCCTCGATCGAGCGGTAGAGCGGGATGCGGCGCGGCGCGCTCGTTTCCTCCCGCCCTGTATGCATCGTGCACAGGGCGCTGACGAGGCTGCCTACCGTCTCGCGCTCGAGCGGCGAGAGCGAGCGGCACTTTTCGATCAAATCCTGCTCTGCGCGCGAGCAGACGAAGCTGCCTGAGCGGAACGAATCGCGGTAAAGGTAGTTCGGGTCGATCTCAAGCGCATCGAACAGCCGGAGCAGCACCTCCTCCTTCGGCGAGCTGACGCCGTTTTCATAGTTGCTGATGGCAGAGGGCGAAACGCCAAGCTCCTCCGCCAGTGCCGCGCGCAAGAGATGAAGCTCCTCACGCCGCAGACGCATTTGTTTGCCAAAACTCATCAAGATTCCCCCAGAAAACGCAGGCTGCGACAAGATTTGACTGTATTCTATCGCAGATGCTTGTAACTGTCAATCAATTATAACAAGAATCTTGTAAATTTATTCTTGACATAGCAAGATTCTTGTGATATCTTGATTTTGCTGACAAGTTCTTTGTACTTGCCAGCATGCTGCGGCAATCGTTCTCCTCAGTTTGCCCGCGGCGCACGCCGCCGATACCGGTACGGCGGCTGATCCCCGCAGCAGAAAAAGAAAACGCGCCGCCCCGAAAGAGGACGGACGCACAAAAAATAGAGAGAAAGAAAATATCGAGTCAGCCCGCGGGTTGCTCGATATTTTTCGTTTCATGCAACAAAAAAACGAGCTGACTTTCATCAACTCGTTCTTGGTGGGGGAAGGTGGATTCGAACCACCGAAGTCACTGACAACAGATTTACAGTCTGCCCCCTTTGGCCACTCGGGAATTCCCCCATATGAAATTGTTTGCTTGTCGGTGGAGCTGGTAGACGGATTCGAACCCCCGACCTGCTGATTACAAATCAGCTGCTCTACCAGCTGAGCTA
>OGKD01000262.1_pt1 | contig 44605 bp, 46 predicted proteins | sample 1572371 | NCBI WGS metagenome assembly OGKD01 (sample SAMEA2582096, study PRJEB24529) | metagenome | biome: Human gut stool | place: China | collected 2011 | reverse complement strand
TCCAGCTCTTTGCTATTGGTCATACATAAAAGGCTTGTTTTGACCCCGGCATCATGCCATACAAGTAATTGCTACCCAGATGCGATCAAGGGTTGTAGTCCCTAATGCCATCTTTGCACCTGGCAGGGCAAAACAAAGAATGGTGTAGGTAGCAATAAAAGTAATCACAAATAAAAGAACTGATAATGTTTTCTTTTTCATACAATCACACTCCTTGACCAAATCCCGATTTGTTGAGCCGAGTATACCATATTTCTCAACGAAAAAACATTCTTATATACGAGAACCTGACCGTTTTACTGCGTACAGAACCCCGATCTGCAAAAAGCCCCATGCGCGACACCTTGACGGTGTAAACATGGGACTTGAAGTTTCCTTGTCTTATTCGGGTACTCGTAACCGATCCTGGCAGGCGGCTGCCGTGTCATCTCTCGAAAGCTGTTTTACGAACGCCCGGCTTAGGGAGAACCGCTTTTTTATTTTACCGCGCTGAGCAATTTATCCTCTTTCCGCTTTTTGAGCATGATTGGCACGTCCATCAGCGCGAACACCGCCACGAGCAGCACGGGGAAGCCGATCCAGTGGTAGCCGACATGGTCGCGGAACCACGCGAGCGGATTGCCGTCCGGCGCGTACATCAGAAACATGAAATTCGTATCGAGCAGCAGGTTGACGCAATAAATCGGCACCGCCATCGCCAGCAGCAGCAAGAAGCACTTGCCCATGTACCTGACGCTCGGTCGGATATCACCGCCCGAAAACAGCATGATGGGATAGGCCGCAAGCAGAATGTGCACGCTCGTCGAATGCCAGAACATGAAGTTCGCCGCCGGAAGCGACGTCCACGTCGGGAACAGCAGTGCCGCCGTCGCCGCGGGGATACAGATAAAATAGAGAAAATTGTCGAGCAGCCTGCTCGGCTTCCATGCGTACAGCGCGATAAGGAAAATGTTGATCGAGCACAGGTGCAGCGGCAGATAGTCCCAGTTGAAATTCCCGCCGATCTGCAAACCGATCTGTTTGAACGCCTCGTCCGCGAGCAGGAGAACGGCAAAGAGCCCCCGCAGCTGCGCCCGCTTCTTCTCGTCCGCCGCCTTGTAGAGCTTGCAGCTCAGCGCGGCAAAGCCGATATACAGCGCAAGCGTCACTAAGTGCCGCGCGCCGAAGAGCGAAAAGCCAAAGCCCTCGCCGATCGTATCCACCGTATCCCAAAAGTGCTCCACTTGATCCAGCCTCCGCAAATTTGTTGTCCCTGCCAGCATATCATACGGCGGCGAAAATACACCTGAAAATTTCTTTAAGACTTCAGTATCCCATCCGCGCTCCCAGCATCTCGCCGCTGCTGCCGCCGCGGTACACGCCGTTTTCGATCACGCGCTCGCCGAGCACGAATACCTCGTCAAAGCCCGTCGCGGGCACGTTGGGCCGTGCGTAGGTACCGTGCTCGCGGACGTTTTCGGGCGAGAAGAGCAAAAGGTCCGCGTCCATGCCCGCCGCGATGACGCCCTTTTTCTCAAAGCCGAAGCGGTCCGCCGCATGCCCCGTCACCTTGTGCACGGCCTGCTCAAGCGTGAGCACGCGCTCCTGCACGACGTATTTTTCAATGAGCCGCGCGAATGTGCCGTACACGCGCGGGTGGACACGCCCGCCGCTGGGGTACGTCGCATCCGAAATGACGCCCGAGAACGGCGCGCGCAGGATATCTTTCACGTCTTCTTCGTCCGAGATGTAGTCGATCATCCCCGTATTGCACTGTTCCGCCGCCAGCAGGTCAAAGAGCGTATCGAACGGGTCTTTTTGAAGCGTCTGCGCGATCTCGGCGACGGATTTTCCCTCAAAGCGGCGGTATTCGTCCGTCCGGAGGCCGATGGCGATCACATTGTCAAAGCCGACGAGCAGCGTGATGTTCTCAAAGTCGCTGCCCGCCTCCATCCGCGCGCGCATTTCCTTTCGCGCAGCATCGTCGAGCAGGCGCTTGGTCAGCGCCTCCGTGCCGCCCTCCTGGAATTCCGGCGGCAGCACGTGGATAAGCTGTGTCGATCCCGCAGTGTAGGGGTACACGTCGCACATGACGTCAAGCCCGTCCTGTCGCGCCTTTTCAATGAGCGAGAGCATTTCCTTCACGGCCTTTCGCGCGTTGCGCCCTCCGATGGCCTTGAGATGGCTGATCTCCAGCGGCGTTTGCAGCGCGCGGGCGACCTCGAGCATTTCGCGCAGCGCATCGACCACGCCGTCGCCCTCCTGCCTCATGTGGACACAGATGGGCACGCCGCTCCGGTGCAGCGGCGCGAGCGCGCGGATGAGCCCGTCGGTCGAGTAAAAGATCTCCGGCGCGTAGCCAAGGCCGAGCGACACGCCGCACGCGCCGTCGGCCAGCGCCGCTTCCATGTGATAGTGCAGATCGCGCAGCTCGAGCGGTGACAAATCTCCCGTCGTGAAGCCCGCGGCAAGCGTGCGCAGCGTGCCCATGCCGATGAGTTCCGCGCACGAGAGCGGCAGTCCCCGCCCCTGCGCCGCCTTGAAATAGCTGTCAATGGACGCAAAGCGCAGCTCCGGCGGGATGTTCCCCGTGATGGGCGCGAGGTATTTCGCGCACTCGTCCGCGTGCGCGCCCGAGAGCGGCGCGAGCGACATGCCGCAGTTGCCGTTCACAAGCGTCGTGAGGCCCTGGCAGAGCTCCGCCTCGCCAAAGCCTTCGCGGAACAGCGCCGCGTCGGCGTGGCGGTGCATGTCGATAAAGCCCGGCGTCAGGACGCGGCCCGCGGCCTCGATGGTCTCGAACGCCTGCGCACCTGATAAATTTCCGACCGCTTCGATCATGCCGTCTAAAATGCCGACGTCCGCCGTGAACGCCGCCTTTCCCGTGCCGTCGACGATCTTCGCGCCGCGGATCAACGTATCCAGCATGTATATCACCTCTTTTTTGCAGTCTACCACACCCCACGCCCGCTTGGCAAGGTCATTTCCCCTTGCAATCTGCCGTGCCGCAGGGTATACTGTGGAAAACGCAAAAAAGGAGCGCTTCCATGAATAAGAAAGACCGCATCCACGACTGGCGCAAGCTCAAGTGGCCGTTCACCGCCACGTTTTTATATTACTCTCTCCTCTCGCTCTACACCGGCACCGCCGAGCAGAGCGAGCAGGGCTTTCTCGTCATGTTCCTCACGGTGTTGATCGTGGATGCCGTGGCGTATTTTTCCTACTGCTATTTCCTCTGCAAAAAAGAGGAGAACATGCAGAAGCTCTGGTTCGTCTTCATTCTGGCCTATGTGCTCATCTCCACACAGCAGCTCTCCATCCTCTGGCAGATGATGACGGCGCATGTGGTCGGCGCATAAACACAATTTTTCTTTTTTCATACCGCCTTTTTGAACGTCCTTTCCATCGGGAAAGGACGTTTTCTTATATTTTGTCTTCTGTGACATTTGCGTGCCACTGTCTGAAAATCTGATACGCGGCTCCTTTTGTCCATAGTTTTCGGCAGTTTTCTTTGTTAAGTTGGTGTTAACGAGGGGAGCGTCCCCTTCTCGCGCCGTGAACAAAAAAGTTTACACCCTGCCCATTGAAAGCGCGGCGCTTCTTTGCTATGCTTTTCCTGCAAGCCCGCATTTTTCCGTGCGGGACAAGAAATGCTAAGTACAAAGGAGCTGATGACAGTGCCGATCCGTCCGCTTGTCGATCGCACTTATCTTGAACAGGTGCTGCTCTCCCGTTTTTCCCACGGTGAGGTACAGCAGTGGGTCCAGAAATACTTCCAGCCCTACCGTGAGCTGATGAGCTATTACCGCTGCGCGATCATGGAGGTCGAGACGAAGTTCAACGTGCTCAACGAGGAGCTCTCGCTGCAATACGACCGCAACCCCATCGAGACGATCAAGACCCGCCTCAAGTCCCCCGAGAGCATCATGGAAAAGCTCAGCCGCCGCGGATATCCGCTCACGGTGGAGAGCATCGAAAAGAATTTGAACGACATCGCCGGTGTGCGCGTGATCTGCTCGCACCCTGCCGACATCTACAAACTCTCCGAGGCATTTTTGCGCCAGGACGACATCACACTCTTAGAGCACAAGGACTACATCGCAAACCCTAAGCCCAACGGCTACCGCAGCCTCCATCTCATCGTCGAAACGCCCATCTTCCTGCATGACCAGAAGCGGCTCATGAAAGTCGAGGTGCAGTTCCGCACGATCTCGATGGATTGGTGGGCCAGCCTTGAGCATAAGATCCGCTACAAGAAAAATCTCCCCGAAATGGAATACGTGGAGCGCGAGCTCTATGAGTGCGCCGAGATCAGCGCACAGCTCGATGCGCGCATGGAAAAGCTCCAGAAAATCGCCGCACAGGCAACGGAGGGAAAGGATCGCGCCCTTTCCTCCTGAATTTTTAGGATGCCCGCACCGCGGGCAGGGAAAGGAATCGTGACACTATGAACGCAGCAGAAAAAATCGCCCACGCAGCAGAGCGCAAGGCCTTTGAGGCCATGCTCGACTCGCTCATCAGAAAAAGCCAGACGAAGGACGTCTGCACCGTCGCAAACGACTTTGTCAACATGGTCCAAAAGATCCACTCCAGCGTCTGGACGCCGGAGACCTTCGAGATGCTGCACCAGATCGCAAACGACCCCGACAGCAAATGGGCACACTACGCCGAGCGCCTGCTGCGCGAGTGCGACCCCTACCTTCTCAGGACCTTCCTGACGGCCGCCGCCTACGAGGGCGGCTTCCGCGGCTTCCAGCAGGCACGGGCAAACTCCGAAAAGTATGACTGCAATATCCCTTGGATCGTCCTCATGGACCCGACGAGCGCCTGCAATATGCGCTGCGCGGGCTGCTGGGCGGCAGAGTACGGCCACAAGCAGAACCTCACCTTTGAGGAGATGGACCGCGTGCTGACCGAGGGCGCAGAGCTCGGCACCCACGCCTGCCTCTTCACCGGCGGCGAACCGCTCATGCGCAAGGCGGACATCTTCCGCCTGTGCGAAAAGCACCGCGACATCGCTTTCCACGCCTTCACAAACGGCACGCTCATCGACCAGGCCTTCTGCGACGAGCTCAAGCGCGTGGGCAACTTCATCGTCTCGGTCAGCATCGAGGGCTTTGAGGACGCCAACGACGGCCGCCGCGGCACGGGACATTTTGAAAAGGCGCTCGCCGCGATGGACCTCATGCACAAAAACCACATCCCGTTCGGCGTGTCCATCTGCTACACGAGCAAGAACTACAAGGTCGTCACGAGTGACGAGTTCCTCGACCTGCTCATCTCCAAGGGCTGCTTCTTCGCCTGGTACTTCCACTACATGCCCGTCGGCATGGGCGCGACGACCGACCTGCTGCTTAATCCCGAGCAGCGCGCCTATATGAAAGACCGCGTGCGCGAGATCCGCGGTCTCACCGGCGGCAAGGAGATCTTCGCCATCGACTTCCAGAATGACGGCGAGTTCACAGGCGGCTGCATCGCCGGCGGCAAGCTCTACTGCCATATCAACGCCGCGGGCGATGTTGAGCCCTGCGTGTTTATCCACTATTCCGGCGCGAACATCCGCGAAAAGAGCTTCCTCGAATGTCTCCAGCAGCCGCTTTTTAAGGAGTACCGCAAGGGACAGCCGTTCAACAACAACCACCTGCGCCCCTGCCCGATGCTGGAAAATCCCGAATATCTGCCACAGATGGTCGCGCGCAGCGGCGCGCATTCGACCGACCTGGAAGCGCCCGAGAGCGTGGAGCACCTGTGCAACAAGTGCGAGTCCTACGCCGCCTGCTGGCGCCCCGAGGCCGAAAAGCTCTGGGACGAGGAGCACCACAACTGATCGATCCCGCCCATATAGGAAAACAGCGCCAGCCCGCTTTCGCGGGTCGGCGCTGTTTTTATCAAATGGTCTCACAGAGTTTCGTGCCGCGCACGGCACGAAATAAATTTGAATCGGTTTTCTGCCGCGACATGCGCGTGGCAGAAAACACTTTGCGCGGAGTGGAAAACGGTGAAGCGCCGCCTGCGGCGGAAACAGCAAGCCGTTTTCGAGGAAGCGGCATGATTGGCGCGCCCGAAAGGGTGCGGGAATCGTAATGCCGCGACGGTGCAATGCCGCAGCCGCCCTGCGGGTGGCAAGGCGCAAAACGCAGCGAAACTTTTTCGAAGACGGGGCTTTGCCCCGTCTTCGATTGCTCTTACTTCAGCGCGGCGAGCAGCGCGTCGACGCGGTCGGTCTTTTCCCACGTTACGCCGAGGTCTTCGCGGCCCATGTGGCCATAAGCGGCGAGCTGGCGGTAGATGGGACGGCGCAGATCGAGGTCGCGGATGATGGCGGTCGGGCGCAGGTCGAAGACCTTCTCGACGGCCTCTTCGAGCTTACCGTCATCGACCTTGCCGGTGCCGAACGTCTCAACGAGCACGCTCACGGGATGCGCAACGCCGATAGCGTAGGCGAGCTGGACCTGGCACTTGTCGGCAAGGCCCGCGGCCACAATGTTCTTAGCGACATAGCGCGCGGCGTAAGCGGCACTGCGGTCGACCTTCGTCGGGTCCTTGCCGGAGAATGCGCCGCCGCCGTGCGGGGCGCTGCCGCCGTAGGTGTCCACGATGATCTTGCGGCCGGTCAGGCCGCTGTCGCCCTGCGGGCCGCCGATGACGAAGCGGCCGGTCGGGTTGACATAAATCTTGGTGTTCTCGTCCATCAGCTCCGCGGGAACGGTCGGCTTGATGACAAGCTCGATCATGTCCTCGCGGATCTGCTCAAGCGTCGCCTCCGGCGCGTGCTGGGTGGAGAGGACGACCGTGTCGACGCGGACGGGCTTGCCGCTCTCGTCGTACTCGACCGTCACCTGCGTCTTGCCGTCGGGACGGAGATAGTCGACAAGGCCCTGCTTGCGCACGTCGGTCAGCTTCTTTGCCATCTTATGGGAAAGGGAGATCGCAAGCGGCATGAGTTCAGGGGTCTCGGTGCAGGCGTAGCCGAACATCATGCCCTGGTCGCCCGCGCCGTTGTCGAGCTCGCTCGCGCCGCTTTCCTTATTTTCAAAGGAGTTGTCGACGCCCATCGCGATATCGCCGCTCTGCTCGTCGATGTTCGTGATAACGCCGCAGGTGTCACAGTCAAAGCCGTACTTCGCGCGGTCGTAGCCGATGTCGCGGATGACGTCGCGCGCGATCTTCGGGATGTCGACATAGCAGCTCGTGGTGATCTCGCCCATGATGTGGACAAGGCCGGTGGAGACGGTCGTCTCGCAGGCCACGCGGCCGTTGGGGTCTTTTTCAAGGATCGCGTCGAGCACCGCATCGGAGATCTGGTCGCAGATCTTGTCGGGATGCCCCTCGGTGACGGATTCGGAGGTGAATAAACGTTTTGCCATGGTTCTTTTTCTTCCTTTCTCATTGTTGGGAAAAACAAAAAATACTCTGTCGAACCGACAGAGTATCGCGCTTTCTGCTCTTCCTCATCTTTCGATTCGTTCGTCGGATTTGGCACCTTGCCTCTTCGGGCAGGTTGTCGTGGTGTCATAGGGCCGATCCCTCAACCACTCTCGATGAAGTATTCACTTGTGGCTTTCGCCGAATCGTATTCTACCATGTTTGTGCGTTTTGTCAATCAGTTTTTGAAGATTTTGTGCAAATACTTGACTTTGTCCGGATTTATGCTACAATATTGTTCACAAATTGAATGTCATCGGGGATTTGCGGCCGCAGCCGCAGCGGTTGAGAGATGTCGGATGCGTCCGGTCAAGCAGTGACCGGACTTTTTTTATATTTTTTGAAACAATCGGAGGCTCTTCCATGCAGATCTCCCTTTCCGATCATTTTACGTATCAAAAGCTGCTGCGCTTTGTCGCGCCCAGCATTTTGATGATGATCATCACCTCTATTTACAGCATTGTCGACGGCTTTTTCGTCTCGAACTTCGTCGGCAAAAATTCGTTTGCCGCGCTGAACCTCATCTTTCCCGTCATCATGGCGCTCGCCGCCGTCGGCTTTATGATCGGCACGGGCGGCAGCGCGCTCATCGCCAAAACGCTCGGCGAGGGCAAGCCCAGGGAAGCGAACGAGATCTTCTCCATGCTCGTCATCGTGCTTGCCGCCGGCGGCGCGATTTTAAGCGGCGTGTGCATCGTTTTCCTGCGCCCCATCTCGTTCGCCGTCGGCGCGACGGACCTGACGATCGACGACTGCGTGCTCTATGGGCGCGTACTGCTGGCTGCTCTCCCTTTTTTCATGCTGCAAAACAGCTTCCAGAGCTTTTTGGCGACGGCGGAAAAGCCGCACTTCGGCCTGCGCGTGACGGTGTTCGCGGGGCTGACGAACATGGTACTCGATTTTCTGCTCGTCTACGTGTTCCCGTTCGGGCTTCTCGGTGCGGCGCTCGCCACGGCGTTTTCGCAGATCGTCGGCGCGCTCATCCCGCTTGTCTACTTTCTCCGCCCGAACGATTCGCTGCTGCGCCTCACGCGTCCGCGCTTTGACTTCCGCGCCCTCGGCAAGGCCTGCTACAACGGCTCGAGCGAGATGGTCAGCAACCTTTCGACCTCTCTCGTCGGCGTACTCTATAACGTGCAGCTCATGGCGATTGCCAAGGAAAACGGCGTGAATGCCTACGGTGTTCTGATGTACGTGAGCTTCATCTTCATGGCGTTTTTCTTCGGCTATTCCATCGCCGTCACACCCGTCGTCGGCTATCACTACGGCGCGAAGAATCACGCCGAGCTCAAGAGCCTCCTCAAAAAGAGCCTGACCGTCACGCTCATCACGAGCCTTGCGATGACGGCCTCGTCCATCCTGCTGGCAAACCCCATCGCACATCTTTTCGTCGGCTACGACGCGGAGCTGTGCGACATGACGGTCAACGCGCTGCGCATCTACGCGCTCTCATTCCTCGTCTGTGGTTTCAATATCTTCGGTTCGGCGTTTTTCACGGGGCTCAACAATGGCACAGCCAGCGCGCTCATTTCGTTCCTGCGCACACTCGTCATTCAGGTCGCCGCGGTACTTCTTTTGCCAAAACTTCTCGGCATCAACGGCATCTGGCTGGCCATCACCGTGGCCGAAGCGCTCACACTGATCGTCACAGAAACGCTTTTCCTCCTCGGACGGAAAAAATACCACTACGCATAAAGCAGATCATCCAAACAGCCGCGGTGGCTCGAACCACCGCGGCTGTGCTTGTGCTTTCTGACGGGCTGTGGTAAGATCATTTCAACAAGCAGAATTTAACAAAGGGGTACGAATATATGAGGAAATCAGCTAAATCTTCCATTATTGCTATTATCTTGGGATATCTTGGCTCTGGATTTGGAGCCGAAATAATGAATTGGCCTCAGCTCGGTCCAATTCTTGCAATTGTTGTAATGGGGTCTGCAATCATTACCTCTTTGGAAAAGGAGAAATAATTGCTTGACAGCTTTCAATTTGTCAAACTGTTGCTCACACGCTTTTTTCACCGACCGGTGCAATCACCGGTCGTTTTTTTGCATTTTCCTCTTGACACCTCATATTGTTGTGATATTATTTTGATATCAAGTTTGGAGGTGCTTTTTATGGAAGAAAAGATCATCACCGGTCACAAAAACGGCATGCTCGTGCTGCTGCTCGAGCTTGTTCTCTACATCGCCGCGGTCGTTTTTCTGATCGTCGGCATCAATGCGGGCTTTCTGCCCCTTGTCGTCCTTTGCGTCATCCTGCTGTTGCTCGGCTGGATCCCACTGTGCGGCCTGCGCGTTCTGAAGCCGCAGGAGGCGCTGGTGCTGACGCTGTTCGGCAAGTACATCGGCACGCTCAAGGGCGAGGGCTTCTACTTCGTCAATCCCTTCTGCTCGTCCTTTAACCCCGCCGCCAAGACGAAGCTCAACCAGTCCGGCGATGTGGACGGCGGCCACAAGGGCACGGACCTTCTCGCTGCCATGCAGGGCGCGTCCGCCGCGGTCGAGGTGGGCGGCAGCAAGAAGATCTCGCTCAAGATCATGACGCTCAACAACGCCCGCCAGAAGATCAACGACTGTCTCGGTAACCCCGTGGAGATCGGAATCGCCGTGATGTGGCGCGTGACCGACACAGCCAAGGCCGTATTCAACGTGGATAACTACAAGGAGTACCTGTCGCTCCAGTGCGACGCGGCGCTGCGCAATATCGTGCGCGTCTATCCCTACGACGTCGCTCCGAATGTCGACACCACGGGCGACGGTCAGGCCGACGAGGGCAGCCTTCGCGGCTCGAGCGAGGTCGTGGCCGCGCGCATCCGCGATGAAATTCAGGCCAAGGTCGCCGACGCGGGACTTGAGATCATCGAAGCGCGCATCACCTACCTCGCCTATGCGCCCGAGATCGCGGCCGTCATGCTCCAGCGCCAGCAGGCCAGCGCCATCATCGACGCGCGCAAGATGATCGTTGACGGCGCGGTCGGCATGGTCGAAATGGCGCTTGAGCGTCTGGCGGAAAAGGGCACGGTCGAGCTCGACGAGGAGCGCAAGGCGGCCATGGTCTCGAACCTGCTCGTGGTGCTGTGCGGCAACCACGATGCCCAGCCCGTCGTCAACTCCGGAAGCCTGTATTAAGCGCGCCGCGCTACTTTTTGAGAGGCTGCCATGAACGACAACGCCAAAAAGCAGGTGCCCCTGCGCCTGTCCCCCAAGCTCTACGCCGCCATCGCCGCCTGGGCAGAGGACGATTTCCGCTCCGTCAACGGCCAAATCGAGTATCTTTTGACCGAGTGCGTGCGCCAGCGGAAAAAGAACGGCAAATACGTCGGCGAGGAGATCGACGTTCCGCCCGAGCTCGATCTCAAGTGAACAAGTGTTAAGAATGTGGAAAGAATTCGTTTCTTTCCGCATTCTTGCTCTTCATTCCATTCAGGAATGGTCATTTGTTCAAACTTTATTGATGACTTTTCCCCGCCGCTGTGTCATAATGTCTTTAAATATTATTTGATCGAAATGAGGTATCCCGTATTGAAAAAACTCAACCAGGCGATCGACCGCTTTTGTATCCTGCACCCGAATTTTGGCATCCCCAACCTGATGCTCTATGTTGTCATCGGCAACGTGGTGCTGGGGCTTTTGTCCAACTTCTCGAACGGCAACTTTCTGAGCTTCTTCTCCTACACGCTCTCGGGTCTTCTCCATGGGCAGGTCTGGCGGCTCGTCACCTTCGTCCTCATCCCTGAGAGCACGAGTCCGTTCTATCTTCTCATCACCTGCTATTTCTACTACTGGATCGGCTCGACGCTCGAGCGGCAGTGGGGCACAGCCAAGTTTACGACGTATTACCTGAGCGGCATGCTGCTCACCGTCGTCGGCGCGAGCATCGTCAGCCTGATCACGGGCTACAGCATCCCCGTCTACGGTGCAAATTATGTCAACTTTGCCATGTTCATGGCCTTCGCGCTCCTCTATCCCGATGCGCAGGTGCTGCTGTTTTTCGTCTTCCCCATCCGCATGAAGTGGCTCGCGTATATTGACGTATTCTACTTCTTCTTCGACATTGTGCGCTACATTGCCGCCGGCAGATGGTACTATTCCATCATGCCCATTGTGGCGCTTTTGAATTTCGTCATTTTCTTCTGGCCCGAGCTTACACGGTTTTGGGGACTCGAACGCCACCAGAGCAAGCAGGCCACGCACTTCCATAACACCGTGCGCGCCCAGCAGCGTCAGGAGCAGTATCAGCAGCAGACGCAGGGCTTCCGCCACAAATGCGCCGTGTGCGGCCGCACGGACGTGACAAATCCTGAGCTGCAGTTCCGCTATTGCAGCAAGTGCGCAGGGTACCACTGCTTCTGCTCTGACCACATTTTCAATCACGTCCACTTTACGGACGAGCAGCCATAAGCAAAGAGAGGCAATCATTATGGCATATACGAAAGAACAGGCGTGGGAGCTGCTCACGCAGTACAACAAGGGTGAATTCCACTTAAAGCACGCCAACACCGTCGCCGACGTGATGCGCTGGTACGCGGAAAAGCTCGGCTACGGCGACGAGGCGGACTTCTGGGAGATCGTCGGCCTTCTCCACGACCTTGATTTTGAGATGTATCCCGACGAGCACTGCATCAAGTCGCAGGAGATCATGCGTGAAAACGGTCTCGACGAGCGCCTGATCCGCGCCACCGCCAGCCACGGCTATGGCCTGCACTTTGACGGCCTTCCCGAGCCTCAGCACGAGATGGAAAAGATCCTCTTTGCCACCGACGAGCTCACAGGCCTGATCGGCGCGGTCGCGCTCATGCGCCCGAGTAAGAGCGTCAGCGATCTTGAGGTCAAGTCCGTCAAGAAAAAGTACAAGGACAAGAAGTTTGCCGCCGGCTGCTCGCGCGAGGTCATCGAGCGCGGCGCGGAAATGCTCGGCTGGGATCTTGACACGCTCATTGAGCAGACGATCCTCGCCATGCGTGCAAGCATTCATGTCGAATAATTTCCCTGCATAACATTTTACCGGTCATCTATTACCTGCGGAAAGGAAGGTGTTTTTATGAGCGATTTTACCCCTACGCCCACGCCGAGTTACAGCGGAAAGCTCCGCAACCATATGCTGATGGTACCCGAGTGCATCAACGAGTGCAGCGGCATCCGCATCTTCGGCAGAACGATCAAGTCCTTTGTCTTTTCCACTGACGTTGCCACCATCGCAAGCGTCAATGCCGATGCGGTGATTGCCGTTTATCCCTTTACCCCGCAGCCGCGCATCGTGCGCGCCGTCATCAGCGTGGCGGATATGCCCGTGTTCTGCGGCGTCGGCGGCGGCTTCACGTCTGGCGCGCGCTCTGTCGCCCAGGCGATGGAGGCTGAGCACTGCGGCGCTTACGGCGTTGTGCTCAACGCGCCCGTTTCGGCGGATATCCTGCGCGACATCAAGTCGCACATCGACATTCCGGTCGTGGCGACCATCGTCTCCGCCACGCAGGACACTGAGGCTCGTATTGCCGCAGGCGTCGACATTCTGAACGTTTCCGCCGCGGCGGAAACGCCGCAGCTCGTCGCCGCGCTCCGCGCCCGTCATCCCGAGATCCCCATCATCGCCACCGGCGGCCCGAAGGATGAGACTATTCGTAAGACCATCGCGGCAGGCGCGAACGCCATCACCTACACCCCGCCCGACAACGGTGTGCTGCTGGCTGAGATCATGCACGCACACCGCGAGCGCTTCCGGTAAGCTACATAAAAAATGCTGGCTCATAAGAGCCAGCATTTTCTTTTGCCTTTTCATCAGTACGGATACGGGAATGCGGAGAACACTGCGTGGCCGCCGACGATGGTAAAGGGATATTCGTAGGCTTCCGTTTTGCCGGTATCCGCCCACGCCTGCGCGGTGTCGTCCCACGCAAGCAGCGTGACCGTCTGCGTCAGCACGCCGCTGTCGCCGTCGAGCGCAACCGTGCACGTGTATCCGCCCAGGCTCTCGTTGCCGCCGCGGCCTGCGGACATGACATAGAGTCTGCCGTCAATATCACGGTAACGCTGCTCAGTGCTGCCCAGCCATTCGTCGGCAAGTTCCGGTGTGACATACCGCAGCAGCAGCGCACGGAGGCCCTCCAGCGTTTCCACGCCCTTGATGTCCGCCAGATCATAAAGATTGCCGTCGACCTCGGCTGTCACATTGTAATCCATCGGCGGATCGTCCATATAAAACCACGACCACAGTGTCGCCGCCGCCTTGAAATCCGCTGTCACGGTCTGCTCCTGCGACACGCTCAGGATCGTCTTCGCGTGCTCGCTGAGCGCGTTGTAAAATTCGCTGTACGGCACCGAGAACACCTGCGGCCCCGCCGCATACGGCGCGATGACGTACTGGTCGAACGTGACCGTCAGGCCGTTTTCCGTAAAGTTCAGCGTCGCGAGCGTGGGGAAATCCTGCAAATAAGAGTCATAATCGTCAAAATATCCTTCGCTGAGACCCTTTTGCGCGATCTGCTCGTAGATATTCCAATAAATACTCTCCTGCAGCGAGTTTCCCTGCAAATCGCCCTCCTCCGAGGCCAGCGCGTCCAGCGTCAGGAATTCGCCCGTCGTCAGATCAAAGCTCCACGCGCGGGTGGCGGAATTCGGATGCACGCCGCCGTAGTAGGTGTAGTTCTCCGCCGCGATGCTCAGGAACTTCCCCTCGGTCATGTAGGTCTGCGTCAGGCTCAGCTCGTTCGTCCAGTAGCTTCCGTTCAAAAAGACCGATGTGCCGTTTTCCGCATAGAGCTCCTTGGCCTCTGCGGCCATCTGCGCCGCCTCGGACTCAAGCCCCGCGAGCACGTTGTTCATCTCCGTGTTGAAGGCGTTCTGCGCCGTGAACTGCGCGGGGTTGCCCGTGCCGCCGTTCGCCGTCACGTTCTCCGCCAGCGTGTAGAGCTCGCCGTCCTCCGTGCGCAGTTCGAGCACCGGCAGTTCGTAGCGCTCCGCCAGAAGCACCGTGCCGTCGTCGGCCTTGTACTCGTTTTCGTAAACTTGCGTCGCGACTTCAAAGTGCAGCGTGCTCGCCTGCGGCGGCGCGTTGTCCTCCGGCCCGCCGGGCGCTCCTGCGCCGCAGGCGGTCAAATTCAGCGCCAGCACGCAGCAAAGCAGCAGCGTCATCCATTTTTTCATTCTGTTCTCCTTTCGAGATCTCGGTTCCTTGCTCAAACGATCACAGGCCCCTCCGTCCACGCGCTGCTGCCTCTGGCCGCGCGCAGCTCGGGATAGGCGAGCACGTATTGATCCGCTGCGCGCGCCGTCAGAGCGAAGAGCTTCTGCGCCTCCTCGCTCAACGCGCGCACATCGGCGCTCTTGGTCAGCACCGGCGCGCTTCCCGTTTTTTTGATCGTTTTGAGCAGCTTTCGTCCCCGCTCATTGCACGCCAGCACGCGCAGATAGGGGACCTCCGGCGGCACATCCGCCGCCGTCACGTCCAGATACGCCGCAAGCAGCATCCGCCGCAGCCGCGCATAGGCATAGCGCTTCGTCTTCACCGCGGAGAGCAGCTCGTCGACGGACGCTGCCGTCCGCGCTGCGTCATAAAACCGGCGATAAAGGCCTTCATTCCCGCTGTCATAGCGGGCGAAGTCCTCCTCGCACATCGCGCGCAGCCGGGAAAGCACCGCTCGCTCCGCATTCTGCATCGTCACCGGCGCGCGGCCCGCTGCGCATTCGCGCGCATAGATGGCGGCGCTCTCCGCCGTCAGATACGCGGAGGCGTCCTCTCCGTTCGTGAGCAGCTCGCGGATGTGGCTCGCCGAGGCGAAGCCCTTCGCCGCACCCCCGTTGTGCCCGACGACCTTTCGCAATATTGCCAGCGGCGCGATGGTACTGCCGCTTTGCAGCAGCGCCTTGCAGTATTCTACGCCGAGGATATCGTTCGGCTCCCGGAGCACCGCGGCATCCTCGCCGATAAGCGCCCTCGCGGCGCTCTCCCTCGCCGCGGCAAAGGACAGGCCCTTGGCAAGCTCCTCTCGCAGCGCGTCGGGAAAATCCGCCCGCAGCAGTGCCTTTGCCGCGCGCTGCAATTTCGCCGCGTTACCGCATTCGCTGCCAAAGGCCAGCGTGTCGGCCACGCCCGTCGCCGCCAAAATGCTCACGCCGCCGCGGGCAAAGCCCTCCGCCGACGAAATGGCCCACGGCAGCGGCAGCTCAAGGACTAAATCTGCCCCGCCGCGCACGGCAGCCTCGGCGCGCGCATGCGCGCGTTCAATGGCAAAATCGCCCCGCTGGACAAAATCGCCGCTCATCGCGCACACGACCGCGCACTCTTCCTCGCCTGCCAGACGGCGCAATTCATCAATTTGCCACTTGTGGCCGCGGTGGAAGGGATTATATTCGCATATTATACCAAATACCCTCATGGAAGTCCTCTCAAAGCGGTTACAAAAGAGTTACGTTTTGTTAAATTTACTTGTCTTTGCAAAAAAAGTTGTTATAATATATTTTGTATTGAATTATACATCCGATCAATTTGATTCTTATTTTATCGGAAATTCGGGCGCAATGCAAGCGCCCTCGGAAAAAGGAGTATACTTATGAATGTTCTGGTCATCAACGCAGGTTCTTCTTCCCTGAAGTATCAGCTGCTCAACCCCACCACGGGCGAGCTGCTGGCGAAGGGTCTGTGCGAGCGCATCGGCATCGACGGTCTGTTCACCTATAAGCCCCAGCTTCCCGGCAAGGAAGCCATCAAGGCCGCTTCCGTCTCCATGCCCACCCACAGCGAGGCTATCCAGGCCGTGCTGAACGCGCTCGTCGACGAGAAGAACGGCGTCATCGGCTCCATGAAGGAGATCGACGCTGTCGGCCACCGCGTCGTCCACGGCGGCGAAAAGTTTGCCAAGTCCGTCGTCATCACCGACGAGGTCATGCAGGCAATCGAGGAGTGCAATCCCCTCGCCCCGCTCCACAACCCCGCCAACATCATCGGCATCAAGGCCTGCCAGGAGCTCATGCCCGGCGTGCCCATGGTCGCCGTGTTCGACACTGCCTTCCACCAGACCATGCCTCCCGTGGCTTACACCTATGCTCTTCCCTATGAGTACTATGAGAAGGACAAGGTCCGCCGCTACGGCTTCCACGGCACCTCTCACAAGTATGTTTCCCAGCGCGCGGCCGATATGCTCGGCAAGCCCATCGAGCAGCTCAAGCTGATCTCCTGCCACCTCGGCAACGGCTCCTCCGTCACCGCGATCGAGGGCGGCAAGAGCGTCGACACCTCCATGGGCTTCACCCCGCTCGCCGGTCTTCCCATGGGTACCCGCTCCGGCGACATTGACGCCGGTATCCTCGAGTACCTGATGAACAAGTACGGCATGGACATCAAGGAGATGGTCAATGTCCTCAACAAGAAGTCCGGCGTCATGGGCGTCAGCGGCGTCAGCTCCGACTTCCGCGATCTCGAAGAGGCCTTCGAGCAGGGCAATGAGCGCGCCGGCCTTGCCGTCGATATGTTCAACTACGGCGTGAAGAAGCTCATCGGTGCGTATGCCGCCGCGATGGGCGGCGTGGACGCCATCATCTTCACCGCAGGTGTCGGCGAGAACAGCGCTTCCCAGCGCATGGCCATCGCCTCCGGCCTCGAGTTCATGGGCGTCAAGATGGACGAGGACGCCAACAAGGTCCGCGGCGAAGAACGCGTCATCTCCGCGCCCGACTCCAAGGTCACCGTCCTCCTCATCCCCACGAACGAGGAACTCATGATCGCCATGGATACCGAGGCGCTCGTCGGCTAAGTCATCGACAATCGATTATAAAAGATCCGCTTACGAAATTCGTAAGCGGATTTTTTTATTGCCGGTCTTCGAGCCACTGCATCGCGCCATAGGCGAGCAGTGCGCTCCCGCGCGGTAAAATGTTCTCGTTGAGGACGACGCTCTCGTTGTGCATGGGCTTTCCGTAGCGCGCGTCCTCCTGCGCCGTGCCCGCGCCGAGCAACAGATACGCGCACGGCAGCTCGTAGGTGTAGGACGCAAAGTCCTCCGAGCCCATGCCGCCCTCACGCAGGCGGTAGACGCTCTTCTCGCCGAACAGCATTTCGGCGCAGCGTGCCATCTGCTCGGTCAGCGCCTCGTCGTTTTTGAGCGGCGGCGCGCTCGCGAGCTCTTCGACGCTCGCACTGCCGCGGAAGGCCCTGGCCGTCGCGTCCGCGATCTCGCCGATGCGGCGCAGGATCAGCGCGGTCACGTCGCGGTCGAACGTGCGGATCGTGCCCTCGATCACGGCCTCCTGCGGGATGATATTCGGCGCGTGCCCCGCGCTGAATTTGCCCATTGTCACGATGGCGGGCGTCTTTGCGGGCAGCTCGCGCGCCGTGATCTCCTGAAGCGCAAGGTAGATGTGCGCGGCAATGTTGATTGGGTCGACGCCCGTCTCCGGCATTGCCCCGTGACAGCCGACACCCTTGACCGTGATGCGAAACAGCGTGCAGCCCGCCATAAATGTTCCCTTGCCGCACAGCACCAGGCCCGACGGCGTCCCGGAGTTCACGTGCAGCGCCATCGCCGCCTGCGGCTCCGGCGCCTCCAGCACACCGGCCTTAAGCATTGCTTTCGCGCCCGTGAAGCCTTCCTCGTCGGGCTGGAAGACGAGCTTCACCGTGCCCTTGAGTTCGCTTTGATGCGCCTTGAGCAGCCTTGCAGCGCCCAGCAGCATCGCGGCATGCATATCGTGTCCGCAGGCGTGCATGCTGCCGTTTTCCGAACGGAACGGCAGGTCGGTCTTCTCCCGCACCTTGAGCGCGTCCATGTCGGCGCGCAGCAGGATACAGCGCCCCATGTCTTCGCCCGTGAGCTCCGCGACCACGCCGCCGCCCAGCTCGCGCGGCTCATAGCCGAGCAATCGCAGCTTTTCTTCGACAAATTGAACCGTCTGCGGCAGGTGCGCGCCGACCTCCGGCGCGCGGTGGATCGCTCTCCGGTTCTCGACGATCTCATTTTTCATTTCGATGGCTTCCGCCAGTAACGTCTTTCCGTTCATACAAAGTCCTTTCTCATTTCTGCGCGGCGGCTTTTTTTGCCGCGCGCTGCTGCGCTGTCCGCCGCACGAGCTCGCACAGCGGCAGGATGTATAAAAAGCACGCAAACGCCATGCCCGTCATCGGCGCGCCGACGGTCGAGAGCGGCGTCGCCCCCGCGATCGACCACGGGATCAGCGGCGCGACGACGACGGCGCTGTTTTCAAGGTTGATGGCAAATTCTTCTTTATCCTTCTGCGACGGCGCGCAGAGCTGGTGTGTCAGGATGATCGTCAACGTCTGGTTGCAGGCGAGAAGGCTCGCCAAAACCGCCGTCAGCAGCATTGAGGCATAGGGCGAGGTCCTCTCACTCAGCGCCGTCACGCGCCCGCACAGCCCGTCGAGCAGCCCCGTCTTGCGAAAAATGCCGGAATACGCCGACGAGATCATCACGATCAGCGCCACGCGCACCATTGAAATGATGCCGCCGCCGTTGAGCATCGCGCCGACCTCGGCGTCCGACGCCGTGTAGCCTAAGATTGCGGTCTTGAGGATCGTCACCGCGTCCAGATGCCGCAGGAAAATGCACAGCACGACCGCCGCTAAAATGCTGACCGACATCGCCTTTTTCACGTTCACGCGTAGGACCGACAGGAGCAAAATGAGCACCGCCGGCAGGCACATGACCCAGTGAAGCGTCATCTCGCGCCCGTAGAGCGACCACAGCTCGCCCGCCGCGCCGCTGCCGCTTTTCACTATGCCGAGTACCGCATAGACGCCGCAGCTCAGAAGAAACGGCACGAGCGCCGTCTTGAGCATGCGCTTGATGTTGTCGTAAATGTTCGTCTCCGTCAGCTCGCTCACGAGCAGCGCGCTCGTCGAGACCGGCGAGCAGCGGTCGCCGAAGTACACGCCCGAAAGCATCGCGCCGCCGAGCAGCACGGGGTCCATGCCCATCGAAATGCCGACACTCACGCAGATGGTGCCCATCGTCGCCGCCGTGCCGAACGCCGTGCCTGTCAGCATCGAGACGCCGCAATTCAGCAAAAACGTCATCAGCAGCAGAATTTCCGGCCGAATGAGGTCAACGGCGCAGCAGATGATGAACGGCAGCGTGCCGCACGCGCGCCAGAACGCCGTCAGAATACCGATCAGCGGAAAGACGAGCAGCACGCTTGCCGATGTCTTCACGCCCGAGCAGATCATCTTCCCGAGCTCTTTCCACGAAAAGCCCTGCTTTTTGCCGTACAGCGTAAAGATCACGAGTCCCGCCAGGAGCGCGTAGAGGATGTTCGTCCCCAGCACGATGCACACGAGCAGCGCAAGGCAGAATAAAACGATCGCAGCCATCCAAGTCCTCCCTATCCTTTTTAACACAGCATCGCTATCTTAGCACAAAGCAATCAAAAAGAAAACCCGTTTTTATCCCACCGCATACGCCCACAGCGGCAGCGTCAGCATGGATAAAAGCGTTGTGAACACGACATTTCGCGCGGCGAACGGCGCGTCGCTGCCGTATTTGGCGGCAAAGATGGCCGCCGTCGCGCCCGCGGGCATGCCCGTCATCAGGACACTCCCGCCAAACGCCGTCGGTTCAAGGTGCAGCAGCAGCCCAACGCCCAGCGCTGCCGCGGGCAGCAGCGCGAGCCGCAGCAAGCTGAACTTTACCGTGTCGCGGCTCACGATGCTCTTGAGCGGCGCATCCGTCAGGATCGTGCCGACAATAAACATCGTCAGTGCGGAGTTGCAGTTCCCGATGTACTTTACCGTGTTCAGGATCACGGACGGCAGCTGCACCTGCGTCACCATGCAGAGAAGTCCCAAGTAGATGGCGACAAGGCAGGGGTGCGTCAGCACGTTTTTGATGGCCTTTCTCTTCTCCACCGTCTCGCCCGCGACAAAGTACGTCGTGCCGACCGACTACATCACAATGCGCATCGGGATCAAAAAAATCGAGGTGTAGAGCACGCCGACCAGCATCATCGCAAAAAGCGTGAGCTGCAAGCTCCCCAGCTCTAAAATGCTCATGTTCCTCTCCCGCCATCCTTTCCGATATGCCCTGCAAGCCGGAGTGCAGCAGGCGGAAATTGCAAAATCTCCTGCTGGTGCTCCGGCGGTCAGGTTCCCCCACGCAAAGCGAACGAACGTGTGTGGATGGAGGCGCGGTGAAAAAGAAAAACCGTGCGCTTTGCCGTTCGTTCAGCCTTTCGTTGTCTTTAGTATAAGCGCGGATTTTCATCTTGTAAAACTGTTAAAATTGATATATTCTACAAGAAGCAGCTGTAAAAGGAGCGTTCCCATGAATTTCCATTCTCTTGACTATTTTCTCGTGCTCGCGCGGGAGAAAAACTTCACCCGCGCCGCCGAAGCGCTGCACATCACGCAGCAATCACTCTCATCGCACATTGCCAATTTAGAGCGCGAGCTGAACTGCACGCTCGTTGTGCGCCGCACGCCGCTCGAGCTCACCTACGCAGGCCGGACGTTTCTGCGCTATGCCGAATCCATCGGCCAGACGCGCCAGGCCATGGAGCGCGAATTCTGCGACATCTCCGAAAATCAGAAGGGCGAGCTGCGCGTCGGCATCGCCTATACGCGCGGCCGCGCCATCATGCCGCACCTGATCCCCGCCTTTCAGCGCAGATACCCGAATGTCGAGATCACGCTGCTCGAAGGCTCGAACGACGCGATCCAAAAGGCGCTGCTCAGCGGCGGCATTGACCTCGCCATCGCCGCCTTTCCCCGCCCGCTCCCCGGCGCGGTGCTTGAGGATTACTATCTGGAGCACACCGTGCTATGTCTGTCTGATGGACTGCTCGCGCAGTGCGGCATCGACCTTGACACGCACCGCGGCGAGATCGCCTCGGGAAATTTGAGCTCCCTGCGCGGCTGCCCCTTTGTCCTCGGCTCCGCGGAGGACATCGGCGGGCGCATCGGGCGCGGACTTTTGCGCTCCTCGGGCGTCTCGCCCGTCAGCAAAGCGACGTCGGAAAACGTCGAAACGCTGCTCGCGCTCTGCGAGCAGGGCGTCGGCGCATGCTTCTGCCCGGAAAATCTGCTGCACACAGCGCTCTCGCCCGAGCAGCTCGCGCACCTGCACATTCTCCCGCTCTGCCCAGAGGCTTCCTATCCCATCTGCTTTGGGTACTTGAGCCGCTCGTATCCGTGGAGCGTGCTCTCGGAATTCATCCGCATCGCCCGCGAGCAGACTGCATAAGCACCATAAAAACGCCGCCCGTACATTTATTGCACGGACGGCACTCTTTTTTACTTCTTCACCGCAGGCTGCTGCTGGGTGATGCAGTGGATATTGCCGCCGCCGAAGGCGACCTCCTTCGTCTGCACACCCACGACCTCGCGGTCGGGGAACATTTTCTGCACCTGTTCGATGGCGACTGCGTCGTTTTCGTCGCCGTACTGCGGCAAGATGACTGCGCCGTTGACGATCAAAAAGTTCATATACGACGCGATGCTGACCTCGCCGTCCTCACGCGGGATAGTACCCTCCACAGCGTCGATGGTATCCGCGCCCTCGAGTAAGCACGGCTTTTTCGTCAGACAGAGCTTGTGAACCTTTAATTTGCGACCCTTGGCGTCCGTCGCCTCGCTCAGGAATCTGTAAGCCGCCTGCGCCTGCTCATAAAACGGATGGTTCTTATCCTCCGTCCAGATGCAGGCGACCTCGCCGGGTGCGATGAAACACGCGACGTCGTCAATGTGCCCGTTCGTCTCGTCAGGGTCGATGCCGTCCTTGATCCACAGCACCTTCTCGCAGCCGAGGTAGTCGCAAAGCATCTGCTCGATCTCTTCTTTCGACTTGTCGGGGTTGCGGCCCTCAGAGAGCAGGCACATTTCAGTCGTCAGCACCGTGCCCTCGCCGTCGACGTGGATAGAGCCGCCCTCGAGCACGAAGCCCTCTGTGCGGTAGCTGTCCACATCCGCGATCTCGCAGATCTTGCGCGCGATCTGGTCGTCCTTGTCCCAGGGGAAATACAGCCCGTCGACGAGCCCGCCCCAGGCGTTGAACTCCCAGTCCACCGCGCGAAGACCGCCCTTGTCGTTCACAAGGAACGTCGGCCCGCAGTCGCGCACCCACGCGTCGTCGCTCTCGAGCTCCACGACGCGGATATTTTCGGGGAGCTTGGCGCGCGCGTTCTGATACTGGCGCACGGATGCGCCGACCGTGACCTTTTCAAATTTTGCGATGGCCTTGGCAACATCCGCAAAGGTCTTCTGCGCGGGCTTGCCGCCGTCGCGCCAGTTGTCGTTTCGCTCGGGCCAGAGCATCCACACGCCCTGCTGGGGCTCAAATTCGGCGGGCATGCGATACCCGTCCTGCTTCGGCGTTGTGCCGATGATTCGTTTTGCCATAACTTTGTCTCCTTATGATGAAACCGTACTTAGCTGCGCGCGTTTTTTCCGCGCAGCGCGATCAGCACCTCGCCGATCGCCACGCTGAGGATCGACCCGATCGTAATGGGCAGAAAGCTCGCAAGCGTCTCTGCGTCAAACGAGAGCGGGACCGCAGTGAAAATGATCGAAATGACGATGAGCACCATCGGCACGTAGGCGATCCATTTGAGCGCCGTGTCAGACCCCGGCACGCGGAACGGGCGCGGCGTCTTCGCATCCTCGCGCCGCAGCTTCAAAAACGCCGGAAACACGGGAAGATAGCTCAAAAGCAGCATCACGAGATTCAGCGCGAAAAAGCTCCAGAAGAGTGACGAGTCTGGCGACGCCATCTCGATGAGCACGCCCAAAACACACACGCACGAGGCGACGACGCCCGACGTGACCGCCGCGCCGACGGGCATGTCGTTCTTTGCCCAGCGCCTGGCGAACACCCGCGGCATATCGTTGTGGTCCGCCGCCAGCGCCGCCGTCGAATTGACGCCCATCGACCACGAGATCATGTTGCCGAACAGCGTCACGAGGAACAAAAGCGCCACCACGCCCACGAGCACGCCGCCGCTGCCGCCCAGAATGAGCGACACCGCGTCGATAAGCCCCGAATCCACGCTGATCTCACGCACATCCACTGCCGCGCCGATGCCGAACGCCGAGAAGAGGTAGATGGCCGCGATGACGATGCCGCCGGTCACGATGGACTGCGGGATCTGCTTTTTCGGGTCGCTCATGTTGTTTGCGTACGTGCACACGACCTCAAAGCCGAGGAAGTTGAAGATGATGACGGAGATATACGAGAGGCTGTTTAAGTCGAACGACGGCAGAAATGTCCGCGCCGACATGTCGTTGACAAAGCCGTAACGGCTGATATACCACACGCCGAGCCCGCCGACCAGCAGCGCCAGCACGATCTTGATGACAGCGCTCACGTTCAGGATAATGATGCTGTCGCACACGGGATAGCACGCGATGAGCGTGACGATCCAGATGAACAGAAGCTCGACCACGAGCGAGCCGAACGTCCCGAGGCTCCGCCCCGTGATGAATGTGATAAGCTCGGGGCACATCACCGCGAGCGACGCCATCCACAGTGGGAAGTTGATCCAGTAGTACCACGAGGCGCGCGCCGCCCACTTGCCGTTCGGATACGCCGCGTGGATCCAGTCATAGAGCCCGCCGTCTCCCGCGTAGGCTGTGCCGAGCTCGGCGGCAATGAGGCCGTAGGGCAGCAGAAACGCCAATATCATAAAGATCCACCAGAAATACTGGCTGTTGCCGATCGACGCGACCGGCGCCGCCGCCTCGGCGACAAACACCACGCAGATGACCGACAAAATGACGTCTGCAAGCCGGAATTGATTCTTCTCCATGGTTTTTCTCAGCTCTTTTCCGCTTTCGAAACGCCGCAGTAGGCCTCGACGCAGCCGAGCTTGTCGCAGAGCACTTTGTCAAGCTCCTCCTTCGCCGCCGCGATCTGAAGACCGCTCGGCTCCTTGCGGCAGCGTGTAAAGTAGACAAGAAGGCCGCGCATGGCCGTCAGGCGGTTGCCTGCCTCCTCCCAGCAGAGGGAGGCGTCGCTGTCGGCGACCTCGTCGGTCACGTCCTCGCCGCGCGTCGCGGGCAGGCAGTGCATGAATTTGCAGCCGAGGTTCCCCAGCTGCATCAGCTCGCGGTTGACCTGATAGTCGTGGAAGACGCGCACGCGCTCTTCCTTCGGCATCTCGTTTTCGTAGAGACCGTACCACACATCGGTATAGATGAAGTCCGCGCCGCGTACGCTCTCGCGGTCATCGGTGACAAGGTAGCTGCCGCCGGAGAGCGCGCAGTTCTTCTTCATGATCTCCTTGTGCTGCTCATTCAGCTGGTGGCCCTGGGGGCCGTACTGGACAAAGTGCATGCCGAGCTTCGTCGTGATAAAGCCGAGCGACGCGCACACCTGCGTCGCGTCGCCCACGAACACGACCTTGCAGTCCTCTAACTTTTTCCCCTGCGGAAGGTTCTCCACGATCGTGCAGAGGTCGCCGATCTCCTGCGTGGGGTGGTTGTAGTCCGACATGCCGTTGATGACGGGGATGGTGCAGCTTTTTGCGAGCTCTTCGATCGTCTTGTGCTCGATGACGCGCGCCATCACGACATCGACAAGCTTTGAGAGTACCTTGCCCGTGTCGCCGATGGTCTCATGCCCGCCGAGCTGGATCATACCGGGGCCTAAATACTGCGCGTGCCCGCCCATCTGGCTCATCGCGGTCTCAAACGAGACGCGCGTGCGCGTAGAGGACTGCTGGAAGATCATGCCGAGCGTCATGTTGCGCATCAGGGGCGGATAGTAGCCCGCCTTAATGGCCTTTTTGATGGCGAGCGACAAGTCAATGATGTCGAGCAGTTCCTGCTTTGTGAATTCATTGGTGTCGATAAAGTCTTTTTTCATACGATTCCTCCGACATTTCAAGTTGCTTTTTGCCGCGGAGGCAGACGCCGCGGCGAATGCTGCGCTTAGTGTCTGCACTTTTTTCCAGTTCATGCGGAAAAAACTGTGCAACATGACACAAATCACGCCGCATTCCGTCGCCGCTGTGTATTTTACATAGATTTTACAATTCTCCTCTGGCAGTTTTGACATTTGGCGCGTAAACTATTACTTGGTTATAAATAGGGTCTCAAAAAAGAAAAAAGGAAAGATAGAAAATATGGATATTTTCAATGTGCTCACGATGATCGGCGGGCTGTGCCTGTTCCTCTTCGGCATGAACCTGATGGGCCAGGCGCTCGAGCGCCGCGCGGGCGGTAAGCTCCGCTCCCTTCTCGACAAGATGACCGGCAGCGTATTCGCCGGATTTTTAACGGGCCTTGGCATCACGGCCATCATCCAGAGCTCGTCCGCCACCACGGTCATGGTGGTCGGCTTTGTCAACTCGGGCCTGATGACGCTGCGTCAGGCCATCAACGTCATCATGGGCGCCAACGTCGGCACGACCGTCACGGCCTGGCTTTTGAGCCTTGGCGGCATCGACTCCGGCAACTTCTGGATCAAGCTCTTAAAGCCCTCATCCTTCACTCCCGTCCTTGCGCTCATCGGCATCATCTACTACATGTTCTGCAAGGACAACAAGAAAAAGGACACCGGCATGATCCTGCTCGGCTTTGCCACGCTCATGTTCGGCATGGAGACGATGAGCGGCGCAGTCGCGGGCCTCAAGGATGTCCCCGCGTTCACGAATCTCTTTGTTGCCTTTCAGAATCCCCTCCTCGGCGTGCTCGCCGGCGCGCTGCTCACGGCCATCATCCAGTCGAGCTCCGCGTCCGTCGGTATTTTGCAGGCGCTCGCCGTCACGGGCTCGGTGAGCTATGCCGCGGCCATTCCCATCATCATGGGCCAGAACATCGGCACGACTGTCACGGCCATGCTGTCGTCCATCGGCACGAACAAAAACGCCCGCCGCGCCGCGGTCGTTCACCTTCTCTTCAATGTCATCGGCGTTGTCGTGCTGCTGACGGTCTTCTGCATTGTGCGCGCGGCTTTTGCGCCCGCGCTGCTGGATGAATCCGCCACCATGGCGGGCATCGCCGTCACACACTCGGTCTTCAACGTCCTCTGCACCGCCATGCTCCTGCCCGCGGGCGGCCTTCTTGAAAAGCTCGCCTGCCGCATCGTCCCCGACGATTCCCAGACGCAGGGTGAAAAGACGACCGAGCTCGACGAGCGTCTTCTCCCCACCCCGTCCCTCGCCCTTCGCCAGAGCCGCGCCGTCGCCCGCGAAATGGCGGACTGCGCCGTGCGCGCGCTGAACAACGCTCTCACCGCCCTTGACCACAACACGCCCGAGCTCGCCCAGAGCATCCACGACGATGAGGAGCTTTGCGACCACTATGAAGATATCCTCGGCACCTACCTCGTCAAGCTCAGCACGCAGAAAATGGGCCGCGACGAGAGCGAGGAGGCGACCGAACTCTTAAAGACCATCGGCGACTTTGAGCGCATTTCTGACCACGCGGTCAACATTCTCTCCTCCGCTGAGGAGATGGAGCAAAAGGGCCTCACGTTCTCCGGCAGCGCCCTCAACGAGCTCGCCATTCTCACCTCCGCCATCCGCGAGATCCTTTCGCTCTCGCTCAAGTCCTTCTCCTCGCAGGACGTCGCGCTCGCCCAACAGGTCGAGCCGCTCGAGCAGGTCATCGACACGCTCAAAGAGCAGATGCGCACGCGCCACATCCTGCGCATGCAGCAGGGCCATTGCAGCATTGAGGCTGGCTTTGTCCTCTCCGATCTTCTGACCGACCTTGAGCGCACATCCGACCACTGCTCCAACATCGCCGGCTGCGTCATCGACGCCCGTGCGCATAACCTCAACCTGCACGAAACGCTGCGCCAGGCCAAGACTGCCGACGGCAGCTTCCAGCAGACGTACGAATCCTACGTGGAAAAGTACCAGCTTCCTGTTCCGTCGTCAAACGTGTAAAAAGCGGGGCGCTTGCGAGCGCCCCATTTTTGCTATTTTCTTGCTTGTAAAGCGCCCGTTTCCCTGCTATACTACGGTCATTAGGTTATTTCCGCGCAAACTGTCAATTTTGCGCGGTAGGAAAGGATGATACCATGGACCCGATTTATGAGATCGAATTGCAGGACTGCCCCTACTGCCGCGGCACCGGTACGGTGGAGGATGAGCAGGGCTGGTGCGTTTATGTCACCTGTGTCGACTGCGGCGCGCAGACCGCGCACGCAAGCTACGAGTCCCCCGAGGAACGTCTGGCCGCCGCGCAGCAGGTCGCGCACCTGTGGAACGTCGGCAAGGTTCTGAACCCCGGCGTCGGCGACTGATTCGACTGGAACTGCATAAAAAGGACGGAAGAAAAGCATCTTCCGTCCTTTTTGCGCTCAACCGCCGTTTGAGCGCGCGAAACTCCCCCTCCATTGCGCGTTTTCCTGCAATCGGCTATACTGAACTCATCAAGGACGTCCGCACTTTATAGAAACGGAGTTTTGCCTTTATGAACATCGACATCGGCAGCAAGATCAAAACGCTGCGCCTCTCCAAAAGCATGACACAGGATCAGCTTGCAAAAGCCCTCCACGTGAGCGCGCAGGCCGTGAGCAAGTGGGAAAACGGAGTTTCACATAGTTAAAGATACCACACCAATCCCACGCTGACTTTTGCTCAACCGATACAGCCGGAGGGCTGGATAACAAGAAAAGGCGGTATGCGCCCCGTGGAGGGGTAGCGTACCGCCTTTTCTTGTGGGGGTTTCCAAAGGGGGCAACGCCCCATTTGGCACACGACTTTGCTTGCAAAGTGTAGTGTGTTATACCTGCTGGCTTGGCTGACGGGGGAAACGGGGTGCGGTGCTTTTTGCGCCCCGCTTGCTCCGTCAGGAAAACAGGCTGACTTTTTGTGAATGGGAATGAACAAAAAATCGGGCTGTTTTCAGAGAACGGCGGCAGGTATATGAAAGCCTCCGTCCCTCGTCCTACGCTCCGACTTGTGGACAAAATGTCCCGAAGTTGTGGCCACACTCCCGGAAAAGTAGCAGGACAGCGTGCAACCGTCAAGGCTGAAATGAACGGGTTTATACCCGGCCTTGACTGCCGCCCTCCGTCCCGCTGAACGGGCAGACAAGGCGGCCAATCCCTCAAAGTGCTTGGCCGCACTCTTTTTAATTTAGGAGCGTTCTCCCTTTCAAAATTGAAATGGGCGGGAAGCCATTTTGTGGCTTTCCCGCCTTGATTACCTTTTAGCAAAGACGGGCGGGGATGTCAACGGCGGCGCATGAAATGCGCCGTTCATCTTGACCGTTGACTGGCTCGGTTGGCTTTGCTATTTTTATTGAATCGCATATTGGTAAATTGCGTTGATATGTACTTGGGTGGTATTCACAATTGGAACATTAACATCTTCGGATTTTATGGCAAGTGGCAACTCAGTACAGCCGAGAATGAGTGCATCTACATTTTCTTTTGCAATATATTTATTTGCCAGTGCAATCATTTTCTCTTTATCGCTTGGAATTACTATACCATTCTCCAAATTGGGGTATATCAGTTTCCCTAATAGAGATATTTCTGCGTTAGATGGGATAACCGCTTTTATCCCGTTTGCTGTTAATGCTTTTTCATAAAGACCGCTACGCAAAGTTGATTCTGTTCCAAAAATAAGTGCTTTTTTGAAACGAAGCCGCTTAAGTTCCTTAATGGTTTCCTCGACAATGCTAATTACAGGTAGCGGGAAATTATTGCATATTCTATCCCACACAATATGTTCTGTATTTGCGGTAATAGCAGCAATCTCTGCACCAGCGGCTTTCAAATTGGAGAGACTGGAAAGTAAATATTCTCCTAAAACTGAATAGTCACTATTTTCGAGCGCCACATCGTGTTTAAGCATATTCACACTATCAATCACAATTTCTGGATATATGCTGTTATTTTGTTCATTCAAACTTTTTTGTATAAGTCCCAAATAATACTCTACTGTTGAAGCGGGGCCAATCCCTCCGACAAGTCCTATTTTCTTCATTTAGTTACCCCTAACATTGTATAAATCATTTGTTCTCAAAATTGAAATGGGCGGCAAGCCATTTTAGGGCTTTGCTATTCAGTCCACACCAGAAAGGCTCATGTATAAAAGCGGATAAGGATTGCCCTGTTCGTCAAGATCTGTCCTTTTGTAAACCTGAAAGCCCATGTGTTCATAAAAGCCCTTGGCCTGCGGATTCTGCTCATTCACAGCCACCCGCTCTACGGCATAGGTTTTAATCCCATATTGGAGCAGGCGCTTTCCGAGACCCTTTCCTCTTTCTTCCGGGGAAATGAACAGCATTTCCAATGTGCCGTCCTCTATCCCCATAAAAGCCACGGGGCAGCCCATATCATCTTCGGCAATCATCAAATGAGCAATTCCAATGAGCGCCTGCGGCACATATTCTTTTATCTTTTTGATTTCGCTGTCTGACAGAAACAGGTGTGTCGCTCTTACAGAACTTTCCCATACCGTCAGCAGCCGATTTATGAAATCCGGTGTCCTGTTTTTGGGTTCTACTTCAATGATTTTCATTTTTCCTTTGTGTATATCCGCTTTCTCATTTTCTCCCTCGCTGTGGGTTTGGATTTTTCAGCAAGTCCGACTTCTGTGCAATCCTTTTCAGCCATTTCTTTTCCTCGTCTGACAGCTTCCCATAATTCAGCTTGAGTCGCTTGCAGATAAAGGCCATCGCAGCCTGTTCCGGGTCGCTGTTTGGGCTGGCGGCTTCTTCGGCGGTCTGCAAGAAATCTTCCAGAGGATTGTCCTCCGGGACGCTGAAAAAATCGTCCTTGTGGGCTTCCCGCAGGTCAAGGGCTATCTTGTTTATATCCTGCTGTATCACATGGCGGCAAAAGCTGTCATCGTCAATGTGGGCGGCGATCAGCTGCCTTAACTGCGGGTCAGTCAGACCGGGATTGTGCTGCTTCATAATGGTTGCGCTCACAGCGTCCACAATGGCGTTTGCCCCCTGTACCTGCTTTGCCGCTATGCCGTTCACATAGATTTCAAGGTCAGCCATGAGCCGGGGAAAATCCGGGTGCGTCGCCAGTTCACACAGGAGGCCATTATCCACCAGCCCGCTTTTCAAAAATTCAATCATATCATCACTCAAACGCAGGTCTGCAAGATCGGCGTTTGGGTGATTTTTTGTTTCAGCGCGGCACAGCAGATAATCAACGGACACTTCGTAAAATTTCGCCAGCTGGATAAGGGCATAGTGGCTGATGTCCTTGAACTTGTCCCCCTCATAGCTGCCTAACGCAGACTTGGAGAGATGGGTTTCCTCCGCAAGCTGCTCCAGCGTCAGGCCACGCTCCACACGCAAGTCTTTTAGGCGTTCCTGTATAGATAGTTCCATGCTCTCCCTCCTTGTCTGCTCGATAAATGGGAATTTATATTTTTTTCTGTAAATAAATCATATCTGTTAGTTGAACCCCACCTTCAAAAATAGGGTGGTCATAGTTATCAATAAAAAAATTTTTAATGCTGTGTGAGCGGGCAAAACCACATTTTTCATAAAAAGGAACGGTCAACGGGCTATCCCCTGTACCAACTTGTAGTATCGAATACTTCCCTTTATATTTCGCAGCAACAAAGTCAATTAGTGCCTTGCCGTAACCTTTGCCCTGATATTCTGGCGCAGTTGCAATATTTTTAATTTCAAGAATGCCTTTGCCTTCGTCGGTTACTACACACTCGCATTTAACCCCATTATCGCCTAATACATACATCGTTCCTCTATCAATATATCGGTCTATCATGCTCTCTTGTTCGTCGGCTAACAGTAATAAGGGGAGAAATTGTTTTTTATTCTCTTTGATTTCTATAATTTCCATATCGGTATGTACTCCAAAATTATCGTTTATTGTTCTGCTTTTTCATTATACCACAATTCCGAGAGCGTGGAAACAGGCTGTTTTTTAGGCCGATTTCCCACCTTTCGGATATACGGGACTGGCGGTCATTTAGGTGTAGACTTAGATTAGTTCATCGATGGACAGCACCTTGAAAACCAAATGACCGTCCGAAAAGGAATACCCCGGCTGGGGAAGCACCGCAAGGAGCCGTACTTCTGGACACTTTGTCCAGAGGTCACTTCGGGACAAGTTGTCCCGAAGTTATGGGGAGCGTGCCAACGCCGGAACACGCCGCAGGAATGGGGCAGGAAGCCTTTTCGGGGAGAACGGCAGCGGAAAGCAAAATGGAGGGAACGCATGAAAAATAACCCCTACAAAGATTTGCCGCCGCTGGAACGCAGGCCAGACGGTTCCCTTTACCGCATGACACCAGCGCAGCGGAAACGGGCAAGCGCCCTGATACGCCGGGAGTGCTGTTGCTGTGAGGACGGCAACTGCATTGCCCTTGACGATGGGGACGCCTGCATCTGCCCGCAGACGGTTTCTTTCTCAGTCTGCTGCAAGTGGTTCCGCTGGGCGGTCTTGCCGCTGGACGGGGCATTGGAAGCAGAGATTTTCCGGGATAAGGACTTGAAACGCTGTGCAGTCTGCGGCGGCGTATTCGTCCCCAAATCCAACCGGGCTAAATACTGCCCCGGCTGTGCCGCCAAAGTTCACAGGCGGCAGAAAACAGAAAGTGAACGGAAAAGGAGGTCTTGTGTGGACAGTTAGGGGCTGAAAAGTCCTTGATTTACAAGGCTTTGCAAGCACAGAACAGGGGCAGGCAATAGAAACTACCGTCTGCCCCAGAAAACGGGCTTCTAACCGTCCACAAAACACGATATGACAAACACCATTTATATCCATCAGCCGGAAAAGGCGGTCAGCTTTACCCGGCTTCCGAATTTCCTTTTTGAAGCCCCCACATTCACACCCCTGTCCAACGAAGCAAAGGTACTGTATGCCTTTATCCTGCGCCGGACAGACCTGTCCCGAAAAAACGGGTGGGTGGACGAATACGGGCGGATTTACCTCTACTATCCCATCAACGAGGTAGTGGAGCTGCTCCACTGCGGGCGGCAGAAGGCGGTCAACACCCTGCGAGAACTGCAATATGCCGGACTGGTGGAAGTCCAGAAGCAGGGCTGTGGAAAACCCAACCGCATTTACCCAAAATCCTACGAAGCGGTTCCAAACACCGACTTCAAGAAATCCGGTTATGGAACGCCGGAGGACTGAAAACCGCACTCCACAAGTACGATAATCAATCCTCTTGAAGTACGAAAACCGGACGGTATATAGAAATACAGAGATTAAAACGATTTTATTTATATCTTATCCATTCCTATCCGATCCGAGATATTTTCTGCGGGATTTTCCTGTGGAAAAGTCCCGGAAAGGAATGGAATGGGGAAAGGAGTTTCATGGCACAACACGCAATTTTGCGATTTGAAAAACACAAGGGCAATCCGGCAAGACCGCTGGAAGCCCATCACGAACGGCAAAAGGAACAGTACGCCAGCAATCCCGACATTGACACCAGCCGGAGCAAGTACAATTTCCACATCGTCAAGCCGGAGGGACGCTATTACCACTTCATTCAAAGCCGCATTGAACAAGCTGGCTGCCGCACCCGCAGGGACAGCACCCGTTTTGTGGATACGCTGATTACCGCCAGCCCGGAATTTTTTAAGAAGAAGTCCCCAAAGGAGATACAGGAATTTTTCCAGAGGGCGGCTGATTTCTTAATCGGGCGTGTAGGGAAAGAAAATATCGTGTCGGCGGTGGTACACATGGACGAGAAAACGCCCCACCTGCATTTGGTCTTTGTCCCTCTGACAGAGGACAACCGCCTGTGTGCAAAGGAGATTATAGGGAATAGAGCCAACCTCACAAAATGGCAGGACGATTTTCACGCCTATATGGTGGAGAAATATCCCGACTTGGAGCGTGGGGAAAGTGCCAGCAAGACAGGCAGGAAGCATATCCCCACCCGTCTGTTCAAGCAGGCGGTCAATCTCTCCAAACAGGCAAGAGCCATTGAAGCCACGCTGGGCGATATTACCCCGTTCAACGCCGGAAAGAAGAAAGAGGAAGCCCTCTCCCTGCTGAAAAAGTGGTTTCCGCAGATGGAGAATTTCTCCGGTCAGCTCAAAAAATACAAGGTCACAATAAACGACCTTTTGGCAGAAAATGAACAGTTGGAAGCCAGAGCCAAAGCCAGCGAAAAAGGCAAGATGAAAGATACGATGGAACGGGCAAAGCTGGAAAGCGAGCTGAAAGACATTCAGCGGCTGGTAGACCGTATCCCGCCGGAGGTGCTGGCAGAACTGAAACGGCAACAGCGACACACAAGGGAACGGTGATTGATGGCAGAAAACATTTCACGCCGCAGCATGGCGGCACTGCACTTTGAAAATTAAATACGGAGGTACTATGGAGCATATCAGATACAAGAAAGAAACCGAAGTCGTGACTTTTCAGGGAAAGGAAATCACGCTGGAAAATCTCTCCCCGGTGTTCACGCCGGAGCAGGAAGCGGCAAAACGCCGGGAGCTGGAACAGCAGCTTTATGAGGTGTTCCGCAAGTATGCCGACAAACGGCAGAGTGAGGAAGCCGGGGCATAAGATTTTCCGAAGCCATCGTTGATTTGCGGGGCTGCTGGCGGTATAATAAAGCTGTCAGCAGCTCCGTTTCTTTTTTAAGAAAAGGAGCGACAATATGAATAATCGAATAGACGCAATCTATGCAAGACAATCGGTGGACAAAAAGGACAGCATTTCCATTGAAAGCCAGATTGAATTTTGCAAATACGAGTTGAAAGGCGGTAACTGCAAGGAATACACAGACAAGGGGTACAGCGGCAAGAACACAGACCGTCCGAAGTTTCAAGAACTGGTGCGGGACATCAAGCGGGGCTTGATTGCAAAGGTCGTGGTTTACAAGCTCGACCGTATCAGCCGTTCCATTCTGGACTTTGCCAATATGATGGAGCTGTTCCAACAGTACAATGTAGAGTTTGTGTCCTCTACGGAAAAGTTTGATACCTCCACCCCGATGGGGCGGGCGATGCTGAATATCTGTATCGTGTTCGCCCAGCTTGAACGGGAAACGATACAGAAGCGGGTGACGGACGCTTATTATTCCCGCAGCCAGCGAGGCTTCAAGATGGGTGGGAAAGCCCCTTACGGCTTCCATACAGAGCCGATTAAGATGGACGGTATCAACACAAAGAAGCTGGTGGTAAACCCGGAGGAAGCGGCAAATATCCGGCTGATGTTTGAGATGTACGCCCAGCCCACAACCTCCTACGGGGACATTACCCGGTACTTTGCCGAACAGGGAATTTTATTCAACGGCAAGGAACTAATACGCCCCACGCTGGCGCAGATGTTACGCAATCCTGTCTATGTGCAGGCAGACCTTGATGTGTACGAATTTTTCAAAAGTCAAGGGACAATCATTGTCAATGACGCTGCCGATTTTACCGGCATGAATGGCTGCTATCTGTATCAAGGGCGGGATGTGAAGCCCAGCAAAAAGAACGACTTGAAAGACCAAATGCTGGTGCTGGCTCCCCATGAGGGCATTGTCCCCTCCGACATCTGGCTGACCTGCCGCAAGAAGCTGATGAACAACATGAAAATCCAGTCTGCCCGGAAAGCCACCCATACATGGCTGGCGGGAAAAATCAAGTGCGGAAACTGCGGGTATGCCCTTATGAGCATTAACAATCCTGTGGGAAAGCAATATCTCCGCTGCACAAAGCGGCTGGACAATAAAAGCTGTGCCGGGTGCGGGAAAATCATCACTTCGGAGCTGGAAGCGGTTGTTTATCAGCAGATGGTGAAGAAGCTGGCAAGCTACAAAACGCTGACGGGCAGAAAAAAAGCGGCAAAGGCAAACCCGAAAATCGCCGCCCTGCAAGTGGAACTTCTCCATGTGGACAGCGAGATTGAAAAGCTGGTGGACAGTCTGACGGGCGCAAACAATGTGCTGCTCTCCTATGTGAATGTGAAGATAGCAGAACTGGACGGGCGCAAGCAGGAACTTCTGGCGAGGATAGCAGAGCTGACGGTGGAAGCCATCAGCCCGGAACAGGTCAGCCAGATTTCCGGCTACCTCGACACTTGGGAGAATGTATCCTTTGACGACAAGCGGCGTGTGGTGGATTTGATGATTACCACCATAGCCGCCACAAGCGACAGCTTGAATATCACATGGAAAATCTGACGGGCGGAACACCTCCCGTCAGACCGTTACCCTGTGTAGTCCCTTGTAAACTGTACTTTATCAAGCAATAGGAAATTGGAGATGGCTTTCCTCTGGAGAAAGTTCAACTTCAGCAGCAGGTACATACGAGAAGATTCTTTTAGATTATTATAATCAGCATTTTATGTGGGGAGCGATGCCTCTTAGCGCACCAGGAAGCAATCAACAGGTGTCTACGGATAACAGCAGAGATTGCCTGGGTAAAGTTCTTAGATATATTGCTGGTTAAATACAGCAAGGGATAATGACAATAATTAGTAGGAAGGAGGAATTGTTATGACTGATACTCGAAAGAAAGCCTCTATGTCGCAGGTGCTGGCAGATATAAAGCCTTACATAACGAAGAAGTTCATGGCGGCACCGTGTATAAATAATGTTTTGAAATCAGGGATGAGGTAGAAAGGAAAGTTCCATGACAAAAGATGAAGTAAAAAAACTCAGGATGAACAGTCCGGAATCACTACAGTTTTTAAATAATGCTACAAAATTTTATAATTTAATGATGATGTATCGTTGTGCTATTCGGGAGATACAAACTAAACTTGAGGTTTTGGATGATGAATTTTCAGTTGAGAACAATCGAAATCCTATTTCTTTTATAAAAACAAGAATTAAGAAGCCCAATAGTATGCGATTGTTTGCAGGATTATTATAGCAGAAAGAAGAGGTGTTCGATATGTGTACAGCAGCAACTTACAAAACAAAAGATTTTTATATGGGCAGAACGCTTGATTATGAATTTTCCTATGGGGAACAGATCACGATAACGCCAAGAAATTACGAATTTGATTTCCGGTTTGCCGGGAAGATAAAAAGCCATTATGCTTTGATCGGAATGGCATTTGTTGCAGAAGGTTATCCGCTTTATTATGATGCTGTTAATGAAAAAGGCCTTGGAATGGCAGGTCTTAATTTTGTCGGCAATGCGGCATATGAAGAGGCTTTGCCGGAAGATGAAACAGAAGTCAGCCAGGTGGCACAGTTCGAGTTCATCCCATGGATCCTTACACAGTGTGCTACTGTAGCAGAGGCGAGAGAGAAGCTGGCAGCAATGAGACTGACAGGTACAGCATTCAGTGAACAGCTGCCGACAGCACAGCTTCACTGGATCATTGCAGACAAAGACTCCTGTATCGTTGTTGAGTCTATGAAAGATGGGCTGCATGTATATGATAATCCGGTAGGAGTGCTTACCAATAATCCACCATTCCCGAGTCAGATGTTTGCACTGAATAATTATGCCGGAGTATCCAGAAAACAGCCGGAGAGTACTTTTGCAGGAGTATTACAGCTTGATGCATATAGCAGAGGAATGGGTGGAATGGGAATACCTGGAGATCTTTCCAGCCAGTCAAGATTTGTGAAAGTTGCCTTTACAAAATTAAATTCGATCTCCGGTGAAGAAGAGGATGAGAGTGTAAGTCAGTTCTTCCATATCTTAGGATCCGTAGATCAGCAGCGTGGATGCTGTGAGGTGACAGAAGGCAAATATGAGATCACGATATACACGTCCTGTTGTAATACAGCAAAAGGTATTTATTATTATACGACTTATGATAATCATCAGATCACAGCGGTTGACATGCATGCGGAAAATCTGGATTCAGATCAGCTGATCTGTTATCCGCTTCTGTCCAAGGGCGAAGTCAGATGGCAGAATAAATAATACGAAAATGCACGGAGAAAGCATAACGCAGAACAACAGGAGGACAATATCGAGATTGTATGGAATGCAGATGTTAGGTTGATAATTGTGCAAGCACCGCCTGCACAATTTGTGCAACAAAAAAGAGGAGCCAGTCCAGACTCCTCAAAGGTACGTTATTTCAAAAAGTTGCTCTTGTGTTCCAGCGCGTGCAGATTATAGCCAAGTGTAGCCAGGTGCGCTACCTTCAGCGCAACCAGATTGATGTCGGTGGACATCGCACTGGCGATCTGCTCGGCTGTGTATCCATACTCATAGATGTAACGAAGGACTTCATCGCTGTCCATCAGAATCTCTGCTGCTACGATGTTCGCTTCATATTCCGGTTTGGATTTCATATCGTAGAGCATGAACTCATGAATCGGGGTGGTTTTCGCCATATTCCGGTGAAGCTGATCATGCCCTAATTCATGTGCGCACACGATGCGCAGCATATTTTCATCCAGACTGTTATTCAGGAAAATAAAGCGATTTCGCTTAATCACCCGGTACATTCCCTTCAGGGAGCCGAAATTTTCGCAAAGCATGACATTGATACCAAGCTGCCTTGCAATTTCAAAAGGGTCTCTGGAACCGCAGCGTTTTACCAGTTTCTCACCGACCCGTGAAAGCTGTTCCGCATTCATCATACCACCTCCAGTTTACAGTATAGCGAAAAGTGTGTACGATAAATATCACTGATCGGATTTTTTACGCCTCGTTTTCGGGGCGTATTTTTTATTGTTCTCTTTGGCAATCCAGTAGGCATCGGTCAGAGCTTTATAAGCTCCTTCGATGGCATCTTCGCTTAATTCGCCGCCAGCGAACATACCGGTCACTTCGCTGACCAGTTCTTCAATATCTTTCGCTGCTTTTGCGCCGCCTTTTTCATGAGCTTCTACGACATAGGTGCCGCTGCTTCCCAGCAGGTACTCAGTAGTAGTATTCAGCGCATCCGCAATCTTCTGGATCGTAACCATATTGGATGGTTTGCGGCTGCCAAGCTCATAATTCTGAATTGTGCGGGCGGTTACACCGGCCTTCTCTGCAAGTTCTACCTGAGTTAAATTGGCTTCTGTTCTTTTTTCTTTCAACCTTTCTTTGAAGACCATAGAAATACCTCTTTCTTTTTTGATAACGAACACGAACACTTTTTCATAAAAGCCTATTGACACGAAAAACTGTGCTTGCTATAATGACGATGAAAACACGAAATACAATTCGTGTAATTATAGTATCACAAGAAATGCTGTGTGTCAATGCGTTCGTGAAAAGTTGTTCGTGCTTTCACGAACGGAGAGGAGGAATACAGGATGCAAAGAGTGATTCTTCACTGTGATATGAATAATTTCTATGCCTCTGTCGAGTGTATGCTGAATCCGGAACTGAAGAACAAGCCGGTGGCAGTGTGTGGTTCTGTGGAGGAACGGCATGGTATCGTACTTGCGAAGAACTACGCAGCAAAGGCGTTTGGCGTTTCCACGGGAGAGGCAATCTGGCAAGCAAAGCAGAAGTGCCAGGATCTTGTGATCGTGGAGCCGCACTATGAGCAATATATGAAGTTTTCAAAGCTGGCTCGTGGGATATACGGTCGCTATACCGATCAGATCGAGCCGTATGGGATGGACGAATGCTGGCTGGATGTGACCGGAAGCGGCTGCATGGGAACCGGATTTGAAATCGCAGATGAGATTCGCAGAACGGTTAAGTTTGAATTGGGACTTACGATTTCCGCAGGAGTGAGCTTCAATAAGATTTTTGCCAAGCTTGGGTCGGATATGAAAAAGCCGGATGCGATTACCTGCATCGAAGCAGATTCGTTCCAGGAGAAGATTTGGTGTCTTCCCGCCTCTGACTTGCTTGGAGTCGGCAGAGCGACCGAGAAGGTTCTGTCCGGTTATGGGATTCATACCATTGGAGAGCTTGCTGCAACATCGGATGATTTCTTGAAGTGCCGCCTTGGAAAGAATGGACTGGCGATTAAGAAATATGCCAATGGACTGGATGATTCGCCGGTTATGCGTTCCGATTATGTCTCCCCAGTAAAGAGCATTGGGCACGGAATAACGACCATGCAGGATTTGGAGAATAACGCCGAAGTCTGGTGTGTCATGCTGGAACTGGTGCAGGAGATCGGAACCAAGCTGCGAGCACATAAAAAGAAAGCTGGCGGAATAGCGATTTCCATCCGCAACAACGAGCTTTACACGAAAGAGTGGCAGTGCCGGATTGGTATTCCGACACAAAGCCCTACCTATCTGGCGAAAACCGCATTTGCACTGTTTGCAAAGAACTATCAGTGGGAGCATCCGATTCGTTCAGTGACGGTTCGGGCAATCAACCTGTTTGAAGAGGATTGTCCGATACAATACGACCTATTCACCGACGTGAAATCACTGGATCGCCAGGAACGGCTGGACGCAGCGATTGAGCAGATTCGATTCCGATTCGGGAAAGATGCGATTAAAAATGGGGTACTTTTTCAGAAAAGCAAGATGCCGACAGAGCGAAAAGTGGATTTGGTTATGCCGACAGGAATGATTGGTTAATACAGCACCGGTAGAATCTGGTGAGTTCTTTGCTAAAAGAAGTCAACACATTCGCCGGTTTACAGAGGAGGAGCGTAGAATATGTCGGAACAGAAATGTAGAAAAGTATATGTACCTGTGAACTTAGATGTGGATGCAGAGGGAAATATTCGCCCGCGCCTAATTCGATGGATTGACGGACGGGTGTATGAGATCGACCGATTGAAGCATAAGTGCCGAGCTTCTTCCACGAAAGTGGGCGGCTGCGGAATTCGTTATACGGTCATGATCGGTGGGCATGAGAGTTTTCTGTTCAACGAAGATGAAAAATGGTTCGTTGAGGCAAAGGAGCAGTGCCTATGATCCTTTCACAGAAAAAAATAGAAGAAATCGCTGTTGCAGTGATAAGAGATTTTCAAAAGTCCTTTTTCGGCAGCGAAGCAGATGATCCGGCAAGATTTGCGCTTCCGACACCCATTGACCAGTTTGCATCCGATTATCTGAACCTGAAGGTGTCATTTCAAAAGTTGTCCTCGGACGGAAGCATCTATGGTCTGACCGCGTATGTGGATACAGAATATCAGATAGAGGTTGATGGAAGTCAGAGGAGCATCTTCCTGAAAACTAATGATGTGGTTCTGGACAAGAGTTTCATTGAACCAGAGAATATTCGGAAACTCTGCGGAAAACGCAGATTTACGCTGGCACATGAGTGCGCTCACCAGATATTGTTTCAGCTGGATGCCGATGACCGAAAGATAGCCTGCCATAAGAGACCGGAAGTGAGGAAAAAAGGTTTCCGCGTTCTGAGAACGCAGGAAGATTGGAACGAGTGGCAGGCCAATTCGCTGGGAGCTGCCATCCTGATGCCCCAGTTAGAAGTGGATCGGGCGATGTGGTTCATCAACAGCAGAAAGCCTCTGACATGTTATGGATGGCGTTTTTATAACAAAGACCAGGTGAAGATAGATACTTTCTGTGGTGTCTTTGGCGTTTCGAGATCGGCAGCTGCTATCCGCTTGGAACAACTGGGCTATCTGAACCGGAAAAAGGATTATGAATATCGTGATCCATTGGAGGTGTGGCCATGAGCAGGAATATCAGAGTATCGGAACCATCTGCGGAAATGCAGATTAAAATCATCCGGGCAAAGGATGCGATTGCTTCGCAAAAGCCCAGGATTGTCAGGTGCCCTTATTGCCGACACAATTCAATCATCGTCTTTGAGGATACCAGAGGACATGTGCAGACCAAATGTAAGGCCTGCGGACGCGAGACCGTCTTCAATGTTTTGGAGATGAGAAGATTACGGAGATTGCAGCTCTACTATTCGTCTTTGAATGGTTGAGATGACAATAAATAACCCTATTAACACAATTTTATAAGTCATAGCTGTGCTGTGGAGCCGCTGATAGGCGAAGTCTTCCGAATGCCGCATGAGACAGAATTATTGGATAGCTTAGATTTTGAAGTGACACCACACTTGCTGCGGCATACTTATATTACAAATCTTATTCACGCATCGGTTGATCCTAAAACAGTTCAGTATCTTGCCGGTCATGAGAACAGCAAGATAACGATGGACATTTATGCAAAGGCAAAGTATAACCGACCGGATGAACTGGCGGGCATATTAGAGGATACCTTTACACTGTGGGATGCAGAATAGGCCAGACCGTTTCATGAATGAGATCAAAAAGAGTAGGGATAATCCCTGCTCTTTTTACTTATAGCCGACATCCTTGAGAACCGGAGCAGCATTCTGGATAATTAAAGAGCAAAGATCAATTTGGATATCAAGAAAATGGAGGAAGCAATAATGGCAAGAAAAAAAGTAGTGCCGGAATATGGAACAATTATGAAGAGGGGTGTTCAATATTACAGAACACGAATGCAGGATGCGGATGGAAAATGGATTTCGCTATATGCACAGACTCCTGAAGAGCTGTACGATAAATCCATTGAGATGAAGCGCAGTATCGAGAATGAAATATTCCGGAAGAATAATCCGACAGTAGCTGAGTATTGCGAAAAATGGTTGAAGATGCGTTCGGCGAGTGTGCGAGAAAACACATTGAGCGGATATGAGCGCACGATAAGAAAATACATTATTGGAGCTATTGGAGATATGTATATGGACGAAGTGACGACCGATGACCTTCGCTTGCTGCTGGTTCCAATCTCCAAGCAATCAGCTTCCCTGTACAGCAAAATGAATATGCTGATCAAATGTGTCTTCTATTCAGCAGAAGAAAGCAAAATCATCAGTTATAATCCGGCTGCGTCGCTTTCCGCAAAAGGCGGAACACCAAAGCAGGAAAAGAAGGCATTGACGGATGAGCAGGTGAAAATTCTTCTGGATACAATCAGGGGATTACCACCGTATGTTTTCGTAATGATTGGGTTGTACGCAGGGTTGCGGCGAGAAGAAATTCTTGCACTGCGATGGGATTGTGTTTTCCTGGACGGAGCCACTCCATATATCTCGGTACGGCGAGCATGGCGTTCTGTGAATAATCGTCCGGTAATTTCAACAGAATTAAAAACGCCAGCAGCTAAAAGGGACATTCCTATTCCGGGCAAGTTGGTGGAATGTTTGAAAGAGGCAAAAGAAAAGTCAAAATCGGAATATGTGATCTCTGACAGGAATGGTGACGCTCTGGCTGAATCTCAGTTCGTGAGGGTGTGGAAGTACATAGCAGTTCGTTCTACGGAAGAACGCTGCTATTACACCTATGTGAATGGGCAGAAGATTAAGCATGTGGTAAAGCCGAAGCTTGGTGAGCATCAGCCGAACAATCCGAAGTTGGTATATACGATGGATTTTCAAGTGACACCGCATCAATTACGTCACACTTATATCACGAACCTGATTTATGCTTCGGTTGATCCTAAAACCGTACAGTATCTTGCCGGACATGAAAACAGCAAGGTGACTATGGACATTTACGCTAAAGTCAAGTATAATAAACCTGCCCAATTACATGGGGTGATCAACAGAGCAATCGACACATCAAAAAAAGATTAGGGTTAAAATCCGACAAAAGCTCACAAAATTGTGGGTTTAAGAACTGGTGGACGAAGAGCAAAAGGCTTGAAAAACCGCATAATATCAAGCAAAATCGAGCTTCGGTTTCGTGAAGTACGGTCTGAAGGCTGCACGTCGTGCTCCCCAGTTCAGCAAGCGCTGATTTTACCGTATTACGGCTTTTACGGCTCTGCTTCGGCAGAGCCGTTTTTGTTTAACAGAAGTTTCCCAGCGGACTGGGGAGCACGACTGCGCATATCCGGCGGTTGCCCCGGAGGGGCGAGCCGGATGCGCATTTCGAATAATTGCTCAAGCATCGCGTGGGCGGCGGAGCCGCCCCAGCGATGCTCCCCAGTTCAGCAAGTGCAACAGCGACGACTGTAGCGGAGCTGACCGCTGCCAGTGGCAGATGAAGGGAAGCGAAGCTAGGGCAGTGTTCTGCTTTTTCAAGCCCTTGCAAAGAGGGCTCGAAAAAGCAGCAAACACAACTCGAGAGCCAGCGGCGGAAACAGGGAGGAGCTGTTGGGGCCGCGGCCAGCAGGATATGAGGCCCGTCCAAGGGCCGAAATAGACGCTGGGAGCCGCAACCCGGGGAAGTTGGCCGTACGATGCCGCTTCGGCAGAGCCGTTTTTGTTTAGCAGGAGTTTCCCAGCGGACTGGGGAGCACGACTGCGCATATCCGGCGGTTGAGATTCCTTCATCTCCCTCTTGACAAAAACTGCAAAAGAGACTATTATACTAAGCAGACAGACAATGGAGCCTGGGGTGTGTTTACCCTAGGCTTTTTTCTTTGGAATGTCTTGGGAAATGCATCACTGCGGGCCGATAGAGGGGGTCCGCAGCGGAAAATCAGGCTGTGGGCTGCGGCAGAATGGTGTCTGCCGGGCCGCAAAGAGGAAAAGGAGAAGGTATCATGAACGAGAATGTTGACGGTATGATGATTCGTTTGGTCGGCCTTGCACTGGCTGTCCTGATAATGGCTGGCATGACCATCTACACGGGCCTTTTCAAAAAGACATCCGGCATGGATGCCCGCGCCACTGTCATCAGTGTGCAGGACGGCCATGTGGCCGCAGAGGATGTCCAGTGGAACGCCTGAGATAAACTTTTCTTCAAACACAACACAGCGCCCCGGAGCAGTCTGCTCCGGGGCGCTGTGTTCGCTTATGCGTTTATCGTTTCTGCTGCTTCAGGCGGGTCATGAAGTCGTCGGCCTCGATGGCCTCAGGGGTGAAGCTGTTGTTGTTCCACCAGCTGGCGAGGGCGGCGGCAATGGTCAGGCCGCTGGAAATGAGCTGTTCCAGCTGGGCGCTCTCGATGGGCAGCATGGGCTTGCCCACGGCGCTGAGCACCTGATTGGTCAGGGCCAGCGCCAGCGCAGCGGTGCGGGCCAGGGTGGATGCGGAAATCTTGTGATGGGTCATAGTCAGTACCTCTCTTTCTGTTTCAAGATATGTGTTCGGTGTGGTTCAGGTCTCCTGCAGCACGACGGTGCCGGAGAAGATGAGGGTGGTGTCGTCGCCATAGTAGGCGCTGCCGTGGGCGATGTCGATGCAGTCGTTTGCTGCGACCCAGGAGGGCTGGACAGAGGGCGGGTAGAAGTTGTTGGAGGCGGCGAAATAGAGCTGGTATTCGACGCCCTTTTCCAGCGCGATGCTGCCCATGTCCAGCACCACGTCGTTGTAGCCGCGGACAATGTCGATGAACTTGTCTGCCAGGGCGGTCGTGGAGCCGTACTTGCGCAGGACGGTGCGCATCGTGCCCGGCACATAGCCCTTGACGCGGAATTCCAGCGAGCGGAGCAGCAGGCCCGCTTTCTTGGCTGTCAGAGGCATAAAGAACTCGTACTTGGCGGGATAAGTGTCCCACGCGGGGATGTCGCCGCTGTCGGTGTGGGCCGTC